>PPYF01544893.1_pt1 | contig 61309 bp, 32 predicted proteins | sample 1559871 | NCBI WGS metagenome assembly PPYF01 (sample SAMN08240021, study PRJNA423297) | Human gut metagenome, whole genome shotgun sequencing project. | reverse complement strand
TATGCTACCAGCTCACCGGCCCAGGCACAGTATATCATCAACGATGCACAGATACGTTATCTGTTTGTAGGCGAGCAGTTCCAGTACGATGCCGCTTTCAGCGTGTTCGGATTTTGCCAGTCTCTGCAGCAGCTCATCATCTTCGACCGTGCTGTGGTGAAAGATCCGCGCGACATGACTTCCATCTATTTTGATGAATTTATGGCAATGGATGAAGAGTTGCAGCACAATGCCATTGTAGAAGAACGTACAGCAGCTGCCTCAGATGATGACCTCGCCAATATCCTTTATACTTCCGGTACTACCGGTGAGCCGAAAGGTGTCATGCTCCATCATTTCAATTATAGAGAGGCTTTCCGCATTCATGATATCCGATTGCCTTTCATGACAGACCAGGATGTTTCCATGAACTTCCTTCCGCTGACCCATGTATTCGAAAAGGCATGGACCTACCTTTGTATACATCGGGGAGTGCAGGTCTGCATCAATCTCCGTCCACAAGATATCCAAACTACTATTAAAGAGATACGCCCTACACTGATGTGCAGTGTACCCCGTTTTTGGGAGAAAGTCTATGCCGGTGTGCAGGAGAAGATTTCCCAGGAAACCGGTCTGCGTAAGGCGATGATGTTGGATGCCATCAAGGTGGGCAGGACGCATAACATTGATTATTTGCGCCAAGGAAAGACTCCTCCGATGATGCTTCATCTGAAATACAAGTTCTACGAAAAGACCATTTATGCTCTGCTGAAGAAGACGATAGGTAACGGTTGGTTCCACACGGGTGATGCCGGTTATTTGAAGGATAGCCATCTGTATCTGACGGAGCGTATCAAAGACTTGTTCAAGACCTCCAACGGAAAATACATTTCGCCGCAGGCATTGGAAACGAAGCTGGCTATTGACCGTTACATTGACCAGATTGCTGTCATTGCTGATGAGCGTAAGTTTGTTTCCGCTTTGATAGTTCCCGTTTATGGCTTTGTGAAGGATTATGCCAAGGAGAAAGGCATTGCATACAGCAATATGGATGAGTTACTGCAACATCCCAAGATACAGGCGTTGTTCCGTGCCCGTATCGATACCTTGCAGCAGCAATTTGCCCATTATGAGCAAGTGAAGCGTTTCACGCTTCTGCCGGAACCATTCAGCATGGAGCGTGGGGAACTGACGAATACGCTGAAGCTGAAACGTTCTGTTGTGGCAAAGAACTACAAGGAGCTGATTGATAAGATGTACGAAGAATAAAACTTTGTTTTTTTGTTTATAACCGTCCGACCTGGGGTGAATCTTTTTCATTCCGGGCCGGACGGTCTGTTTTTTTATCTCCTTCTTCTGAACAGAAAGAAACTACCCCCTGCACTGCGAGAAACTAATCATCTGTATACTGCTGACTGGCAGTTTTTATGCTTCTTATTATTCTTACAACAGCTGTTGTAAGAAAAGAACACAGCTGTTATAAGAAAAGAATACAGCTGTTGTAAGAAACTAACATGACTGTGATAAGAATAATGAGATGCGAGAAAATAGTTAGTTTGTCGCAGTGGAGAGGTTAATTTGTCGCGGTGCCGGGGGAGAGTTCTCTTGTAGATAATGAAAGCCTCACTCTTAGGCGAGGGAGAGAAGGGTGATGCCGTAATCTGCTTAAAACCATGCAATAAAGCACCGGTTCTGCCAGCAGCTTTTCTTCATTAACTTTTATTAGCAAATAAATCATCCTTTTCCGATAGGGTTGCGGTTGTGCCCCCGGTTTTATATACGAGAGCTTGAAAGAAATCTGCAGAATAAAGACATTTGGATAAGCTTAAATATTAACCGTAACATACTAATAGCCTATGAAGCATACAAAGAAGAAATGAGAGGAACAGCCAATCAAACTGGCCGATCGGGATAACAGATTTCCGAGAATCTGTTTATTAACTTAACACATATTTAATCTAATATTTATTTTCCGAAAAACAGCTTATGAAAAAAAGAATTATGCTGACCTTGGTTTGCCTGCTGGCAGCCATCGGTTGGGTAGCAGCCCAAAATTCCCCCATTACCGGTATCGTTATTTCAGCTGAGGACAATGAACCGATTATCGGAGCTTCCGTATTGGTAAAAGGAAGCACTACCGGAGCCGTAACAGACTTAGACGGCAAATTCACTATTACAGATGCGCCCGCAGGTGCGAAAATCCTGCAAGTGTCTTTCGTAGGTATGATAACACAAGAAGTTCCCATCACTCCGGGGACGATAAGAGTCACATTAAAGAATGATGCCAAGCTGCTGGATGAAGTGGTGGTAACGGCATTGGGTATCGCAAAGAAAGAAAAATCACTGACGTACTCTACCCAGGTGGTAAACGGTGATGAACTGGCACGTGTGAAAGACCCCAATATGATGAATGCATTGGCCGGTAAGACGGCAGGTGTGCAGATTAATAAGAGTTCTTCCGGTTTGGGAGGTTCTTCCAAAGTGATTATCCGTGGTAACCGTTCGGTAAGCGGAAGTAACCAGCCGTTGTATGTAATAGACGGTGTACCGTTCGGTTCATCTACCAACGAAAATACCTCAACTACTATCGGCGGAGACAACGACAGTGGTAACTACGACCGTGGCGACGGTATTTCCAATCTGAATCCCGATGATATTGAGAGCATGAACATATTGAAAGGCCCTGCCGCTGCTGCACTTTACGGTAGTTCGGCTGCCAATGGTGTGGTGATTATTACCACTAAGAAGGGCAAGGAAGGACGCGCCAGTATCAGTTTCAATACCAGCACCACTTTCGATATAGCTGCATACGGTATTCCCGAATTCCAGAATCACTATACGGGTGTGTCAACCAGTTGGGGCAGTGATATCAAAGGTAGTCCCGACTATACAGACGATTTCTTCAAAACAGGTGTCACTACTATCAACTCGCTCTCGTTGAGCATGGGTTCGCAAGCTATGCAAACTTACTTTTCCTATGCTAATACTTACGGCAAGGGCGTGGTGGAAGGTAATAGCTTGGTGAAGCATAATTTCAATTTTCGCGAAACTGCCAACTTCCTCAATAACAAACTGACTGTTGATGCCAATATCAATGCGATGTATCAAAGGGGGAACAACCGTACTACTTCGGGAGGTTATTACATGAATCCTTTGGTAGGTCTTTATCACTTCCCGCGTGGTGGTGTTGAAGGTGGAAAGGACTTTAACTACTACAAAGATAATTATCAGATTCTTAATGCCGGTCGTAACATAATGGACCAGAACTGGTATAAATCTCAAGGTACTGATATGGAGCAGAATCCCTATTGGTTGATTAATAAGGTTCCGAATGAGGATACCCGTTATCGTACATTGTTGAATCTGAGTGTGAAGTATAAGTTCAATGACCTGTTCAGTATACAGGCTCGTGGTAGTGCCGACTATGTTGTAGACAAGAACAATACACGTATGTATGCAGGTACCAGCCCGGTGTTGTGTGGTATGAATCCGGCTGGAACAGGAACTAACGGTCGTTACATCTACGGTGAATCAAGTAGCCTTTCTTCTTATGGGGATGTTTTGTTTACTTATCAACAGCAATTCACTAACTTCAGTGTCAATGCTTCGGTAGGTGCCAGCATCAACGATTATACAGGAAACGGTACAGGTTTCGATTCCTATCCGGGTATACTCTCTGTGCCCAACGTATTCACTATGCAGAACTGCTCCTTGAACAAGGGCTCATTGACCGATTGGAAAACCCATACTCAAAGCCAGAGTGTGTTCTTCACCGGTCAGGTAGGCTTCAAAGATCAGATTTATGTGGACGTGACAGCACGTAACGACTGGACTTCAACATTGGCATTTACCAAATACAAAAACAAAGGCTTTTTCTATCCGTCAGTAGGTGTGACATGGTTGCTGAACGAAACATTGAAATTACCTTCTTGGATTGATTTAGGTAAGATTCGCGGTGCATGGTCAAAGGTGGGTAACGGTTTGAATACTTATACTTCAAATCCTCTCAACTCCATTACAAAGAGTGGTAGCATCAATTTCAACAGTACAGCTCCGTTTGCAGAACTGAAACCGGAAATGACTACTTCCATTGAGTTTGGTACTGAGTGGCGCTTTTTCAATAGCCGCTTGGAGTTCGACTTCACTTATTATAAGACTAATACAAAGAATCAACTCTTTACGTTGGATGCTCCGTCAGGTTCACAATACGCCCGATATTACATCAATGCCGGTGATATTCAGAATACCGGTGTCGAAGTTATGTTGAATGGAACTCCTGTCATGACTAAGGATTTCCGCTGGAAAACCGGTGTTAACTTTGCAACCAATAAGAACGAAGCAAAGGCACTGGCTGGTGATGACTTTGGTTATTTTACATTTAGCGGTGGCGAAAGTAACAATGTATGGAGTCGTTTAGAAGTAGGTGGTTCGTTTGGTGACATTTACGGTACTACTTTTGTACGTGACGAAAAAGGCAATATTCAGTATGAACCTGCAAAAGAAGGACAAAAAGATAGTGATAGACTTCCATTGGTGGACAAGACAAATCCGGTGAAACTGGGTAATTCTACTCCTGATTTTAACTTGGGGTGGAGCAATACAATCACGTGGAAGGACTTCTCTCTTTACTTCTTGATTGATGGACGTTTTGGAGGTGAAGTGATGTCTTTGACGGAAGCCGACCTCGATCAGCAGGGAGTAAGCAAGGCAACGGGTGATGCTCGTGACCGTGGTTACGTGATGCTGGAAGGCCGTCAAATTACAGATGTGGAAGGCTTCTATAATCAGGTTGGTGGCCGTGCGGGTGTGACCGAGCATTATATGTACAGTGCTACCAACATACGTTTGCGCGAACTTTCCATTGGCTATAGTCTGCCTCAGGCTTGGTTGGCAAAGACTGGTGTCATTAAGAACGCACAGGTTTCACTTGTAGGCCGCAACCTGTTCTTCTTCAAGAACAATGCTCCATATGATCCTGATGGCATGCTTTCTACCAGCAACCGTCTGCAAGGAGTTGATGTGTTTGGTATGCCTACCAACCGTTCGATTGGGTTCAACTTGAAAGTTAATTTTTAAACAGTAGATATGATTATGAAAAATATATTTAGACTTACAGCTGTAGCGCTGCTGGCAGCTACCTTATTCTCGGCATGTACGGGAGCGTTCGAGGATATGAACACTAATCCGAAGGGAGTGAGCGATGAAGAACTAAAACAAGATAACAACTACATTGGTATGCACTTCATTCCCATGATGCAGTCTATCTATTATAATAAAAATGCAGGTGTCAATGTATGGGAATATCAGCTTATTCAAAATTTGAATGCCGATTTGTGGTCAGGCTATATCAGTACGGCTACTGCATTTGCCGGCAATGTAAGTAATGTGACCTATGCCATGAATGCAGGATGGAATGACAACTGTTGGGATTATGCTTATAGAAACGTAATGGTGGAAAGCTTGAAAATCACCAACAAGTGCAAAGACGATATGGAGACGTATGCCCATTTCGAGGCTATCAATACCATCTGCCGCGTAATAGCTATGTCGCGTCTTGCCGACCAATACGGATGTATTATCTATTCTCACTATGGCGAATCGGCTACTGGTGGTGAGTATGATTCAGGACAGGATGCTTATAAAAAATTCTTTGAAGAATTGAAAGAAGCTGCAGACGTGCTGCGTACTGCTAAAGAAAAGGATGTGGCTTCGTTTATGATGTTTGATTATGCCTATGGAGGTAACTTGAACAAATGGGCGCAGTTGTGTAACACCATTCGTTTGCGTTTGGCCATGCGTATTGTGAAGTATGATGCTGCTTGGGCAAAAAGTGAGGCGGAAGCTGCCATGAACGATAGTAATGGATTGATTGAAACCAATGATGCTAATTTCGGCATTGCAGGAAACGGTTATGTCAATCCGCTTTACGGTATTGCATTCAACTATGGAGATGGTGTTTTAGGTGCTAATATTCCTTCTATCTTGTCTGGTATGGGCGATGCGCGTCTTGATAAGTATGCTACACAGAACAGCAAGAGTGAATATTTTGGTATTCGTCTTGGTATTAAAGGACTGGAAGAAGAAGGGTTTTCGGATGCCTATAAGGCGATTGTAAGTCGACCCAACTTGACAGAAACCTCTCCTGCTATTTTGGCAACTGCTGCCGAAACCATTTTGTTGGAAGCCGAAGCTGCTTTGCGTGGTTGGGATGTAAATGGTAAGGGCACCGCTCAGAGCTTGTATGAAAAGGGTATACGGACATCGTTCGAACAATGGGGAGCCGCTGTGGGCGATTATTTAAGCAGTACGACTACTGCTGCAGCGTATGTAGACCCCGTTATTCCCGCTGCCAGCATTGAAGGCCAGAGCAAGGTGACTGCTAAATGGGACGAGTCTTTGAGTAACGAGGAAAAATTTGCTAAGATTGCCACACAACGCTGGATTGCTATTTATCCTGAAGGTATGAATGGCTGGGCTGAGATACGTCGCACTGGTTATCCCAAATTATTCCCGGTAATGGTGAACTACAGTCAAGGTGAGATTGATACAGATCTTGGCCCACGCCGTTTACCCTTCACCATCAATGAAAAAGGCAATAATCCTACCGGTTATGCCAAAGCCGTCGAAATGTTGGGCGGACCGGACAATGGCGGTACTCGCATCTTCTGGGATGTAGATAAACCGAACTTCTAATCCGCATTATTATCATAGAGATTAAGTGATGAGGACTTTTTGAAGCATGTTTTTTTAAGGGGAAGTATGAAATCTGTTTTTCATACTTCTCCTTATGTTATATTGATATAGGGTCACCGTACCCAAATTCTTTTATGTATCCGCTACGAAGTGAGTACAATGATATTTTAATAATTTGTTGTAATTTATCGATGTTTTGTACTCGCTTTGCAGCTTCTTGATTATCAGTGTTATTATAATGCGCTGCATTCAGTATACGACTGAACTGACTTGGTTTAGAATAATTAACTAATAACCTGCGCTTTTACATTAGGGTTTGAACCTTCTCGTCGGTTCTTACTATAAAGGGGAATTCTTAACTTAGCACAATCAGGCTACTGAACCCCATTTTTCAATAGCCTGATTTAATCTTAAAAAATATATTATGAAGAAACTCATTAAACCTCTCTGCTTGTTGACCGGTCTGCTTTGTGCCCCGGCTGTTTTGCTTCATGCCCAAGTAGATGAAAAGTTGAAAGCCGACATCGTCAGCACGGGCTACGTGCACAGTCCGTTGCCGCTCGACGAGACAAAGGCTTTCGAGACATTCGGCTTGAAAAAGAAAGTGTTGGAAACTGTGATGCTGTGTGATATGGAGGATTTCTCCAAATGGTCGCACAAGGGCATCGGTAAGATTGGTTTGACTGACGAACGGAGCAAGTCCGGCAAGTACAGCCTGCGCCTGGAAGCGCCCGCCCATCCGGAAAAGATTCTCGGCTGGGGGTTGGGACGCGGTACTTGCATGGCCTCTTATGATATAGGAGGTGTGAACTGGGAAGGTTACAACCGCCTGAAGTTCTATATCTATCCCACGTGCGAAGGAGCACGCAGCATCTACCTCAACCTTTATGTGGAGAATGACGGAGAAATAAAAGTACCCGACATTTACGGTCGGGAAGGCTACCACGAAATCAATCTGAAAAATAACCAATGGAACGAATGCTTCGTCGAGATGTCTGGACTGGCGCGCGACAAGGTAACCAAGATTTCATTTGCCATCGAAGTGTTCGGCAAAGAACGTACTATGGGCGACTTCCTTCGCTTCGATGTAGATGCCGTGGAACTTCAGAAGGTGGAGAACCCGGAAACCGTAAAAGGCTGGATGCCTGCACAGAACCGCATTATCTTCTCTACTACCGGTTATAGTATAGAGAGCCCCAAAAGCGCCATTGTCAATGTGGAAAAGCACGGCGGACAGTTCCAGTTGAAGGATGCCGCTACGCAGGCCATCGTTTATACCGGTCCTGTTCGTAAGGAAAAGACCGGCCTGGGAGAGTTCGAGACGATAGACTTCTCGGACTTCAAGACACAAGGCCGTTACGTCATTCAGGTAGGGGATGTCACCACCTTGCCTTTCTATATCCATCAGGATGTGTGGGAGGATTCTGCCTGGCGTATGGTGAACTTCCTGTTCTGCGAGCGTTGCGGTTATCCCGTTCCCGGAAAGCACGGGGCTTGTCATAATGACTTGCATGCCACTTACAACGGACATATTATTCCTATAAACGGAGGATGGCACGATGCTGCCGACATGTCCCAACAGACCTTACAGACGGGAGAAATAGCCTATTCCTTGCTCTTGATGGCCGAACGCGCCAAAGAAAAAGGCAATGTCGACTTGTACAACCGCCTGATGGAAGAGGCTTTGTGGGGAATGGACTATGTGATGAAGACCCGGCTGGGCGATGGTTACCGTGCACAGACATGGGGTACCAATCTATGGACTGACGGTGAGGTAGGCACCGACGACGATGCCGGCCGCCGTGAACTGCTTGTCCATAACGGAGCTTTGGAAAACTTCCTGCTTGCAGGAATTGAAGCGTATGCCTCCATGATGGTTGAGAAGGATGAAGCCCTCAGGAGCAATCTGAAAAAGATTGCAAAGGAAGACTTCGGTTATGCCATGAAACGCTTTAATGAGTTGGGCTTTGCCGAACTGATAAAGAAGGGTGGGGGACATGCCGCCATGGCATCCGAAAGCCAGTATCACGCCAATATTTCATGGGCAGCCAGCATGCTCTACAAGCTGACCGGCGAACAGCAGTATGCCGATGAGGCCGTGAAGGCTATCCGCTACACCTTGCAGTGCCAGCGCACCGAACCGCTGAAAGACAAAGACAAGACCTGCGGCTTCTTCTACCGTGATTTGGCCAGGAAGTCCATTGTACACTATACCCACCAGTCCCGCGACTATGCCTATATGGAAGCCCTTGCCGCCCTTTGCGAGACACAGTCCGGCCATGCCGAGTATGAGCAGTGGATTCGTGCCATGAAACTCTATGGCGGTTATCTGAAGAATATCATGAAGTATGTATATCCTTATGGAATGGTGCCCAGTGGCATCTATCACAAAGATGAAGTGAAGGATTCCGCCAACTTCTACGCCGTTCAGGTAGGGATTCGCAGCGGTGCCGATAAGGATTTCGAGGAACAGCTCGAAAACGGTATCCGTCTGGATAAAGAGCATTATTTGCGCATATTCCCCGTCTGGTTCTCGTTTAAGGGAAATATTGCCGTACATTTGTCTACCGGTAAAGCTGCCGCTATCTGTGCCAGGGTACTGAAGGACAAGGAACTGAAAGACATTGCAGAACAGCAGCTCTTCTGGGTTGTAGGCCGGAATCCTTTCGGGCAGTCCATGATTTATGGGGAAGGCAGCAACTATCCGCAGCTCTACACGGCATTGCCCGGAGAAACGGTGGGAGAGATACCCGTAGGCATGCAGTCCTATTTCAATGAGGACGCGCCCTATTGGCCACAGTTCAATACGGCTACTTATAAAGAGGTGTGGGGCTCTTCGGCAGCCAGATGGCTGATGTTGGTTTCTGAATTCTAAAGCAAGATGATATGAGTGACAAGACTGTTTATTCACGGCGCAACCTGGCCATCGACATGCTGAGGGCATTGACCATGTTCATCATGATTTTCGTCAATGACTTCTGGAAAGTGCATGACGTACCCCATTGGCTGGAACATGCCGTCTATGGTGAGGATTTTATGGGACTGGCGGATATTGTATTCCCCTGCTTTTTGTTTGCAGTGGGAATGTCCATACCTTACGCCATTGAGCGCAGATATGCCAAGGGCTTCTCGGCAGAGTCCACCTTGGGGCATATCCTTTCCCGCACCTTTGCCTTGCTGGTGATGGGGGCGTTTATAACGAACTCGGAGTTCCGGCTTTTACCGGAAGCTCCCTATCCGATAGGAGTATACTGGTTCCTGATGGCCATAGGCTTTATCGGTGTGTGGAACCAATATCCGAAACCGGCTTCCGGCACTCAGAAGAACCTTTTCCGTGCTTTTAAAATAATCGGAGTATTGGTTCTCCTTTACCTTGCCTTCACGTTCCGCAATCCGCAGGGAGGTGTATTCGGTGCCTATTGGGGAATATTGGGCTCCATCGGCTGGACCTATCTGGTATGTGCCGTAATCTATATCTTCAGCCGTGACCGGTTGCAGTATCTGCTGCCTGCCTGGGGTGCCTTTATCCTGATATGCCTGCTGGGTACGCCTTTGCGCGAGGGCTTTGGCGGTGAGGCTATCCTTGCCTTTCCCGAACGCAACTTCTATCAGGGCATGTTGTCCATCCTGCATATCGGCAACGGGGCTTTGCCCGCATTTACAATGGGAGGTGTCATCCTTTCCATTCTCAGCGCCCGCTATGCCGGCAAGGGTGACGGCTGGAAACTCCGCAATGGGCTGACGGTTGCCGTTCTGCTTCTGCTGGTCGGAATTGGGACACACCATTTCTGGATTGTGGCCAAGATGGGTGGCACTCCTCCCTGGGTGTTCTATGTGACTGCCATTTCCGTGGGGCTCTACACACTGCTCAGCTATCTGGTCAGCCATCAGGTCACAGGTTGGTTCAACCTGATACGCCCTGCCGGAACGGCTACGCTGACCACTTATCTGGTGCCTTATGTCTTCTATGGCTTTGCTGATGTGACCGGTGTTGTCCTGCCGGACTGGTTCACACATGGATTCATGGGGCTGGTCAACTGCCTTTGTTTTGCCTTTGTGGTAATCGGCGTTACGTGGGTGATGGAAAAACTGCATGTTAAACTTAAAATTTAGATAGAATGAAAAAGAGCTTTTTACCTGCATTCTTGCTGCTGTTCCTTGCGCTGGGCATGTTCTCGTGCCAGCAGGGAGCTAAGGAAACAACCAAGGAATATCCCATGTTCTGGACGTGGCTGGACTATCGTCCCGGCATGAACTTCGACTCCATCTGCCAAGTGATGAACGACATCGGCATGGATGGAATTATGCTGAATGCGCCGACTCCCGACGATTACCGGGCTGCCATACCGGTTGCCCATAAACACGGAATCGAAGTGTATGCCTGGTTATGGACCATGAATCTGGAACACGACCGTGACAAGATATTGAAGGAGCATCCCGAATGGTTCAGCGTGAATCGTAACGGCAAGAGCCTGGCAGACACTACCGCCTATGTAGGCTATTACAAGTTTCTCTGCCCGGCATTGCCCGAAGTCCGCGAGTTCATCAAGGAAAAAATCAAGGCCTACTGCGAAGTGGAAGGCTTGAATGGCATTGCCATCGACTATCATCGTTTTGTGGATGTGGTGCTTCCCACCACCTTGTGGCCCCATTATGGCATTGTGCAGGACCGTGAATACGCTGCGTGGGATTACGGTTACCATCCGGAAATGCTCAGGTTGTTCAAGGAGCAGTACGGTTATGACCCCCGCGAGCAGGAAGACCCTTCCCTCGATGTGAAGTGGCGCCAGTTCCGTTGCGACCAGATAACCGAAGTGGCCAATATGATTGCCGAAGTGGTGCACTCCTACGGCAAGACAATGGCTGCCTCCCCGTTCCCCACCCCGAAGATGGCTTCACGCATGGTGCGCCAGGACTGGGGCAAATGGAATCTCGACATCGTGTTCCCGATGGTTTACCATACCTTCTATACGGGCGATGCCAGCTTCATTTCCGACTGTACGGTTGAGAATGTACGCGACAAGAACGATATGACTACACTGTACTGCGGCATGACCGCCACCGACGGCCCGATGATGTTCGAATGCATGGATGTCGCTCTCAACAACGGCGCCCAGGGAATTGCCGTATTTACCATTCATGGACTGTGTTCTCCGGAGGTGAAGAGGCAGTTCAAGGCTTATACGGACAGTGTCAGAGCCGTGCGTGCCGCCAATGGCGGGGTGATAAAGGCTACCCATCCCGAAGTGGCGGATCCCGACCCCTTCAAGCATGAAGGCATTATGAAGCTGATGCAGGAACGCATGCAGCAAATCATAGCCAAGGCTGCCGGCAAGGAAGAGCCGGCTCCGCTGGCATTGGGCGAGTACAAGGAGGTGGATTCCTATGACGCGACACGCTGCTACCAAGTGGTGGATGAGAATAGCAAGACTACTTTTGACGTGACATTCTATCTTTACGGCGACGTTGTTTCCGGTTGGGATGTAGCAGTAGCAGACAAGGCTTCTACTAATAAGAAATGAAAGGACGTTTTATGATAGTGAGAGATTACGGGAGCAAACTCCTTCTGCTCTTGGTGTTTTCAATGGTAGGCATGGTTTGTTGCAATGCCCAGAGTGGAAAGAGCTTGTCCGTAAAGAAAGTAATGTGTACGGCTTCACCGGAAGGTGAGGCTGTGCCGTCCTTGCTGGACGAGAACGGGATAGAGTTTCAGCCCCTTGATGTGGTCAACTGGAAAGATTATCCCTACAAGCCGGAAGTGAGTTTCCGCATAGCCCATACGGGGCGCGAAATCCTGCTTCACTACAAAGTGAAGGAAGCCAGTGTGCGTGCAGTGGCCTCCGGAGACAATGGCCGGGTATGGGAAGATGCTTGTGTGGAATTCTTCGTATCTCCCGAAGGTGACGACCGCTATTACAATTTCGAATGTAACTGCGCCGGCAGGCTGCTGATTCAGGGAGGTGCAGTCAATGAGCGCCGTCCTACGGCGAGTCAGGAGGTGCTGGGCATGGTGAAACGTTGGAGCTCGTTGGCCGGCGAACCTTTCGAGGAACGTTTGGGCGAGTGCAGCTGGGAACTGGTCATGGTTATTCCCGTTTCCGCTTTCTTCCAGCATTCCGTCGGTTCTCTGGACGGAAAAACAATGAAAGGGAATTTCTACAAGTGTGGTGACAAACTCCAGACTCCCCACTTCCTTTCTTGGAGTCCTATCGGGCTGGAACGCCCCATGTTCCACTGTCCGGCCTTTTTCGGCACCTTGTCTTTTGAATAAATCTTTAGGGTGTTCTGGTGGAATCATTTGCCGTTAGCATTACTTATTGGATTGACAATTGCGGAATTATGTGTTTTTTTATACCTTTGCACTTCCTAAATTGTAAATGCATATATGATTACCGCAGAACAACTGAAAGATATCAAAGAACGTACCGAGGCGTTGAACCGCTATCTGGACATTGAAGGAAAGAAGATACAGGTGGAAGAAGAGCAGCTCCGCACCCAGGCTCCCGGTTTCTGGGACGACCAGAAGGCTGCCGAGGCTCAGATGAAGAAAGTGAAAGGCTTGCAGCAATGGATTTCCGGCTACAATGAGGTAAAGACCTTGACTGACGAGGTACAACTGGCTTTCGACTTTTACAAAGACGAACTGGTGACTGAAGAGGAAGTGGACGATGCCTATGCCAAGGCAATCACTGCTGTCGAGGCCCTCGAACTCAAGAATATGCTTCGCGAGGAAGCCGATCAGATGGACTGTGTGCTGAAAATTAACTCTGGTGCCGGTGGTACGGAGAGCCAGGACTGGGCAAGCATGCTGATGCGTATGTATCTGCGCTATGCCGAGACTCACGGCTATAAGGCCACCATCGCCAACCTGCAGGAAGGAGACGAGGCAGGTATCAAGACTTGTACCATCGAGATTTCCGGTGATTATGCCTACGGCTACTTGAAAGGTGAGAACGGTGTACACCGCTTGGTGCGTGTTTCGCCCTACAATGCCCAGGGCAAGCGTATGACTTCTTTTGCATCCGTGTTTGTCACTCCCTTGGTAGATGATACCATCGAGGTGAACATCGAACCTGCCCGCATGTCATGGGATACCTTCCGAAGTGGTGGCGCCGGTGGACAGAACGTCAATAAGGTAGAGTCCGGTGTCCGTCTGCGCTATCAGTATAAGGATCCATATACGGGCGAAGAGGAAGAAATCCTGATTGAAAATACCGAGACACGAGACCAGCCCAAGAACCGCGAGAACGCTCTCCGTCTTCTCCGTTCCATGCTTTACGACAAGGAACTCCAACACCGCATGGCCGAGCAGGCAAAGGTGGAAGCCGGTAAGAAGAAAATCGAATGGGGTAGCCAGATTCGTAGCTACGTCTTCGACGACCGCCGCGTGAAGGACCACCGTACCAACTTCCAGACCAGTGATGTGAATGGTGTGATGGATGGAAAGATAGACGGCTTTATCAAAGCTTACCTGATGGAGTTTGCAGGAAGTGGCGAATAAATTTTCTCCCTTTCATTTGCATTCTTCCCGAATTTCTTCTTACTTTGTTCATCGTTGAACTTTAAACTATAAAACACACCATGGGAAAAAGTAAAAAGAAAGCAATGCACAGCCAGAAGGAAGAGCAACAAGCCAAGAAAGTGATGATGACGATGGGAGTAATAGCCATTGTATTGGTCATCGCCATGTTTGTGGCTTACTCTTACTGGGGCTGATAAAATCACTGGAAACGACATGCCGCAGGAGATAGAACGGAAATTCCTCGTGACGGGAGAATACAAGCCACAAGCGTATGCACACAGCCGTATCGTACAAGGATACATCAGCAGTGTACGTGGACGGACAGTACGGGTGCGCATCCGCGATGAACGGGGATTTCTCACCATCAAGGGTGCATCCAATGAATCGGGAACCAGCCGCTACGAGTGGGAAAAGGAAATTCCGCTGTGCGAAGCGCGGGAATTGCTGAAGCTGTGCGAACCGGGTGTCATCGACAAGACCCGTTACCTGGTGCGCAGCGGACAGCACGTCTTTGAGGTGGATGAATTCTATGGCGAGAATGAGGGACTGACTGTGGCCGAGGTGGAACTCTCCTCGGAAGACGAGCCTTTCGTGAAACCTGCATTCATCGGACGGGAGGTGACGGGAGATGTCCGCTACTATAACTCGCAACTGATGAAACACCCTTTCACCACATGGTAGCAAACCAATTGTATGCCGTACTTGTTTAATCGTCATGGAGAAACTTTACGACTACCTGCCAAGAGAACTGGTCACCTTCCTTTTGGTCACTGTATTCTCTTTACTCATCGGGCTTTCACAGCGTAAAATCAGCTTGAAGCGCGAAGGGGAAACTACGCTTTTCGGTACCGACCGCACCTTCACTTTTATAGGCATTCTGGGCTATCTGCTCTATATCCTCGACCCTACGGGCTATCGTCTGTTCATGGGAGGAGGAGCCATTCTGGGACTGCTGCTCGGACTGAACTATTATGTGAAGCAGTCACAGTACCATGTGTTCGGAGTAACCACCATCATTATTGCACTCATCACCTACTGCATTGCTCCCATTGTGGCCACGCAGCCGTCGTGGTTCTACGTCATGGTCATAGTGACCGTCCTGCTCTTCACCGAGCTGAAACACACCTTCACGGAACTGGCCCAGCGCATGAAGAACGACGAGATGATTACGCTTGCCAAGTTCCTTGCCATCAGCGGCATTATCCTGCCGATGCTGCCCAATGAGAACCTTATTCCCGGCATCAACCTGACGCCATACAGTATTTGGCTGGCCACGGTGGTTGTATCGGGCATTTCCTACCTTTCTTATCTGTTGAAGCGCTACGTCTTCCATGAGTCGGGCATTCTGGTTTCGGGCATCGTGGGAGGCTTGTACAGCAGCACGGCTACCATTTCCGTACTGGCGCGAAAGAGCCGTAAGGCTTCTGTGCAGGATGCTCCCGAATATGTGGCGGCCATGTTGTTGGCGGTCAGTATGATGTTCCTCCGTTTCTTGATATTGATAGGTATTTTCAGCCGGGAGACGCTACTGACCATTTATCCCTACCTGCTGATAATGTCGGTGGTAACGGCAGCCGTGGCATGGTATCTGCATTCCAAGCGGAAACGGGTGGACGACGGCACGCAGACCACGGAGGACGAGGACAGCAGTAATCCGTTGGAGTTCAAGGTAGCGCTGATTTTTGCCATGCTGTTTGTGGTGTTCACTATCTTGACCCACTATACGCTGGTGTATGCCGGCACGGGTGGACTGAACTTGCTCTCTTTCATTTCGGGGTTCAGTGACATTACTCCTTTCATCCTGAACCTGCTTCAAGGAACGGGCAGTGTGGCGGTGCTGGTGATTACGGCTTGTAGCATGCAGGCTATTGTCAGCAATATAGCGGTAAACATGTGCTACGCGTTATTCTTTGCCGGTGGAAAAAGCCCTTTGCGGCCGTGGATATTGGGGGGATTCGGCTCTGTTATTGCCGCAAATATCTGTCTGTTACTTTTCTTCTATTTTCTCTAAATTGCTTTCTTTTTGCTTTTTTAACTCCGAAAGTCTCGTAAATGCATGAAAAAGGGGCTATTTTTGCCGAATTCATTGTGACAAAACTCGAACGGGAAACGTCTAATACCAAGACAATAAACATGAATAGTCACTAAATATAAAAACGCAATGAGAACAAAATGGACTGTGCTGCTATGGATGCTGATGATTTCGGGACTGCTTGCAGCGCAAAACACGGCAAACACTTCTTTCCAGGTTAAAGGAATTTTGCTCGACTCACTCACCCAGGAGGGTGAACCTTATGCTACCATTAAAATCGTGAAGAAAGAGGCCCCTGCAAAGGCGCTGAAAATGCTGGTAACGGACATGAAAGGCCAGTTCCAGGAGAAAGTACCCGGTACGGGCAACTTCGTGATGACCATCACTTCCGTGGGACGTACTCCCATCGTGAAGGACTTTTCTGTGAAGGCAGGGGAGAAGCTGGTGGACTTCGGCACGCTGTATATCGTAGATGCCTCCAATGAGCTGGGGCAGGTGGAAATAGTGGCACAGAAGCCTCTGGTGAAGGCAGATATTGACAAGATAGAGTACAATGTGCAGGATGACCCTGACGCCCAGTCGAACTCCGTGCTGGAAATGCTTCGCAAGGTACCGTTGGTAACGGTGGATGGCGAGGACAATATTCAGGTGAACGGGAGTAGCAGCTTTAAGGTATATGTCAACGGAAAGCCCAACAACATGATGAGCAACAACCCGACGGAAGTGCTGAAAAGTATGCCTGCAAACAGTATCAAGCATATTGAAGTGATAACCAATCCCGGCCCCAAGTATGACGCCGAGGGTGTGGGCGGTATTCTGAACATCGTCACCGTGGGCAGCGGACTCGAAGGCTATACGGCTACGTTCAGTGCCAACGTCAGCAACCGCGGTGCAGGCGGCGGGGCATTCGGTACCATAAAGAGCGGAAAGCTGACCGTCAGCGCCCGCTACAATTACAATTACAACGACCAGCCCCGCAACTACAGCAGTGGTAGCCAGCATGTGACACCGGAAGCTGTTACGGAGAATTCTTCCAATCTGGACTATGACGGCAGCAACAAGGGACACGGTTCTTTCCAGTCGGGCAGCATGGAGGCCAGCTACGAAATAGATACATTACGCCTGGTCACCATGTCTTTCGGACTTTGGGGCGGCGGGAACAAGAGTAACGGCTCTACGGACTACATCGCTACTTTTCCGGAGAACATAAACGCTGCTCCCATTTACAGCTACTCTGCCTTCAACCGCAGCAAGTCTTCCTGGTATTCCATCGACGGAGGTATCGACTACCAGCGTCTGTTCAAGGTCAAGGACCGCATGCTGACGTTCTCCTACAAGATAAACACCCGTCCGCAAACGTCGGATTCCTATACGGAATATGAAATAGACAATGGCTATAACCCCGATTGGGCAGACTATCTGAACCGTTTGAAGAACCAGCATAACGACGGTGAGCAGAATACCACGGAGCATACGTTCCAGGCCGACTATACCACGCCTATCGGCAAGCTGCATACATTGGAGGCAGGTGCCAAGTACATTCTGCGCAACAACTCCTCCGAAGACGACCGTTTTGATGCGGACGATACCGGAAAGTATGAATACAACAAGGACCAGAGTTCACACTACAAGCATTTGAACGATATTATCGCCGCCTATCTGGGATATGGACTGAAGGTGAAGAGACTTTCGGGCCGTTTGGGATTACGCTACGAGCATACCATCCAGGATGTGAAGTATCTGGTGGGGCGCGGCGAGGACTTCACAAAGAACTTTGACGACGTAGTGCCGTCCGCCTCCATCGGCTATAAGCTGACGGATATGTCCAACCTGCGCCTGGGGTACAACATGCGTATCTACCGTCCGGGTATCTGGGCGCTGAATCCGTATCTGAACGATGCCGACCCATCCTACATCAGCCGGGGTAATCCGGAGCTGGACAGTGAGAAGAGCCATGCTTTCAACCTGAGTTACAGTAACTTCATACAGAAGTTCAACGTCAATATCTCGGCACGCTACTCGTTCACCAACAACAGCATTGAGAATGTGACGAGGCTCATGCCCGACACGGAGATCGAGGGATTGAAGAACCCCACGGGCAAGGATGTGCTCTATTCTACCTATGCCAATATCGGCAAGACCCGTTATGCCAGTGTGAACGGCTACGTCAACTGGAACGCCACTTCCCGTACACGCATCTACATGAACATGAGCGGTAATTACTCTTATCTGGAGGGCGGTGAAGGCATGCGCAACGACGGCTGGAGCCTCTTTGCCTACGGCGGTGCGCAGCACACGCTGCCCCATGACTGGCGCATCAGTATGAACGTCTTCGGACAGACACCGTGGATTATGCTGCAAGGCAAGGGAAGCAGCTTCTTCGATTATGGCGTGAGTGTCAACAAGTCGTTCTTGAATAAGCGCCTCACCTTGTCTGCCTTTGCCAGCAATTTCTTCAAGAAGTATATGAACCAGAGTTCCACCACCGAAGGCAGCGGCTTTGTACGCGAAAGCAACTATAAGTACAGCCGCCAACGCTTCGGCGTAAGTGTCAGCTACCGCATCGGTGAGCTGAAGGCAAGCGTGAAGAAAGCTGCACGTACCATCAGCAATGACGATGTGAAGAGCGGCGGCGGTGACTCCGTTGGCGGCGGTGAATAAGCTGCAAATACATTTATGGATATGCCAGGCAGGTGACTGTCCCGTCCATTGTCATGACGATGAGGCGGTGGTCACCTGCATTTTTCAGTGAGGTGACTGCCGAATGGGATACCTTATGGCTCCAGGCTATTCCGCTTCCGTCTGTCCGCACGGCATGGACCACCCCGAATTCGGTGGGGATGAACACATATTCTTCCGTGGTTTCCATGCGGGTGGGGATGAAATTGCTTTCATACGGCATCAGTGTATTCCAAAGCGGAGTGTAGCTTCCTTTTGAAACATCGACTGCCGTAATGTTGTTCTTGATGCCTTTTATGTACATTGTCTTTCCGTCCGGGGAGAAGCCGAGTGATTCGCGTCCTTTCGCTTCGTCCGATGCCCAGAGGATTTTCCCGTCTTCGGGGTTGAAGGCGCGTACGAAGTAGTCGGAACTGAGTACGATGACCTGCTCCGATGACTTCCCGTCCTTCCGGTAGGGCAGTACTACCGGCCAGCAGGCTCCCGGAGAGAAGTACCTTCCGCGTCCGGTGTCGAATTTCCATACCTTTTCTCCGGTTCTCCGGTCGATGGCATAGAACATGGCTCCCCAGGTTCCGATATAAGCACGTCTGCCGTCTATGGCAGGGCGGGACTCGATGTAGCCGTCCAGTCCGTCGGCAATCCAGTCGGGCGTACCGTCGGCGAAGCGGATGGAGTAGAATTTCCCGTTGCTGCTGCCCACGTAGACATTGCCGCCGGCCACTGCCGGGCAGGCAACAATGGGGTAGCCCGTGTCATATCTCCAGCGGACGGAGCCATCCTTTTTGTCCAGTGCATAGACAAACCCGTCGCAGGAAGTGACAACCACCAGTCGGGAAGTGATGAAGGGAGCCGAGAATACCTTGTTTCCGGTGGCATAAGTCCATACCGTTTCTCCGTTGCGGGCATTCAAGGCATGGACCATGCCTGCCGTATTGGTATAGATATACAGTTCTCCGTCAATGCTTCCTTGTGAGGCAACGTCGGTCACATCTTTCTGTTGCCACACTTCACGGACGGCAGGATAAGTGTTGTTGATGCTGAAATCCGGGCGGAAGTAAACGGTATCTTTCTTTTCGCCCGCAATGCCCGGTGAGGCGACGGTTGCCGCATGCAGGCGGACAACATTCCATGCGGGGCGGGTTTCCGTTTTGATGATGCGTTCGCAGAAGGTGATGGAATCTTTGCCGACAGTGACGAGGTTATAGCCGCCTATCGGGTCTTTCCTCCGCAGGGAGGAGCGCCCGATGACCGCCGGAATGCCCTCGGCATCATAGGCGCGGTTGACGTGCAGGTGTCCGGCAAGCGCCACCAGTACGTTGCGCGTTTTGAGGATGTCCGTCACTTCGTACCAGTTGCTCAGGTCTTGGTTCAGCGGGAAGTGGTTGACGAAGATAATCGGTTGCTCCCGGGGTGTGGCGCGTACAATGGACTCCAGCCAGAGTATTTCCTCGCGCGGGATGTGGGGAGGTCCCATACGCAGGCTCGGACCGGCGCCACAGCCGATGAAGCGTACTCCCTGCCAGTCGTAGCAGAAGTGGGATGCTTTGAAAATCTTGTTGAACATGGTACAGCCGTTTTCGCTCCAGTTCACGTCGTGGTTGCCCGGCAGCAGCAGATAAGGTTTCCGGAAGTTTTTCAGAATCTCCTGCAGCAGCAGGAACTCTTTGGTGTCTCCGAACTCCGTGACGTCTCCGCTTAGAATCGCAAAGTCCACGGCAGGATTGGCATTGATGTCCTCGATGGATTGCCGGAGGTCGTCCTCGGCATAAGCGAAGGAATTGAGGTGTACATCGCTGAGCCAGGCGAAAGTGAACGGAGCCCGGCTGCTCTGTCCGTAGGATACTACGGACACTGCCATCACGCAGATGGCCAATAAGATACGTTTCATGATGATGATTGGTTTGAATTTGCCCAAAGGTAGGGATAATTTTACAATCATCAATAGTTATAGAACGGAAAAAGCCCTCAACAAGCGTTGACTGCTTCTGAGGGCTTTCGTGTAGGGTATCATTTATTTACCGGTTGAGAATCCCAGTTTCTCCAGTCCCTTCTGTACGTCCGGGTGGCTCATGAATAGCTTCCACAGCAGTCCGGTGCGGTAATTCTCGATCATCACGGCTATCGGTCCCTGGTCTATGGCGAGGTAGCGCCGGGGATACCAGTTGTCCGTTTCGCTGAAGGCATCGTAGAAGCCATAGGGTCCGAATACTTTGTCTCCCATTTCATAGAGATGGCGCATTACTTGCAGTGACTGTTCCGGGGTATAGACGATGGATGACAAGGCGGCGGTGGGGGAGATGACTCCCTGGTCGTCGCGCTCGTTGGGAGCATGGGCGGCATATCCGTTGACGGAGTAGCTTGCTGTCAGCCCCCAGCAGTCGGGTCCGAATCCTTTGTAATGTTTCGGGTTTCGTATGCAGTAGGCCCGGTTCACAAGTGTGAGATTGCGCATTTCATGGAAGTAGTCGGTGCAGTACTCATCCTTCAGTCCGGTAGGGTCGAGGCCGAGGAATGAGTATTGTGCCCAGAAGAGCGGTCCGGCTTCCGTGCCTTGATATCGCAGATGCAGCTCGATGCCTTCCACCTTATGGGGCTCTACGATGGCTCCGTCCTGTGCCCATCCTTCGTGATAGACGGCGGCAGGCACGCCGTGGGTAGGCGAGGCGGCGGCAAGTATATACATGATGAGGCATTCGTTGTATCCGTGTACGGGGAAGTCCATCTCCCAACCGTATTCCGGGCTCCAGTGCCAGTAGAGTACATTCCGGCCGTTCCGGCGATAGAAGTCCCAGTCCACCTCGCGCCATAGCTTGTCGATGCGGGCGGCGAGGGCTTTCTCTTGTTCATTCCCGTTTATGTAGTATTGGTGGACGGAGAGCAGTGCCTGCATGATGAAGGCTGTTTCTACCAGATCCCCGCCATTGTCTTTCCGGCCGAAGGGTTTCACCTTGCCCGTATCGCCATACCACCAGTGCGGATAGGCACCGGATAAACGCCGTCCATGTGGATGCGCTCCCGTGCCAGTCCGCTGTTGGGCTCTGCGCCTTCCCAGAAGTAGTTGAAGGTCCGGCGCTGCACGGTGTCCATCAGGGCGTCATCGCTCGGCAGGGTTTCTTGGGTGCCGGGGCTTTTGCATTGGGTGAATCCCAACAACAGGCATAACAATAAAAAGCAATATTTAAGGAGCATATCTATATTCATTAAAGGGTTAAATCGACGAGTACAGGACAATGGTCGGAAAGGAAACCATTCTCTGGCATATCCTGGATGACACGGTAGCGATCAACTTTCGCACCGTCGGTAACGAATACATAGTCCAGCAATACGCGTTCGTCCAAGGGAATACGGCCGAAGTCATGGAAAGACCATGATGGACCATAAGTTATGCCTGCCGTTTTGGATGTATTCTGCATTCCGCCTTTTTCCAGTATTTGCAGGGGTTCCTCATCAGGCTCACAGTTGAAATCACCTGTAATGATGGCAGGCATATCAGGAGCTATCTGTTTGATTTTATTCAAGATGAGTCGTACACCTTCCTTGCGGGCTACTTTGCCGTCATTGTCCAAGTGAGTGTTGAAATACACAAATTTCTTTCCGTTGTTTTTTTCTTGCAATACCGCCCAGGTGGTGACACGGTTATAGGAAGCGTCCCAACCTTTTATTCCGATGGTGTCGGGATACTCGCTCAGAGAGAAGTTCCCATATTCTACAAGTGTAAAGCGGTCTGTCTTGAAGAACACCGGACAATATTCACCGGCTTCTTTTCCGTCATCACGTCCCACACCGAGTGCGGTGTATTGGGGAAGCCCCTGTTTGAGATCTTCCATCTGGTTATGGCATACTTCCTGCATTCCCAGTAAGTCGGGTTGGTAGTAGGCAATCATCTTGCAGGCATTGTCTTTCCGGTATTTCCAGTTGTTGGCACTGTCCGAAGGAGCATCCAGGCGGATGTTGAAGGTCATCACTTCCAGTGGCTGTTCGTTTTGTACAGGCTGTTTCTTACAACTGCCAAGGAGCAAAATGCTGCAGGCACAAAGAAAAAAAGTTGTGTATTTCATGTTTTCTAAATATTTATTAAGTACTATTTCAGTGTCAGGCGTGCAGATCTTACATTCCGGCTGTCTCCACCTATCATCACGTCAAAGTCTCCCGGCTCGGCTACTTGCTTGAGGTCGTAGTCGTAGAAGCGCAGCAGTTCCGGCGTGATTTTGAAAGTAACTGTCTTGCTTTCACCTGCCTTGAGGAATATTTTCTCAAACCCTTTCAGCTCTTTCACCGGGCGGGTGATGCTTCCCACCAAGTCACGTATGTAGAGCTGCACCACTTCGGCACCGTCGCGCTTGCCGGTATTGGTAACGGTGACTGCGGCGGTAATGGAACCGTCCTGTCCCATAGCAGATGCACTCAGGGCGATGTCGCTGTACTGGAAAGTAGTGTACGAGAGGCCGTAACCAAAGGGGTACAACGGCTCATTGTCCACATCCAGGTAGCTGCTGCGGAACTTCTCGAACCATTTGCCTTCCTGCAGGGGACGACCGGTATTCTTGTGGTTGTAGAACAAAGGTATCTGCCCTACATTCTTGGGGAATGTCATCGTCAGCTTGCCGCTTGGGTTCACATCTCCGAAGAGTACGTCCCCTATGGCATAAGCGGCTTCGCTTCCTCCGAACCATACGTTCAGTATGGCAGGCACGTTCTCTTGTTCCCAAGTCAGTGTTAACGGCCGTCCAGTGAACAGAGTCAGTACTACCGGTTTTCCTGTTTTCAGTAGTGCTTCCAACAAGGTATGCTGCACGTCGGGTATGTTCAGGTCTGTGCGGCTTGAGCTTTCCCCGCTCATCTCTGAAGATTCTCCGAGGGCTGCCACGATAATATCCGCATCTGCTGCCACCTTTAACGCTTCTTCGAGCAGTTCCTTATCCGTACGGTTGTCCCTGTTTAGTGACCTTCCGAACATGGTCGCACGTTCTTCGTATGCGGCATCTCCGATCAAGTTGCTTCCTTTGGCGTAGGTGATGTTGACCTTTCCTGCCATCATCTCCTTCAGCCCTTCATATAGGGAAGGATAATCGTTGAGCCTTGCCGCCACACTCCATGTTCCCGGCATGTTGCTTCTCGTATTCGCCAAGGGACCGATGACTGCTACCGTTCCCTTTTTCTGCAGGGGCAGCAGGGGAGCCTGTCCGGTTTTTGCCGGTTCATTCTTTAGGAGTACGAAACTTTCACTTGCAATCTTGCGTGCGGCGTCACGGTGCTCTTTAGTGAAGATATCGCGTGCCGGTCTGCTCAGGTCACAATATTTGTAAGGGTCGTCAAACAGCCCGAGCTTGTATTTTGCTTCAAGGATACGACGGCAGGCTGTATCCAGCGTTTTCATGGTTATTTTGCCTTCGGTGAGCGATTTTTTCAGGGTGCCCACGAAACCTTCGCTTACCATATCCATATCGACGCCAGCGTTAAGGGCACGGGCAGAAACGGTTTGCAAGTCACCGATGCCATGTGCCACCATTTCTGCAATTCCGGTAAAGTCGGTCACCACGAATCCGTTGAATCCCCATTGCTTGCGCAGTACGTCAGTCATAAGCCATTTGTTGGCGGTGGCGGGCACGCCGTCCACTTCGTTGAAGGAGGCCATCACGCTGCCTACACCTGCGTCGACAGCCGCTTGGTAAGGATATAGATACTCGTTGAACATACGGTTGCGGCTCATATCCACGGTGTTGTAGTCGCGTCCTGCTTCTCCGGCTCCATAGAGTGCGAAGTGCTTGACACAGGCCATGATTTCATCATTCCGTTTCAGTTGGTCATTCAGCTTGTCTCCCTGATATCCTAACACCATTGCCTTGGCGATGGCACCTCCCAGGAAAGGGTCTTCTCCGTTACCTTCGCTGACACGTCCCCAACGCGGATCCCGGCTGATGTCCACCATCGGGCTGAATGTCCAGGATATACCGTCTGCACTTGCCTCGACAGCTGCAATGCGTGCCGACTTCTGAATGGCTTTCATATCCCATGTGCAGGATAACCCTAACGGAATGGGGAATATGGTTTCGTAGCCATGTATCACGTCCATACCGAACAGCAGCGGGATGCCCAGTCGTGAGTTCTCCACTGCGAGTTTCTGTACGTCGCGTATCTTTGCCACTCCTTTCAGATTGAAAAGTCCTCCTACAAGTCCTTGTTCAATCTTCTTGGCCACGTCGCTGCTCTTTGCTTGGCCAGTAGTGATCTCTCCGGTGACTGGCAGGTTCAGCTGCCCGATCTTTTCCTCCACGGTCATTTTCTTCATCAGTGCGTCGATGAATCGATCCATGTCCTGCGGAGATTTTTGTGCCTGTATACTGGTGCTCCCCATTAGGATGGCGGCCAGCAATAGACTTGTTCTTCTGAAAACTTTCTTCATGATATGTTTTGTTAGGGTATTTATTAAGTTTCGCAAGTTAATGGTAATCCCGTACATAAGTATGTTACTATCATTAACCTGCGAAAGCTTAATTTGTTCATAGGATTTTACTCATCCTTCGGTTCTTTCAGTAAATCAGGAATTTGGGTGTATTGATTGAAAGGCAATGGCAAGAGAGCTTTGTCTTCAGACCAACCTTTCAATTCTGTTTTTGCCAAGCCTGTACGTACAAGGTCGTTATATCGTTCACCCCATTCACAGACTAATTCCATGCGGCGCTCATCTATAACTTGTTCAAAAGTTACATTTGTCAGCTCAGGCATTTGGGCGCGTCTTCTTACTTCGTTGAATGGTGCATCACCGCTTTTCCCGTTCTTGATTTTAGCTTCGGCATTCATCAAGAGAACGTCGGCATAGCGGAAAATACGGACATTGTTGTTTGTACCGTATTTCGTACGGCCGGGAGTCAGCTGATTTAGTGGAGTGTAGGCTTTGCCATTCCAACAGTCTGTATTCGTCGGGTTCGTTTGCGGCTTGATATAATCACCGTCGGGGGTTGTTGAGTCTGCCATCAGGAACGAAGTTGTGGCACGTATTGTTTCTCCGCGGTCATACGCCCAGTCGCGGAAAGACTTCAAGATACCGCAGTCTCCCCAACCGTTGATGTTGCTGCCGGAATTTTTAGGACCTTGGCAGGTAAACCATTCTCCCGGATCAATTAAATCGCCGGAGCCATTACCAAAGTCAGTCATTTGACTTTCGAATATGGACTCGTCACAGAGTTTTCCCGGAATTTTGAATAATTGGTAGAAATCCGGGTAGAGTGAAAAGTTTCCATGCTCGATGATATCGTCTGTGAGCTCTTCCACTTTAGCATAGTTACCCATATTCAAATGGATTTTGGCAGCTAACATTTCAGCGGAGAAAGCTGTGACGGCTCCTTTATGCTCATTTTGATTGGGACGGATGCGGGGCATATTGTCAATGCCGTACTGTAAATCTTCCAATGCATATTTGTTTACTGCATTGGCAGTAGAACGGCTCAAATCAGTCTGGTTGTTGTCGCGAAGAATAGTAACTGCTCCAAATGCTTGAACCAGACGGTAATAAGCATAAGCACGCATAAACATAACCTCACCGCGATATGCTTTATAATTCTTCATATCGTTGTCGTTGGTGATATTCTCGGCGTATAGGTCCAATGATTCGATGGCTGCATTGGCGGTTTTGATGATATTGTAGTATTGCATCCACAATTCATTGATACCCCAGAATGAATCATTGTACTTATATTCACTCAAATTATAATAGTCACTGCCATTCCATTGGCCACTGAATACATCTTGATCACGGATGGTGGTAATTTCCCAAATCACCCAGTGCAAACCACTGGTCCGTATTTTGGCATATACACCCGATACAGGCTGATACATATTGCTGATATTGGTGTAATCTACTTTTTCTTCAGGAACTTTGCCTTCGGGCTCTTTGTCCAGAAAATCATTGCAGGATGCGAACGACAATGCCATCAAGGCGGACACTATATATATAAAAGGTCTTATTAATGCTTTCATTAGTTCTAAATTATTAATGGGTTATTTCTTAGAAATCAATTTTCAAGCCTAATGTGTAAGTTGACGTCAGAGGATATACTTCCGTATCCCAACCTTGGCTGTCAGACAATTCAGGGCTGAATGCATTGGCTTTAAAGGTTGTGAAGGGACGATCGGCTGTCAAACTCAGGCGTAAGCCCGGCATGGTATAGTTACCGAACTTGACATTACGGAATGTATAACCCAGCGTAATGTTTTGAATGCGGAAATAGTCGGCGCTCTCTACAAAGTAAGAGCTATATTTCTGGTCGCTTACGTTCCAAGGTTTCAGCAGGGCAGCTGCCGACGGGTTAGAGTTGGTAGAACCCGGTCCTGTCCAACGGTTCTCGTATTGAGCCCGGTCGAAGTTGTAGTTCTGGGAAGAATAACGGAGTGCACGTTTGCGATTGAACATCTGGGCACCGGCTTGGCCGTAAGTCGTCAATTGGAAGTCAAGATTCTTGTAATTAAGACCGAGGTTGATACCGTAAGTGAAGTTAGGAATATAAGAACCTAATGTCGTACGGTCATTTCCGTCGAGAACATTGTTTCCATCAAGGTCGGCATATTTCAAGTCACCCGGTACGCAGCCGTTGGCTACTGCAATCGGATCAGCGGCGATTTCTTCTTCTGTCTGATAGACACCGATCATTTTGAAGCCATAGAATGAATTCATTTCCTTGCCAACAATGTTGACGGTCTTGCCACCTCTGATGATACTGTTGCCATTCAAATCTTTCACACGGTTTCTTAAAGTAGAGATATTCACACCGATGTTGTAAGAAAAGTCTTTTCCTATTCTGTCATTCCAGTCGACGCTGACATCAATACCGGAGTTGAGAATTTTACCGTAGTTACCGGCAAGGGTCGTAGTACTGAAAGGAAGCAGCGGAGCAATCACAGCATTATTCGTCATGCGGTGATAGTAATCTACGTCAATGTTCAAGCGGTTGTTGAGAGTGATGAAGTTGATGCCGGCATTCCACTCTTCAACGACTTCCCATTTCAGCCAACTGAAATAGGTGTTGTTTTGATAACCGGGGATTGTGGCATTGCCAAATACACCGGATGCGCTGTTACCGGTAGAAATAGAAGCAAAACCATCGCTTGCAGCTACTTGGTCATTACCCAGTTTGCCCCAGCTTGCACGCAGTTTCAGGAAGTCAATCCATTTTTGGTTCTTCAGGAATGATTCTTCTGACAAAACCCAGGCGGCACCTACAGAGGGGAAATAACCCCAGTGTTCCTGATATTTGCTGGAACCATCGGCACGCATGGTAAGCATCAACAGATATTTGTCGGCGTAGTTATAGTTCAGACGTGCGAAGTAAGAAATACCCCTGTAACAGTAGCCGTCATCTTTTACGGTGGCACCTGCAGCATCGCCGTTCTTGATGTACCAGTATTCGTCCGCTCCATCAGGAACATTGCTTGCCTTGCCCTCAAACATACGCCATTGTTCTTGGCGCATGGAGTAGCCTGCCATGGCACCGAATCTGTGTTTGCCCCATTGGTCATTATAAGTAAGAGTGTTGTCCCAAATATAATTGTAATATTTGTTCTCGTTTTTTGTAAGCTGTGTGGTGGCTGATTGCTGCCAGCTGCTTACATAATGTTTCGGAGTAAATTCGCGACCTTGAGTGGAGAGGAAACTATAAGAATAGTTGGTCTTGAAGTTCAGCTTGCTGGGAATAAAGTCGATCTGTGCATAGAAATTGCTCAATACCTGATAATTTTCCTTGCTTGAGTCGAAATATTTGGCAGTGGCAACAGGATTATAGAAGTTTGAACTATAGCCAATTGCATCTGGAGAACCGAATTTGTCGGGGAATCCCTGTTCGTTGTTTTCGTCGTAGAGTGCTACGATAGGAGGACAATTGAAGGCCTTCTGCCAAGCTTGGTTATTGGGCACTTGTTGTGTGGAGTTGCTGAAGACACCGTTGAAGCCGACCTTTAACCAGTTGGTCGCATCATAATCAACAGAACCGCGGAAATTCATACGTTTGTAGTTGTTGTCAACATCCATGATACCATCTTGGTACAGATAACTTACGCCAACAGAATAAACGGCCTTTTCGGAACCGCCATTAATATTTAAGCTGTGGTTTGTGATGGCAGCGGTGCGCAGGAGGTAGTCATACCAATCGTTGTCTGCTCCGAATGTCCAATTGTGGAAATCCGAGTCGGCATAACTGCCGCCATATTTATCGATGGACTGTTTAAAATGTGATTGATAGGCATCATAGTTCCCCTCGAGGAGCATAGTCGCATATTCATGAGCGTTACACAGCTCCAATACATTAGATGCTTTTTGAATACCTACATAGCCATCGTAAGAAATTTTAGCTTTTTGATTGCGTGAGCCTTTCTTGGTAGTAATGAGGACTACACCGTTTGCGGCGCGTACTCCATAGATTGCGGCAGCCGACGCATCTTTCAAGATAGACATTTCTTGAATGTCTGCATTGTTCAGGAAGTTGATATTGTCGTAGAACATACCGTCTACAACGAATAACGGTTTACTGTTAGAGAATGATCCGATACCGCGGATTTGTACGGTAGGTCCTTCGCCCGGAGCGCCGTTGTTCACGATATTTACACCCGGTACTTTACCTTGCAGGGCTGCCATAGGCGTAGTAGAAGGTACAGTAGTCAATGCTTCGCCTTTAACCACGGTAATGGGTGCTGTCAAATCCTTGGCTTTGGCTGCACCGTAACCAATTACGACAACTTCTTCCAATTGCTGTGAGTCTTCTTTCAGTGTGACATTGACAACGGACTGTCCGTTTACTTTTACCTCTTGGGTCAACATCCCTATATAACTTATAATGAGTGTTGCATTTTCTGGTACATTGTTTAGTGTATATTTCCCGTCCAGGTCAGTTACAACACCGTTATTGCTACCTTGTACAAGGATGGATACGCCAATTAGAGCGTCACCTGCAGCATCGGTTACGGTACCTGTCACTGTTTTTGTCTGGGAGAATGCCGGTATTGTTGCCAATAACAGGCATGCCGTCAAGAATAGACTCTTGAGCCAGATAGCTCTTTTAAGAAGATGTGCTTTACTCTTCATTGCATTAAATTTTTTTAGTGGATAACTTGTTTAAATTAATTCTTAAGCTCTGCGCAGTGCTTGAATTCAACTTTTTCGCAAAAGTATGTATTTCGATAAATGGAAAGTGAAAAAAACATTCATCAACAATACATGTCCTTGAATTTTAACAAATAATGAGACTACTCATTTACTACTCAAATTAATGTAATGTGTTGTATCTTAGATAGATATTTTTTTTAGGTTCATACGTTTTGAAGAGTCACTTTTTTCTTGTGTATGAAAGGTGGGTGATTCCTTTCATCGCATGACTGATGCGCCTTCTTTTGTCGACCTTACCGTCCTCTTTCTTTTGCCAATTGATTATTAAAAGGCTTTCGATACAATATTAAAAGGCTTCTAACACTATATTAGAAGCCTTTTAATGCCATTTCAGTCGTATAGTCAGTCCGGTTTGCCTTTACAGGCCTTCCACTTCTCTATATCATGGATATGGATTATGGCTTAGGACTCTCGTTTATCTTTTCGACACGGCTCTTTAATAGTTCGGGTTCTGTACCAGTACCCCGTTGGATTTGTCGATTTCAGTTTGCGGCAATGGCAACAGGGCATTCTTATCTTGATAATTCTTTCCGGCAGCTTGAAGCACCTCCTTGGCAATGCCCCAACGCACGAGGTCGTAGAAGCGATCGGGTTCCAGACCAAGTTCTACACGGCGTTCGTGGCGGATGGCATCCCGCAGTTCGCTTTGGTTGGTGGTGGTTACTTTGGGCAGAACATCTGTCAAGGTGCCACGGGCATGTGCACGTACTTGTTCCAGATAGTCGAGGGCTTCGGTGGGCAGGCCTTTTTCATTGGCTGCTTCAGCACCCATCAGCAATACATCCGGATAACGGATGATGCGGATGTTTACCCAGAAACCGTTTTTGGTATATTTCTTGCGCAGTTCCGGTTCGGTATAGGCTTTCTTGTTGAAGTAGGCTCCCATGGCGGTGGAAACCGGAGATTCCCCGTAAGGTTTGTTCGTGTTCTCTGGTGTGATGGGATCATCCACGCTTTTGCGGAAATAGAGCAGGGTGGCATCTTTACGCGGATCGCCTGCTTCAAAGGCTGTGCCCATCTGCTTGGTGGCCATGTGCCAGCCCCACCCCAAGTTCCAGTCACCGGCACCGCGCACGCCTTGTACTTCACAGAACTGGCTGCCGATGCTGAGGTCTGCCTTCATGGCATCCGTAGCCTCGCATTGCAACTCGAATACGCTTTCACCACAGTTCTCGCCTTCTACGGTAAACACCTTGTCCACTGGGGTATTCAGGTTGTAGATGCCCGACTTGATAACGTCGGTAGCAGCATCATACATATTATCCCAGTCGTTGCGCATCATGTAGGTACGTGCATGCAGGGAGCGTGCGGCACCCCATGTTGCACGTCCTGTATAGTCGGCACTCCAGGTCAGGGGAAGACATTTTTCGGCTTCGGTCAAGTCCTTGTCAATCTGCTCGTAAATCTTGTCGGCAGTGGTTTTGGGTATATTGGCTTCAGCAGCTTCCACTACCTTGAAAGTAACTAAAGGAACTTCCCCCCAGGCACGTACCAGATTAAAGTAGCAGTAGGCGCGGAAGAACAGTGCTTCACCTTTGGTCCGAATGTTCTCTGTATCTTCTTTGTGCTCACTTTTTTCAAGATCGTCCAGGATTTCGTTACACTGATAGATGATTTTGTAGTTCTGGTCCCAGTAAGCACCCAGTATTCCGTTTGAGGCTGTGTATTCGAAATCATCCCACATGGCAGCGTTGTCTGCGCCGTCGCCTGCGTCGCTGCCCTTTTCGGAATCCTCGCTGCGTACCATGTGAACCATGAATGCAGGGATACCGGCTGTGATATTGTAACTGCGCATCAGGTAGTAAACGTTATACATCTTTCCGCCTACCAGGGCATTAGGAGCGTCATCTTCGGTGAATTGGCCCAATGGGTCACGGTCCAGGAAGTCATTACAAGAGGTTAAGGCAAGGGCTGTTGCACCTGCCAGGAGTGTTGATAATATATGGTTTCTTAGTTTCATGTTTTCAATACTTGCTATGATTAATAATAGGGTTAGCGGGGGATCAGAATGTCAGGTTGAAGCCGAAAGTATAGATAGCCGGCATCGGATAGCTGCCGTCATCTACGCCAAAGGCGATAGCCGTACCTCCCAGTTCCGGAGTGTAACCGGTGTTATGTTTCCAGGTTTTCAGGTTCTGGATATTTACATAAAGCTTCAATGCCTGCATGCCGATTTTGGAGATTAACTTTTGGTCGAAATTGTAGGCCAGGGATATATTGCGGATACGGAAGAAGCTGCCGTCTTCGATGTAGTACTCGGAGTTCAGGTTGTTGATGGTATGTTTGGTGTTCAGCAACGGTTGGGTGTTGCTTGTACCGGGACCATGCCAGCGGTCCATGCGTTGCTCCATGAAATTGAACTGGCTCCAGTTGTAGTTGTCCCAGGTACGGTAAATCTGGTTGCCGGCTTGTCCCATCATATCGATGCCCAAATCCCAGTTCTTATAGCTTACGCCAAGGGTAATGCCGTAGCTCACGTCGGGGGTAGGGTCACCAATCATGGTGCGGTCGGCGGTGGTGATTTCACCATCACCGTTTACATCCACGAATTTTAAATCTCCCGGAGTGACTGTTGCCAAAGTATTCTTCGGCGAACTGTTGATTTCTTCCTGGGTCTGGTAAATGCCTTCCACTTTGTAGCCGTAAAAGTAGCCGATAGGGTATCCTGCCATGGTGTAACTCTGGCTCTTATCTCCTGCAATGATTGAATAGCCTTCTTGTACCAGGCTCAACACTTTATTTTTGATAGTTGTCAGGTTACCGCCGATGTTATAGCCCCAATCACCGATCTGGTCGCGCCAGTTAAGGGCAAGTTCCACACCCTTATTCTCGATGGAACCTAAGTTACCTATACCTGGAACTGTGCCTGAGATGCCCGGAACTTCGGCAAGCAAGTTCTTAGTCGTTTTCTTATAATACACACCTTCAAAGTGCAGGCGGTTACGGAAGAAGTTGGCTTCTGCGCCAACTTCCCATGCTTCTACCTTCTCCCAACGTAAGTTAGGATTAGGCAGGTAAGAAAGTTGATAGCCTGGATAGATGGCAGACGGAGTACCGAATACGGCAGAGTAGGCATTGCTCAACAGAGGTTCTGCCGGATAAGGCTTGTCCAGATTTTGGTTACCCAGTGTGCCCCAGGAACCTTTCAACTTTAACATATCCAGCCAGGTGATGCCCTTCATGAATTCTTCCTCACTCATCAGCCAGCCGGCACCTACTGAGTAGAAATTCTGCCATTGGTTTCCCGTATAGGAAAAAGCGGAAGAACCGTCACGACGGAAAGAACCGTTGAACAGGTATCTGCCTTTATAGTTGTAGAGGATGCGTCCCAGCATAGATACCGTACTACGTTCCCATTGTGTACTGTTGTTGGTGGCTGTACCGGCATCACCGATGCTTACGTACCACTTGTCGGGATTATTGGGGATTACCAGGCCTACGCCTTGTGTGCGGGCTGCACCAAGCAGCTCCAGTTCATTGTAATAGGTAGTGAAGCCTGCTGTAGCCGTCAGACTGTGCTCACCCCAAGTATTCTGGTAAGTCAGCAAGTAATCGCTCTGCACTTTTGTTTCTGTCTGTTTCTCCTGGCTTACTCCGGTTTTCCCGTCACCAAGGGTTTCTATTTTGCCTTCTACACTGTTGTCAAATACCTTGATGATAGGGGTATATTTGCGGGTGCTGTTTGAACTGTAGTCCATGGAGTACACCACCTTGAATTGGAAATGTTTCAAGAAGTCCCATTCTCCATACACGTTGCCGGATGTACGATAGTTTTCAGCCTTTGTTGTGTTGGCCTTTAATTCCACGTCTACCATCGGATTGTTCATCTGTGCCTTCTGGAACCCCGGAAGGGTGGTATACAGCCCGTATTCTTCATTGAACACATGAGCTACCGGGGCTGCCCGCAAGGCAGTGGCAACGCTTTTGGTGTCTGCCGGTAACATACGTGCACCGTTGAACTGGAAGCCTACCTTGAAGTTATCTGTCACTTTATAGTCATTGCTGACGTTCAGCGTAATCTTGCTGTACTTTTCTTTCTTGATGTTGCCTTGTTCATAGGCATAGCCGGCTCCAAGGTAGAAGCTGTGCTTGGCTGAAGCGCCGGTAATGCTGATGTTGTTGTTGGTAATGAAACCTGTCTGGAAGATTTCGTCCTGCCAGTTGGTATTACCTGTCCAATCGGTAAAATTAAATTCCGGATTGCCTTCGTTCTTCAATTGTTCGTTGTATAACGTCTTGAAGCCATCTGCATCTACCATGGCAATCTTGTCCGTGATGGCTTTGAAACCGAATGAGCCGTTGATATTTACACGCGTCTGGCCTTCTCTGGCTTTCTTCGTAGTGATAATGATGACGCCATTGGCACCGCGTACACCGAAAATGGCAAGTGAGGACGGGTCTTTCAAGATTTCCATGGACTCGATATCCTGTGGGTTCAGGAAGTTAATGTTATCATTGAACAGGCCGTCGACTACATACAGGGGCTTGTAACCATTGATGGAGTTTGTACCGCGTACACGGATTTCCGGTTCGGCACCTGCCTTACCGGAGTTGATTACCTGTACACCTGCCACTTTACCTTGTAGGGCGGATACAGGATTGACAACCGGCTTATTGGCTATTTCATCACCTTTGATATTTGTAATGGAGCCCGTCAGGTCACGTTTCTTGGCACTACCGTAACCGATGACTACAGTCTCTGCCAGCATTTGCGAGTCGTCTTTCATCTGGACATCAATTACTGACTGGCTGCCAACTCTGATAGCTTGTTTCTGCATTCCCACATAGGAAAATTCCAACGTGTTTTCCGGGGTTACCTGGATAGAGTATTTACCGTCTATATTGGTAATGACGCCATTTGAGGTGCCTTGCACCAATACGGATGCTCCGATCAGGGGTTCTCCCAATACATCGGTAACAGTACCCGTCACAGTCTTTGTCTGAGAAAAGGCTGGCATGGTTGCTTGCAACAAACATACCGTCAAAAATAGATTTTTCAGCCACGAGATACTCTTTAAGATAGGTTTAGGTTCTTTTTTCATTGCATAATTTATTTAAGTGGATAACTTACTTGAATTATGCATGGAACAAACAAAAAACAAAAAAGATGTCATTCAATAGTTAAAAAGAACTCATTTAAATTTTGAGCAGGTTGCAGGTTAAGTTTTTTGCGTAAACGATACCGGTTGTTTTCTACTGCACGAATGGAAAGGTTCATCAAGGATGCGATATCCTTGGTGTCCATGTTCAGTTTAAGGCAGGCACATAGGCGCAGGTCGTTGTTTGTGAGCAGTGGGTATGCTTCTTTTAGTGCTTTGAAGAATGTACGGTGCTTTTGCTCGAATTTAATCAGAAACATTTTCCAGTCATCCTCTGTGTCGAGGTTGTTGGCAAGCAGATTGTTTATCTTTTGATAAAGAGGAAGCAATGTCTTTTGTGTATTCTTGGTGCAAATCTCATCCACAATCTCTTTCAACTTCAGAATCAGTTCATTTTTGCGGATAATGAATGAGGTCTGTGTGAACAGTTCGGCATTCTTTTCCTCGATTTCATTCTGTAGCTCCTCATTCATTCTGCGCAGGTGTTCGGCTTCTTGTGCTTTCATGTGCCTGAGATGTTTGGTCTGTAACCGCTTTTTCATCAGCCAGAAGGCAATAAACAAGACTGTGATAATCAGTAGGATGCAAGTGAGGTACCACCAGATGGTACGGTACCATGGAGGAAGTATGTCGAAGTTGATGATGGTATCAGGAGAATAATTGTTCAATTCGTCTGTGGCGCGGATGTGTAGGGTGTAGTTTCCTTCCGGCAGACGGGCGTATGAGATGCTGTTACGTTGTTCCGGTCGGCTCCAGGTACTATCTACTTTTTCCAACAGGTATTCTACAAACAAGCTTTGGGCAAATGCATCATTGACGGAGAAGCCTACGGTGACAGTGTTGTCTTTGTAGGGTATCCGGAGGTGCTTGGACAGGTCGGCATATCCACTTGCCTGGTCCTGGCCTGTATGTACGAATTCCAGATTGGGAGGAGCGAGTTGTATGTTCTGGCGTTTGCTGTGTTGGGAGCTGTGAAGAATAAAACCGGCATCCAGACAAACCAATGAAAGAGAGTCGTTAAGTATGGAGATGTTCTCGAAAGCGGTAATCAGTGACAGATTATCAGTCTCTACCTTATAGCTCTCGTTGATGCGGGCGATATAACCGTCATAGAAGAAACGGTAAATAGAGGAGCCGGTGATGGCCCAGCTCTCTTCACTGTTGATGGAAACAATACGTTTGATATTGTTTATGTTCTGGAAACACTGGTTCAGAAGCTGGTTGGGTTGCAGCGTATCACTATTTTCGTCGTAAGAATAGAAGTGGTTGCCACTTCCCAGGAAAATGACACGTCCGCTCGTTTTGAAGATCTGCAGATGTATAGGGAGCGTACAGTCTTTTTCATGCCCGTAATAGGTATAGTAGCGGAAAGCGTCCATATCTTCATTTAACCGGCATTTGTATATGCCTTTGCTGACAGTTTCTAACCAAATATTGCCTAAATGGTCTATCTCTGCATCATAAATGGGATCAGTGATTTGCCGCATGACATTTACTTTTCCGGTTTCTTTGTTGACAATACGCAGTTCGTTGTAGGTAACGATAATTTGGATTTTTTTTCCATTGATGGTGGCTTCTACAATACGGAACACACCGGTGTTGAGACGGTAGAGCTGACGGATGCTGAAATCCGGGCAGATTTCAAGCAATCCATTGTTGTGGCCGCAATATAAATGTCCGTTAATCAGTTGCAAGGACCACACCTGCCCTTGCGTACCCTCGATGAACTTCAGTGAAGAGAATATTTCAAAATCGTTTGCTTTCTCTTCCGGTGTGTAGTAAACACCTTGATTGGTGCCTATCAGCAAGTAGCCATTCCATAAAGTAGCGGTATATACTGCACTGGAGTTGGCATCATTGCTTCGATAATAACTTAAGCCGTCTGTATAGCGGATGTAGGCAATCCCACGGTCCATAGCTACCCATATATTATTCCGGTTGTCCTCGTACAAGGACAGGATTGTGTTATTTTGCAGGGAGTTGGCAGCCGAGAAATGATTGAGGATATTTCCTTGTACATCTATTTCATAGATTCCACTTAACTGGGTTCCCAAATAGTAGGAGTTTCGTTTGGCGCAATAGATTCCGCAATTAAGCTCTTGGCCATGCAACTGGCTGGAAAGAGCATTGTTCCAAGGAATGAAGTTCTTTTTGTCGTAAATGTAGATTTCGCCTGTGGAGGTTCCGATTAAGTATCGGTCCTTACCATAAGGTAGAATAACGCGGGTGGTGGTTCCATTCAGGAATTCACTGCCTTCAATTTTACTTAGCCGGCCATCTTTGAGTTGGTGCAGAGGACCATGCATCTCTTGTACCCAGTATTCATTTCTCACTTTCAACAGTAACAAGAATCCTTCTGGAATGGTGAGTTGCCGCATTGTCTGATGGTCATAAACATAAATATTTCTGAAAGTTTGGAAATAGACTTTGCTTCCGTCTATCCAGATGCGCCAGAAACTTTCATTGTCCAAAACCTTGGGCGGGAGTAACTTATTTAAAGAGGTGTATTTCAGTTTGCCGGACTGGTCTCTGTCCCATCGTCCCAGTTCTTCAGCGCCTCCAGTGTAGATTGTATAGTGCGATTCTACAGCCAAAGCCCTGACTATCGGAGAATTGGGCATTGGATAGAGTTCCCATTCCATACCGTCGGATTCAAGTAATCCGATGTCATTCCCAAAATACATAATGCCTTTTTCATCCTGTCCAATAGACCAGTTTTTATTGGCTGCATGGTATTTATCACGGGCAAAATTGATGACATAAGGCTTTTGATTGGCAAAAGAATAACATGCCACCAGCAAGGACAGACAAAATAAAAGCAAATGTCTTTGGAGGTTCATGGTATGATTGGTATTGAATCTTGAAATCTTTAATTATCTGACAAAGATACAACCTATTTTTAAATCTTTCTTTTATAATATCATAAAAAAAACCTCTGAGAAGTGTTCTCAGAGGCCTTTAGTTGTTTGTCTTCATCATTAATACAAAATACGTGCGGATGATAGGACTCGAACCTACACGCCTCACGGCACCAGATCCTAAGTCTGGCGCGGCTGCCAATTACGCCACATCCGCAGGATAATTCTGTTTAGCGGGGACAAAGATAGGAAGATTTTTCGTTCTGGCAAATTGTTTTATGGATAAAGTCGTTTCATAAGGTGACTTTCAGCATTTTTCTCGCTTCCTCGATGATGGTGTCCAAGTCATTGTTCTCATCTTCTTTGCTCATATCCACCTTTTTGTCGGGGTCGATGCCGAATTCAATCTGTTGCTTCTTGGCATCAAGGTGCGGACTGGCGGAAAAGCGTACTCCCCATCCGTTGGGCAGTTCGGAAGAGAACGGCAGACCCGAACCGCCGCCGGTTTTGTCACCGACCAAGGTGACATTGGGGAAGCAGCGCATGGAGTTGACGAAATCATTGGTTGCACTATAAGAATGGCGGTTGGTCAGGACGACTACTTTCTTTTGCCAGCGGATGCTGTTGGAAGGTTCCACATAAATGGGAGTCGGGTCTGAGAAATCATTGTGCCCTTTGCCGGTCTTGTGCTGGATATATCCTGTCAGTATTTTCTCGTTTGTGAACCGTTGGGCCATTAGGGTGGCATTTGTCAGGTTGCCGCCGCCATTGTTGCGCACATCAATAATCAGGCCGTTGCAGGCGGAAAGATACAGTAGGATTTCATCCAAATTGCCGTTCCCGATACCACTGGAGAAATCGCCATAATAGATGTAACCTATGTTGTCCTCTAAAATGGTATATTTGGCACCTCCGGCAATGCGGTAGTCTCTTCCTAAGTACTTCTCTATGATACTTTCGTTGAAGTTACGGGGATAGTCCAGATACCAGTCCCAGTAACGCGCCATGTTGGAAGAAGAGTACAGGTTGACGTGTCCGTCTTTCAGCTCGGCAAGCATGTTGCCCAATATTTCGAACAAACCGTCATAGCTCATTCCCGGGGTAATGAGCGGCTGGTACTTGTCATGGATAGCATCCCAGTCTATTTGCTTGTAGTCCAGGAAGCAATACTGTTCGTCAATAATCTTCCATAAGGCTTCAAAGTTACCTTGGGGGGTATTGTCAAACTCTTCCTCACGAATACATCCGTTCAGCAGGGGCAGTAGTGTGAGCAGGATACTCCTAATTATTAAAAGATATCTTCTTTTCATGCACATTGTCTTTATCATCTTATCGTTTATCACCTCGTCACTTTTTACTTTCTCTTGTTAGGAAACAGATAGAGCTCCTTTACAAAACCCACCATGAACACATGTGAGTAAGTATGCGTCTTTATCTCGTTTACTTTAGACTGTTGCGCATCCCATATGTAGGCAAGGCGCATCCGGGCGCGTCCTACCGGGAAATCGGCTGTCAGCATTTGTCTCAGAGAGGGCTGGTTGTGCAGGGAGGTGAAGTTCACTACTCCGTCCCAGTGTCCCAGCGTGAATATTTCGTAATAGGACTGTCCATAGTTCGGCATGAACATGATGCCTGCCAAAGGAAGGTTCACCTGGTAACGTAGAGTGATGGGACGGTTCTTGATGCGCAGGTCAGATAAGTGTCGAACACGTTGGTGAAGCCGACACCATACATGGTGGCACGGGTGATAATACGGTTACGGTTGGTGGAGTCAGCCCGTAGCTTCCGGTCGATGCTGCATTGTGCTTCTTGTGCTTTCAGTCCGACACTTCCCAAGAGCAGTCCGCATAGGATTATTATCTTGTATATGTACATATTAAATTATCAATTACAAATTAGTAATCGTTAGCCACTAATACTTCATTTCCGTCCTTCATCAAAAGAGTTTCATCTGTCCTGTCATCTCGTCCAGTATGTCCCCTTCGCTTTTACCGTGGTCGGGGTCCAGAATTTCCGGTTCTTCATCCGTTTCCTGCTCTTCGGTTTTCTGCGAGGGTTCAGGTTGGCGGGTAGGCTCTAATTCGTTGATGGTTTCTATAGTATAGGTGGTCAGGCGCTTACCTTTTGCTTTGAAGCCTTTCACGGCGATGAATTCGTCGGCTTCCACCACCATCGGCTCTCGGAAATTGTCGTGGCCGCCAAACACCACCTCTAAACGCGGGTAGCACTCGTCTGTCAGCAGAATGAGGCTGCTGTTCTTGTTTTCTCCCAAGTAGTTTTGCTTGCGGGCGGTTGCCTCGAAGCAGAAACGCTTGATGTAAGGATAGTTCTGCTGGTCGGCATCGTAGAGTACGGCGGTCCATACTTTGTTCGGATCGTATTTCTCCAATACGCGTATGCCATCGTCATAGTGATTGTTCAAGTCGAAGTTGGTGGCATAGAACTCTCCGCTGTTCTGTTCGCGGTCACGCACCACGGAAGTGACGGCAAAACGCTTGATATAGCTTGTCCCCTCCTTGCCGTCACGGTAGCAGACATTGTAGATGGTACGTTTGTCGTTCTTCTTAAAAATGTTGGCATAAAGTATATTCTTGCCCACGAACTTCTTGTCGGCCACCGGTGTGATGATATATTTTCCATCGCGGAAGAAGATAATCACGTCATCTATGGGCGAGCAGTTGCCTATGAATTCGTCTTTCTTCAATCCAGTTCCGATGAAACCCTCTTCGCGGTTGATGTACAGCTTTTCGTTGGCTTCGATGACTTTGGTTGCTTCGATGGTGTCGAAGTTACGCAGTTCCGTGCGGCGGGGGAAGGCTTTGCCGTACTTGTCCTTCAACATACGGAACCAGTCGACGGTATATTCCACGATGTTTGCCAGATGGCAGTCTATCTCCTCTATGTCCTTTCGCATGCGTGCTATCAGTTCCTCTGCCTTGTCGGAGTTGAATTTGAGGATACGTGCCATCTTTATCTCCATCAGCCGGAGGATGTCTTCCTTGGTCACTTCGCGGATAAAAGTCGGGTAGTAGGGAGTCAGGCGCTCATCGATATGTTCGCAGGCGGCATCCATGTTTTTGGCTTGTTCAAACTCCTTATCCTTGTAAATACGTTCTTCAATGAATATCTTTTCGAGTGAAGCGAAATGCAGGCTTTCCAGTATCTCTCCCTTACGGATTTCCAGTTCCTGGCGTAGCAGTGCCAATGTGTTGTCGACTGATTTGCGCAATACATCACTCACGGTGAGGAAGTGATGGAAGCATCGCACAGCTCATTGAAGTTATGTGGTAATATTTTGGATGACAGGCCTACGGCAATACCTTCCACACCTTGTGCAAGCAGCAGTGGGAATTTTACCGGTAGTGTAACCGGTTCTTTGTTTCGCCCGTCATAAGAGAGTTTCCATTCGGTGGTCTTGGGGTTGAATACCACGTCCAGTGCGAACTTGGAGAGACGTGCTTCGATATAACGGGGGGCAGCGGCGCTGTCACCCGTCAGAATGTTACCCCAGTTTCCCTGGCAATCCACGAGCAAGTCCTTTTGTCCCAGTTGTACCAGAGCATCGCCGATAGAAGCATCACCGTGCGGATGGAACTGCATGGTATGTCCTACGATGTTCGCCACCTTGTTGTAGCGCCCGTCTTCCATGCGGCGCATGGAGTGGAGGATACGCCGCTGTACGGGTTTCAGACCATCCATGATATGGGGTACGGCACGTTCCAATATAACGTATGAGGCGTAGTCCAGAAACCAATTCTGGTACATGCCGCTCAGTTGGTGCTTTATATTGGCATCCTTTGCGTCCGCAGGTTTGTAATCCGAGTGTTCTTCGCTCCCGGCCGGGAGTTCCTTGTCCAAATCATCTTTCGGTGCTTCAAAATCTTCGCTCATATTTGTTCGGGAATTGTCTATTCTATGATATTACTGATTTTTCAGTCGCAGGCAAAAATACAATTTTTGTTCGATAAATGAGAATTTGCGCGGAACTATTGTGCCAAATCCTTCCCATTTTTTAAAACTTCTGCCCGTTAATGGAACCAATCTGTCTCTTTCCCGTTAGCGGAATTATATTGAGGACGTGCTTCCGCCTCTTTGCGGACAGCGATGTTGCTTTTGTCTTTCTTGCCGACAAGTTGGCAAGGTTTTGCCACCACATTGGCAAAGCTTTGCCAAAGGCATGGCAAAACTTTGCCAATATGGTGGCAAAACGCTGGCAAAGTAACTTGCTGGCTTGTTGTGTGTTGGCTCGAATTGTGCAGCGATATCATCACAAGGGTGAAGAGATACTGGGCAGATTCTGCCGACGGATTCATTATTTTGTGAATTTCCATTCGTCAAATAAGAACTTTCCGTTCCCGAATACGAAGTAAATGTCGTGTTTGCCTTTTATCCGTTTGTCCAACGGCTTTGTCAATGTTTGCCACGTATCGGTATCAAAGGTCAAGGTGGATAGGAGCGGACCGTCTGGACTGTCCATGTGTATTTCGATGGAGCCTTTCCCTTTTATCTTCATCTGTATGGCTTGAGGTGATTGCGGGAATTCCGCACCGCGGACACAGATGGCCTGTCCGCTCTTGTTTCCTACGGCAGACATGTTGCCTGTCTGTCCGGTCGGTTCAAAGGCAACGCCGCGTGTGGCGGCTGTGGTCTCGGCCTGTTGCTGCGCAAACGGGTCGAGAGGCTTGATTTGTGAAACGCCCTTGGCTGTGGCTGTGCCCATGTGGATAGTGAGGTCCTTTTCGTCCACCTCTATTTCTTCCACGCAGATACTGCGGACGCCCACTTTGAGGTCGCGGCTGTCCTGCAAGCCCAGTGAGTGGTAGAAGAGATAGTACTTCCCTTGAAATTTTACCAGATGTGTATGGTTGTTGCTGTCGGACATGCCATAGTCGCCGGGATTTTTGAAGTAGTTGTCCCGATAGGTCCAGCTGTCTGTCTCAAGTGGCGTGCGACTCGTCATGTAGCTCATGCAGCACCGGCTCGGCTTGTCTATGTCAGCATACCTACACCGGAACCGCTGTTGGAGTAGTACAGATAGAAGTGGGTTTTGCCGTCGGCCTCCTTGCGCGAAGCGATGGAAGGTGCCCACGAAGCCATTCCCCAGGGAGCCAGAGCCTTTACATTGATTACTCCGTGATAAGTCCAGTTCACCATGTCGTCAGAAGAGACCATCGTCAGCGAATGGATGTGCTGATAGGTGTTTTTCCCGTTACGGCCCACTACATCATATTGCTGGTGGTCGTTAGTACCGTACACATAAATGCGGCCGTCGTGCACCACTGCTGTGGGGTCGGCCATGTATTGGAAGTCGAGAAGGGGATTGGCATTGCCGGTAGAGAACTTGGGCGAGAATTCAAAAGATTCTTCCAAAGCGCTGTCTGTAGAAACCGGAATGTTTTCAGAAGAGGCAATGCTGTCTGCCCGGAAGGGGGCTAAGGGGATGCCTTCCGTTGAAAAAAGGTTGCCTTGAGCAGCGTCACTGAAGCAGTAGCGAATGGAAACCGGGCTTTCGATTCCTTTTACCGGGACAATCAGCTTTCCCCCGTCTATCCTGGCCCGGGCCTCTTGCCATTCCTGGCCGGCTGCGGCCATCATCAGCCCCTCTATCCTTTTCCCGTGTACGGCCAGTCCGTTCTTTATGTCTTTGAAAGAGATTGTCACATGGTTGCCTTTGCGGCAGGCGCTTTCAAAGACCGGGCTTTTATAGGGGCCTGCATATATATGGTATGTATCGTCCAGTGCAAGATTGGCGAGACGTTTGCCTACGCTTCTTTTGTCACGTGGATGGATGTCCTGCACATTGTCCACCAAATCTGACACGGTAATCATCTTGACCTTGTCCAGCATTTCGGGCAACATGGCCTGCTGCTCGCGTAGCAGTGCCGGTCCGTTGTCTTTGGAGTGGTATTGGAAGGGGGCTATCTGGACCAGATAGAATGGGAATTCCTTGTTAAATCCGGTACGCCACGAGCCTATCAGCCGCTGCATCACCCGGGCGTAGGAGCTGGCACGGCCTTGGTTGGCTTCTCCCTGATACCAGATGCATCCGGCAATGCCGTAGGGCATCACGGGATAAATCATGCTGTTGTACAACGTGCCTGTTTCAGCCGGAAACCAAGGATTGGATTCATACGGATAGTCGCACAAGACCGGGTCGCTCATTACGCATTCGCGGGGCGTCCATGTCTCGGCGGTGGTTCCGCCCCATGCGGCTACGATGATTCCTACCGGCACGTCCAGCTCTTCCTGGATGTTGCGGCCGAAGAAGTAGGCCAGGGCACTCGTGCTGCGCATCGTTTCGGGCGTGCACTGTGTCCATTGCGAGAAACAGTTTTCTTGAGGGAACGGGGCGGCTATTCTGGCCACGTGAAAAATTCGGAGATTGGGACAATGGGCATTTGCCGTTTCCTCGTCTCCGTTCTTTATGCCGTGGTTGGCGCTCCATTCCATATTGGATTGTCCGCTGCACAGCCAAACTTCGCCTAGCATGACATCGGTCAAGGTTACTTCTGACGAGCCGCTGAAACGAATCTCATAAGGTCCGCCGGCTTCGCCGGAAGGTACACGGGCTGACCATTTCCCCGTATTATTGACTTGGGTTTTGATTATTTCTCCTTTCATCCATTCGGGGGCGATGGAAATTGTTTCTCCCGGAATACCCCATCCCCAGAAAGTAAGTTCTGAGTTACGTTGTAGCACCATATGGTTGGAAAATATGGCAGGGAGTTGTATCGCTGCTTGCAATTTCAGGATGCCGAGCAGCATAAATAAACTTAAAAGGGTAAGATAATGATGATATTTTTTCATACGAGTATTTATTTCCATAATGCAAATTAATAGCTGTTTTTAGAAACCATTACATTTTAACCGTTACTTTTTTCCCATTATAAGCCACTGCCTTTTTTGCGCCATCAGCAGTTACTATGTTGAATTTCCGTTCTTTCAACATACCGGAAAACTCTCCTTTCCGATTTTCAATAGTGAGCATGCGAGTACGGTCATTCCATTTCATCGTAATGGTGCTGTACATTCCTTTTTCATAATTGTAGTTGTCATTCTCGTCTTCGTAAAGTGTGAATTCGCCGTTACAACCGGGATACACTTTTATCTCCAAGTTGTCCCATGATTTTTCGGTGCTATACTGCACTTCGGGACCTATTGGCAGGATGGAACCTGCTTTCACATAAAGTGGTAAAATGTCAATAGGGGTATCTTTCACGATATATTGTCCGCCGGAGTGTTTCTGATTGGTCCAAAAATCATACCATTCCGTATTTTTAGGCAGATATATTCGCATAGACTTAACGGTACTGAAATCTTCTACACGGATGGTGTCCGAAACTGTTTGGGTATACATGGGTTGGGTTACAGGGCATACCAATAGGGATTTGCCAAACATATACTGATTGTGGATGTTCCACACGTTGCGATCGTGGGCAAAATCCATTGCCAAGGCACGCATGAAGCTGGACTGATTGGCAGTTACCTCCCAGGCAGTTGTGTAGATGTATGGTAACAAACTGTAGCGTAACCGAATGTATTTCTCAATCGCATCGTATATTGGCTCGCCTTTTTTGCCGAATTGATAGATTTCTCTGGGAGCACCTTCCCCATGTGATCGCATCATGGGACAGAATGTACCGAACTGTATCCAACGGGCATAAAGCTCGCGATAATCCGGGTCATCCAGCATCAAGGGATATTGCCATAGGAAGAATCCGCCGATATCGCTGTTCCAATGGGGAATGCCGCATAGTGAGAAGTTTAATCCCGCAGGTATTTGCTTCTCCAAAACTTCCCATGATGCTGTGATATCTCCTGTCCATGTATTGGCACCATAACGTTGCTGGCCGGCAAAGGCTGAGCGGGTAAGGATAAATACGCGTTTATCCGAAGTTACGGCACGCTGGTGGTCGTACACTCCACCTACACTCATTAAAGGGTAGGCATTGCGTACTTTACGGAATGACCCCAAATAGGTGGGCGTGTCAAAATCTTCAGGAATGGGGTGAAAATGGTCGGGTTCGGTAGAGTCCATCCACCAGCCGTCTATACCCACAGAACGTAGGTTCTCGTTCAGGTACTTCCAATAGATGTCGCGTGCTTGCGGATGGTAGGCATCGTACACGCGGGCACCGGATGGATAGTCCATATTGGGAGGCCACTTCTCGGAACCGGATTCGGGCCATGTGCGGAAGTTGAAGAGCATGTTCCCTTTATCCAACTCGTGATAGGGTTTGGTATGTGGTCCGAAAGCTGACCAAATGGAGATGATAATGTGGGCATTCATTCCGTGTATGTCTTCCATCATTTTTTTTGGGTCGGAGAATTCTTCGTTCAAAAAATCCATTGCGTTCCACAGGTAGTTGCTTCCCCAGTATCTCCAATCCTGGATAATTCCATCGAGGGGCACACCCAGTTCGCGGTATTTTTGCACTACGCCAACAATCTCTTTTTGGCTTTTGTAGCGTTCACGGCTTTGCCAGAATCCATATGTCCATAATGGAAACATGGGCACTTGTCCTGTGAGGTAGCGCATCTGGGCAACTACTCCATCGGCATTTTCGCCGTACATGAAATAGTAGTCAATGCAGTCGCCGACTTCAGAAAGGAAGGATGTCTCTTCTTGATTGTCTTTGAAGATGGTTGGCGAATAGTTGTCCCAAAAGAGACCGTAGCCTTTGACGGACTGGAAGAAGGGAATCACATCCTCAAGATTGTCTTGGATAAGGCGTTTGGTCTGGTTACGTTGCGACATTTTGCCGTTTTGCAATTGTCCCAATCCATAAATAGCTTCGTCTTTCTCTAAGGTGAACGATTGATAAACGCTGAAGGTTTTTGTGCCGGCATCGTTGAAATCATCAAAACGTGCGCCTTTATTTTGTTCCTGCAACAGCGATTTTCCATCGGAAGAGGCAAAAGTTATTTGTCCGGTCTCTTCGTTGAGATGGACTGTAAGCTGATGGCTTTTGATAGTCAATATGCCCCCTTTCGAAGAGACGGATAGTTTTACTTTTTCCGGTTGCCCGATGACCGACAAACTTTCTTTGGTATACTTCCAGCCGTCAGGCGATTTTAAGATTCTCACTGTGACAGGAGAGAAGAAGCTAATATCTATATTTATACCTTGCACAGTGCTTTTTATGCCTTGTGAGGTGCGTTGGTAGGTTTGTGCTCTGCCTTGTTCTGCTATGAAAAATGTCAGCATCAGCAGGACAAATAGTCTTAAAAAAAATCCCTTTTTCATACAATATCAGCAGTTTAACGGTTAGTGATTTTCAGTACCAAAGAAATAGGATTGGGTGTCTTGTCTTTGGGAAGGTCAATAAGCAAGCCTTTGGAAGTTCTTCTGAACTTTGCCTTTCCACCTCCTAATAATTCTACCTTTTCGATTTCTCCTTTGCAGTAGGGACTGCCGGTAGCCAGTGATTTTATCTGTATTTTTCCGTCTGAGGGCCATTTCATGATATGGGCATACAAGTATTTCCCTTTTTTCACAAACCGGATGTCGGCAGAAGTGTAGGGTGCGTTCTTGCCTTCGTTGAATCCTGCTCCGTCCAAAGGTATTGCTGTTTCTGTGGAGGGACCTTCACCATAAATACACCAGGGACGTGTGTCGAATATTCCTTCTCCGTTCACCTCCATCCAGGCGGCTATGTCTTCCAGAATTTTTTCTTCCTTGTCGTCGATGGTGCCGTTTCCTTTCATTGGTACGCTTAGTAATAGGTTGCCATTTTTACTGACGATGTCAATGAGCATGTGGATGACGGTCTCGGCTGATTTATACCAGTTGTCTTCGTAAGCAGAGCGGTTATAGTGCCAAGTACCGAGGCAACTACAGGTTTGCCACGCCTTGTCCTGGCATTCCGATGGAACCCCTTTTTCTACATCCCATACGATGGCCTCTTTATGTTTAGCTTCCAGCTTCTTTCCGAAGACTACGGCATTGAGATTGCCCTTGTGAAGCTTCATGTTTTGGTTATAGTAGTGCGACACGACTTTCAGCCCCGTATCGTTGATGGGCCAGAAGGGGAGTACGCTGTCGTCGAAATAGACCAGGTCGGGATGATACTTGTTTATCATGTCCACTGTGCGGTCGAAGAAGTTGTCGTAGTAGCTCTGTGGGGGGACAGAGGTTCCTTCGGGCCAGTCCCATGCAGCCCAAGCATGTCCGCTCAGGGCATGATTCTGTACGTATAGCTCTTGCGGGTCGTAGCCTTCCCACCATTTTCCCTTGCCGTCTTCCTTAGTCACTACGCGGGCATCGTAGGAGATTCCTGCGTATGGGCCTTTCTTGTCGGCTCCTTGTGCAGTTTCATACCATGTCCAAGCATGGGAGGAGTGGATGCTGACACCGAAGGGAAGTTTGTTTTTGCGGGCCGCTTTCTCCCATTCGCCCAGTACGTTTCGCTTGGGGCCCATGTTGACGGAGTTCCATGATTGGTATTTACTGTCCCACAAGTCCATGTTGTCGTGATGGTTGCCCATAGCAAAGAAATATCGGGCACCGGTTTTCTTGAAAAGGGCTACCAGCCTCTCCGGATTCCATTTTTCGGCTTTCCATTCGTTGATTACATCCTTGAAGCCGAATTCCGAAGGATGTCCGTAATGCTCCAAGTGCCACTTGTAGGCAGCACCGCCCTCTTCGTACATGCCACGACCGTACCAGTCGCCGGCTTCGGGTTGGCATTGCGGACCCCAGTGTGCCCATATGCCGAATTTGGCGTTGCGGAACCATTCGGGCACTTCGTATTGGGACAATGACTCCCAGGTAGGTGAGAACTTGCCCGGTTCTGCTTTCTCTTGTTGTGCCAATGCACTGCCCCCTTGCAGGATGCAGGCGGATAGGAGAATTGTTTTAAAGATGTTTCTTTTCATACCTTTATTGTTGTTTACAAAATGTTTATTCCCTTTTTGAATGCATTGATGAACGGATTATTCTGTTTTGTCCATATACTCCATGATAAACCCATACCGGTAGGAGCGATTGCCGTCAATGGTGTATGGCTTCATGGTCTGTGCGCCCCATCCGTCGTTTCCACCTACTCCGTGTATGTTGGAGTCGATATTCAGGTTGATGAAGTCGCGTTCGAGCAGTTCGTGCGCATGCTCTTTCCCTTCCAGGTCTTCTTCCCCGTAGGGCCATATACGGAAACATAGGGGTTGCAAGCCTTTGACTTGTATTTTCCATCGCTCACTGTCTCCCAGCATGAACCAGCGTGTATCGCACCGGTTGGCATTGTCTTGCGGTACGATGTAGTTCGTGATAAATTCGTGTATGCCACACTCGTAGACTCCCAGGAAAGCGGCGCTCTTGCGGTCGGGATAGTTCTCGAACTTGCCGCGTCCGTACCAGGCTATCCGGTTCAGCGCCGAGGGCATTCTCATGCGCATACCGAATTTGGGCATCAGCGGAATATCTTCCTTTTCAGGCTGATAGGTTGCTTCTACTTGTATGCGGCCTTTGCCGTCCACAGTGTAGCGGAGATGGTAACCGGCTCCTATCCGGGGGAGGGAGAGACTGGCATCCACTATCACCATACCATCGTTTACGGTTGCTTGGTATGCCTTTACGATACGTTTTTGCTCTGCATTTTTCCAAGCGCTCAAACGTTCATTGTAGCCGTTGCGGACCTGAATGTCATTTGCCGGTTTCCAAAAATAGGGTTCCAAGGCACTGTGCAACAACTCTTCTCCCTTGACTCGCCAACTCACCAAAGCACCGGTACCTTTTTCTATGGTGAACAAGGCATCGGCGGCTATAATTTCCACCGCTTCGGGTGTCTCCTTAAACGTGGCCTTCCCGCCGTCATCCTTCAATTGTGGGAATTCATAGTCATGATACGTAAGTTGTTCCTTGGCAACTTTGAAGCCCTTCTCTGCCCACGTCGTGGATTCCTTCAACGTGGCATATACATTGAGGCAAAGTTCCCCACACTTATCCGGTCTTGAAGGTACCTCCAGCAGATTCCCTTCGGACAACTGGAGGTCGCCGCTGCTTACTGCCTTTCCGTTACATATCCACTCATAGCTGTAATCGAACTCATCCAAATCGGAAAACGCATACCCGTTGGTCAATTTGATTTGCCGCGTTCCCTTCTTTTCAAACTTGATGTATTGATATACTTTTTGTACTTCATAGTAATGGGGGTGAGGCACCCGGTCGGGAGATACCAGCCCGTTAATGCCGGTGGGACCGTCGTTGGGATAGTCCCCGAAATCTCCTCCATACGCCCAGAATTCATCGGGCAGTAATGGGAGTGACGAGGGGCTCTCGCCGAAACTTAACGGTGCACCGTTAAGCTTTTTAGGAATGCCTTGGTCTACCCAGCACCAAATGGCAGCTCCGATAATACTTTCGTCCTTTTCAATCACATCCCAATACTCCTTGAGGTTGCCGATGGAATTTCCCATGGCGTAGGCATACTCTCTCATGAATACGGGGCGGTCGGTTATTTTCTCGCCAAGTTCCTTCAAAGCGTCGGGATGCAGATAAGCTTCGTCATAGACATCGGATACGGTGCGGTCTGTATCGTCGTATATCGGTCTGGTGGGGTCTAAGGCACGGATTGTGTCTGCCATAGCTCGCAAATTGGCACCGCTTCCACCCTCGTTGCCCAATGACCAGAATAGGATGCACGGATGGTTCTTGTCCCTTTCCACCACGGCTACTGCCCGGTCCACATGGGCCAGTGTCCATTGAGGGTTGTCTCCTAATACTTTGTTCCCCAAACCGTAGGCATGACTTTCGTGGTTCGCTTCGTCCATTACGTAGATTCCATACTTGTCACATAGCTCGTACAGCAATGGCAGATGTGGATAGTGGGACGTGCGTATCATGTTGATGTTGGCTTGTTTAATCAGCCGGATATCTCTCTCCATCGTCCGGCTGTCGACAAAGAATCCCATACGGGGATGGAAGTCGTGACGGTTCACTCCTTTCAGCTTGACGGCTTTCCCGTTGACTTTGAAGACGTCTCCCGCGATTTCTATTTTCCGTATGCCCCAATGGTATTCGAACGATTCCAAAAGTTCATTCTTCCTGCGAAGCTTGATGTGGATGTCATATAGATGCGGTTTTTCGGCAGACCATAGTTGAGGCTCCCGGAGCATTTCGGACAGTGTGACGCTCGTTTCAGAAAAGGCCTGAATAGTACCTACGGGAGCCACCATTTTTTTGTCGAGTTTATTTCCTCTGTTGTCTTTCCCCACCAGGTTTATTTCTACGGTCAGGTCTTTTACTTTGCGGTCGGTCTGGTTTCTTATCCAAATTTCGGTTCCGAATGTAGCTGAACGCATGTCGTCCGACAAGTCGCTGCTGAACCTATAGTCCCGGATATTTGTCCGGGGACGTACCCATAGCTCTACCGGCCTGAGTATTCCACTAAGCCGCCACATGTCCTGGTCTTCCAGATAACTGCCGTCCGACCACCGATACACTTCCACTGCCAGACGATTGGCTCCGTTCTTCACAAATTCGGTTATGTCAAACTCGGCAGGCGACATCGAATTCTGGCTGTAGCCTACCCGCTCTCCGTTTACCCAGACATACATGGCCGATTTTACTCCTTCAAAGTGAAGGTATAGGCACTTGTCTTTCATATCGGGCGTCACTTCGAACGTGGTGACATAAGAGCCTGTGGGATTTCTGTGCCCGTAACTGTAATATTCGGCGGGAGGCTCGCTTGTCACTCTGGGTGCATCCTTCTGGAAGGGATAGTTTACGTTGGAATAGATAGGTTTCCCATAACCTTGCAATTGCCATGCTCCCGGCACTGTGATGGTATCCCATGTGTCGGTATTGAAATCATTCTTGTAGAAGTCGGCCGGGCGCTTTCCCGGGTCGGCAGACCATTGGAATCGCCACTTGCCGTTCAGGGATATGATTTCTTTGCAATCGACTTTTTGCGAAGGCAATGTCAGTGTGGCATGATACGGCTCTTTGTTGATGCCGACTACAATAGGATTCTCCCAGTCCGGAGCTTCTTGGGCGCCGGCATATAGGGCACTTAGCAATAGAAAGGCAAATATCTTTTTTCTCATTTTTTCTCATGTTTTCTGATGGTCAATAAACTTCCATGATGAGAACTCCCCAGGGGGGCAATGTTACATGGTCTCCTTCTTTTACAGTCTTGCCGGAAATCAGCTCTTTGGATGTCGGATAGTTATGAGTGATTTCTTTACTCTCGCTGCTGTAATTGAAGAAGTAACGGATGGCTTTTCCGGCTTTGTTTATTCCCGAACGCTGTATGATGGGGAACACGTCGCTCTCTGAAGAGATGATACCGGCATGGATGGCTGCCTTTCGCACGATGGCATTCAGCAATTCCTGCGAAGGGTAGGCTCCTATGTAGGTCAGTTTGCCTTTGCCATACTTGTTTTCGGTGACAACGGGCCATTTGCCGAAGAACGGATGCTCTGCATAAGCCAACGGGGTGGCTGTCTCGGGAATCAGGAATTCATACCAGTCGCTTATCTGGTTCTTTCCCTCTAATTGAAAGGGGTTATCCTTTAATGATAAGTCACCGATAGTGGAGAATTCCTGGTAATGGAAGCCGCAGGCTTTGCGTAGCGGCCCGGGAGCCAAGGTGGCCCGAACTGCGGAGTGCTCATTGCAGTAACCGCTTTTGTGCATCATTACCACGTGTCCGCCGGACTGTACGAATTCATCAATGGCTAATAGCAATTGGTCGGTAGCCACATACAAAGGGGGAATGACAAGCATGTCATATCCGCTGAAATCGGTTGTCTTGTCACAAGGGATGATGTCCGTTTCTATGTTTTGGAAATAGAGGGCTTTATGCACCATATCAATGGGATAATTGCTCTTGTAAGTGTAGGGCATGAAGCCGAGAGCATGATAAGAATCATGACTGTAGAGGATAGCTACCCGGTTTTTCTTTTTCAAGTTCACGATGTGGCTGCCTATTCTTTCCAACTCTTTGGCGGTGGTGGTGAATTCCTTGTATATGCGGTTGGGCTGGAGGTCATGGCCCAGCACGCCTCGCCAGTATGTCTCCTGCCCGTAGTGCAGGGTAGACCAGTGCCAGTATTCCACCATATTGGCTCCGGAAGCATAATGTGCGTACACATTCTGCCGCAACTGGTTGTCGTAGGGAGGAAACTGGGTGCGGGCATCCCAGCCGATGCCTTGTGCGTTGGTTTCCATGACGATGTAATTGTTGTCGGCCACGGTGCGCACGAAGTCACCGGCATAAGCGATGCGCTGGCCGTCTTGTTTATCCTGTACATCGTGATAGACATTGATGGCAGGATATTGCATCTGCCTGAAACTTTCCACTTGGTCTATATTATGGAAGTCGGGCATAAAGCAGTGGGTGACAAATTGGTCTTTACGCTTGTATTCATTTACAAGGTCGCACTGCCAATTCAGAAAATCGGCCACTTCCTTCCGGTTATAGCGTTCCCATTCATTCTTGTACGAGGGGCTTGTCACTCCATCGCGCGGATAGAACTCTTCCCAGGTGTTGATGTTCATTCCCCAGTAGTTCATTCCCCATTCCTTGGCAAGCAGATTCAGGTCATTGTTGAATTTCTGTTTGATGTAGTTCCTGAATCCGAAGAAATAGTCTCTGTTGTTTACTCCGCGCGCTTCTGTTTCGTTGTCCACTTGATACCCGATGACTGCCGGATGCTGTGCATATCTTTCCAGCATCTTGCGGATAATCCGTTCGCAATAGAATTGGTAGGTCGGGTTTGTAAAATCCATGTTCTGTCTGATTCCATAATAGGCTTTGTTTCCTTTGGCGTGTTCTGCCAGCACTTCCGGGTGTTTGTATGCCAGCCATGCAGGAATGGAATAGGTGGGAGTTCCCAAGATGACTTTGATTCCTGCTGCATGCATCTTGTCCAGAATGCGGTCCATCCATTCAAATTCAAAATTTCCTTCTTGCGGCTCAAATACTCCCCAGGCAGATTCTCCAACGCGCACTACTGTCAGGCCGGCTCTTTTCATCAGCCGGATATCTTCATCCAGTCGCTCATAGGGCATATATTCATGATAGTAGGCTGCACCATAAAGCACGTTGTCGAATGAATACTGCGCTTTTATTTGTAAAGCGCTTAAAAACAACACTAATAGAATAAAGTAATTTTTGTTTTTCATAATCTTACCAGTCCGATACAATATTTTTATTTCATCATAGGTCTTATGCTGATGGTTCTCCGATATTCCTGCGGCATCGCCTTGTAAGCACCGAATACACCGCGGGCCGTACAGCCGACCCCGGTAGTGGCATAATCGAGATTCAGGGTCATGCCTTTCTGCTTCTGCAATTGGTAGGTATACATCGCTTTCGTCAGATTGTCTGTGCTGTACGGATAAATGTTGAAGTTGAACCATTCGTTCATCTTGAATTGAAGGCCGATGCCTTTGTCCGTGGTCAGTTGCAGCCAGCGTACATCTGTCCGCAATCCGTAATCTTGTGGCATTAGATAGGGCTCGTACATAGCTTGTACGGTAGAGGCATATATCCCCATCGGATAGCCGGTTTTCCGGTCCGGATAGTTCTCTTGCGGTCCTCGGCCGTACCATTTCACTTGGTCGAGCGCATCGCTTACGGTCAGCGTAAGTCCTATGCGAGGAAACCAAAGCGGCATTTTCCCTTCAGGCTTCAATACATGGCGTATCTCTATCGTCCCTTCACTATTGATAATATACTCATAGTGGTTGATGATGCCGTTGTTCTGTACTCCTTCGATGTAGAGGTCTTTTTTCTCTTTTTCTCCTTTGCCCATCAATTCCGCATCAATGATGTGTATATGTACGCCTTCGGTGGTTTCGGACACCGAAAAAGAGAGGGGCTGATGTGTCAGGCGGTCAATCCCTGCAGAATACATTTCTGTGGCTACCGTGTATCCGTAACCTTCTTTCCAGTTGGAGGAGCGGGCGCTGGAGGCATTCCAGTTGTCCAGCTCATTGGCCAGCGGGGCACGCCAAAGATTCAGCCGGAGCGGTGATTCCAGCAGTTCCATATCTTGAACAACCATCGACGTCAGTTGTCCGTCGGTACGGTTGAATACATATTTGAAGCCATCTCCGGAGACAACCAATTCTTTCTCCGAAAGTGAATAGGAAGGTACGCCTTGAGCCTTTTCTTCCGAAGAGCATGGCAGGCTCCAAGGCAGTTCAAGTTCTTCCCATGCCACCTCATGTCCGGCTTTTGCCCACAATTCATCTTTTTTCAGGACGGCATGAAGCATCAGGCGGTATTCTTTGCCGGGAATCAGGGCTGGCTTCTTATAAGGTATGTGCACCAGCTCTTGGCTAAGCGGCGCTGTTGAGAGTGCCAAGTCGCCCGATTGAATAACCTTGTCATCTTCTTTCAATTCCCATCGTATGGCATATCGGGAAGCATTTGTATAATGATTGCGATTCCATAACTCAACGACTCCCTCTGTCACATCCGACATGGAAAAAGAAAGAGGTTGTCCGGTTTTCTTCATTTGCCACATTTCGGGCTGTACGCTACGGTCGGGCCAGATGCTGCCGTACGTACGTGCACCGATGCCGTAACTGTAGGATGTGCCATTTCCCGTCTCTTGCTCAAAATCTAGCCACAGAGCGGCTTCTTCCGGGTGAAAAGAGGAAGTCAGTGCCTTGGCGAAAATGCCGACTTCGTCCATTTGAGCATCGCAGATGTAGACCGAAGTCTCTTGGCCGTGTGTTTCTGCATTCCGACCGATGTTGACGGGGTAGGGGAAGTTCCGGATATTGCCCGATGCTTGTGTGGAGGCCTTTTCTGCTCCGTCTATATAGATGGACATTTTCTGTCCGTCGTAGATGCACGTCACTTGATGCCAGTTGTATTCCCAGTCAGTAGGCAAGGAGGCGCATACGGAATGCTTTTTATCAGTATAGATATAAAATTCCAGTTTGTCTTTACCGCGTTGTTGCAGCCCGAACTGATAATTGCCTTTTGTGATGAATGAGCCGCAACTGCTTACCAGTTTCCGGGGGTAGATTCTGCAAGTGAGTGTCAGTTCATTACTGTTCAACTCCACATTGTCTGCACGATAGACCTCTACCCATTGGTCGTGACCGTTCAAGTCCAGCACCGTGTTCTTTCCTTCCTTCACCAAGCGGGCATTTCCCATCAGATGGGTGGGAGTATGGAAGGGCGAAAGGTCGTCCACTTGCCTTATCCGTTCGGTCAGTCCCGGACTTACAAAATCCCAGATGGCCCCTCCCATCAGGCGGGGATGTCGGTAGATGGCTTCCCAATAATCGTCCAGGGCACCGCCGGCATTGCCTGCAACCGATAAGTATTCATCCATAAACGATGGTCGGGAATCCTCTCCTATGCCTACCTGCATTTCCAGTTCCATAGGAGTAGGGTAACGGGGTCCGATAATATCTTCTGCCGGATGGGAGAATGCATTTCCGCCATACATCCAGAAGCGGGTGGGGTCCAGCGATTTCCCTTCTTCAATGGTGTGGGTAATGTTGATACCTTCACCGCTTTCGTTTCCTGCGCTCCAGAACAAGACGCAGGGATGGTTTCTGTCCCGTAACACCATTCTGCGGCATCGCTCGCGATACATCTCTTCGTATTCCGGGAGACTTGAAATCCATTCCGAGGCATGGGCTTCATCGCCCACCTCGTCTATGATATAAAGCCCGTATTCATTGGCCAGTTCCAAATACTTATTCACCGGAGGATAGTGAGAGGTACGTACGGCATTGAAATTAAACTGTTTCAACAATTCAAAATCCTTGCGTATGGTGGCTTCGTCCATGACATGTCCCTCTTCGGGATGCTGCATGTGCGAATTTTGTGCATTGACTTTCAGTGGGATACCGTTAAGATAAAAGACACCGTCTTTGATTTCCGTCTTTTTGAATCCGATGACCGTTTCTATCTTGTCTTTCTGCAGACCGGCCGGATTGGATAATTCCAGACCGAGCGTATAAAGCTCGGGTGTCTCGGCTGTCCATTTCCGGGGTTCTTGTACCAAGGTATGCAACTGTATTGTCTTTTCCGCAGCGTCCATTTCAAATGGAGCTGCGGAAAAGTTACAGATAATCTTGTCGTTTTTATCCTTTAAGTAAGCCTTCAATCCATAATTCCCGCTTTGCTTGTTCTGGTAGTCCTTGATTTTTACCTGAATACTTAACTGCGAATCGGTATACGTATTATCAAACTCTGTGATTACTTGCCAGTCGAATATCCTGACAGCAGGTGTGGCGTACAACCATACGTCGTCAAAGATTCCGGCCAGTCGCCAATAATCTTGTCCTTCCAGGTAATAGCCGTCCGAATACTTTAGTACACAGATAGCCAGCGTGTTTTCGCCCGGCTTCAAATAAGGAGTGATGTTGTATTCGGCAGGTTCTTGTGCTCCTTCATTGTAGCCCACTTCATGACCGTTGACCCATACAAAAGAAGCGGATGCCACTTTCTCGAACCTTAAAAATATCTGGTCTTTTGCTGCCCAACTTGCAGGTACCTTGAATGTTCGCCGGTATAGTCCGGTAGGGTTATACTCTTTGGGAGCATGTGGTGGATTCACCCCGAAGGGAGCAGATACATTTCTGAACAGCTTGTCACCATAACCTTGCATTTCCCAGTTTGAGGGAACTTTGATGTCGCCCCATTGCTTATCCGGGAATTCGGGGTTAAAAAAGTGTGCAGGTATCCCTTCCGGTGTATCGCACCAGAAAAACTTCCATGTCCCATTCAGTAGCATGCTCTTTTCGGGCATATGCCAAGCGTGTCCTTCCTCTTGTCCTTTTTCAAATACAGAAGGGTTGTCTATATACCAGAGCATATCCTTAAGGAAGGATTTGTCTTGTGCATAGGATTGCAGGCACAAGGCTACTGAACACAATGGCAGAAACAGTTTTCTCAGATTCATTTTTTTGTAATTCGTGCTGTCCATCCACCGCCGGGTGCCAGTTGTACATTGAGTTTGTCTTTGGCAGTGACGATGCGTACTTCTTTTTTATAGTCGGTAGCTTCACGGTCGGCATTGATGCCGTCGGCAAAGATTTCGGCTTCGTAGTTGCCTTCGCTGAGGAAGGAGAGGTCGATGGTGCAGCTACGCGGAGTCCAGTTGGTCATGCTGCCTACAAACCAAGTGTTTCCTTTGCGGCGTGCTATCGTGATGTATTCGGCTATTTTACCATCAAGAGCAATGGTTTCGTCAAAGGTAGTGGGAACCTTGGCGATGAAGTCGGTGCATTCCTGTTCCTTCATGTATTTGCTGGGACTGTCGGCAAGCATCTGCAAGGGTGCTTCGAAGACGGTGTACATAGCCATCTGGTGTACACGTGTACCTTGACTCATGGGGTGGTCGTTGACGGAGCGGAACAGGGAACGGGTGGTATTTACCATAGCTCCCGGCGTATAGTCCATCGGACCGGCGAGTTGGCGCAGATAGGGGGCGGTAACGTCGTAGCGCGGGAAGTCATGCAAGGGTGCACCGTTCACGATGGGCTCCCACTTGCTGTTTTCCAGTCCTTTCACACCTTCAAAGTTGAGGATGTTGGGATAGGCGCGCTGGATGCCGAAGGGTTTCAGTCCGTGTAGGTCAAGCAACATGTGATGCTTGGCGGCACATGCTGCGAGTTGTTCGGTAGAAGAGATGGCGAGTTGGTCGTCGCGGTCGAAGAAGTCAATTTTGAAACCTTTGATTCCCATTTGTGCGTAGTGGCTGATAACTTGTTCCACGGCAGGGGAGATGTCGCCTCCTCCCGTAAGATTGCGCCAGCTTGCCCAGAGGATGATGCCTATGCCCTTTTGGTTGCCGTATGCCACCAGTTCTTCGAGATTGATTTCGGGACTGATGTCTTCCATTAATGATTCCTTTCCGCTCCAACCTTCGTCGATGATGATATACTCCAGCTGGTTTTCGGCGGCAAAGTCGATGTATTTCTTATAGGTGGGCGTATTCATGCCTGCCTTGAAGTCCACGCCGGTCAGGTTACAAGTATTCCACCAGTCCCATGCCACTTTTCCGGGTTTAATCCAGGATGTGTCAGCGATGCGGCATTCGGGTGCGAGGCGTTGCATCATGTCGTTGTTGGCGAGTTGTGTGTCGTGGGTAACAACAAGCACGGCACGCCAAGGATAGGTCTGTTTCCCTGTGGGACGCCCGTTGGGGGCATTGTTGGGCTTGCTGATAACGTCGGCACGTTTGGTAGGGACGAGGTTCAAGCGGTCATAGCCTCCGATGACTGTTTCCTGTGGATAGGGGGCGAATTCTGCCTTCACTCCGTGGGGCATCTGTGGGTTGGCAGTGAGGAACATGCCGGGATAGTTGGACAATCCGGCTTCCATAATGACGGCTTTCTTTCCGTTCTCCAGTTCTACCATCAGCGGAGTAATGGCAAGCGAGTCTTTGTACATGCGAGAGAGGGGGGCCTCATCGTAGTAGGACTCGAAGGAGTAGCAGTAACGCTCGCCGGCGCGATTGTCGTTAATATAGGGCACGAAAGCGTGGTAATCGCGGTCGAAGTTGAACTCGGCAATCTCGTCCTTCACGCAGAAAGGTTTGCGCAGTTCGGAAACAAAACGATAGGCGGCTCCGTCGTCGTAGGCGCGGAACTGTATGCTATAGCCGTTACGGCATTTCAGCGTGAGTTGGTTATAAGTGTCCTTCACATTCGCCTTTTTGTAGAAAGGAGTGGGGAAGGAAGTGTCGACGGAAGTACGGGTAGCTTTGGTCACCTTCACATTTTTGCCGAAGGTGAAAGCAATGGGCTTTCCCTCAGCTTCGGTGCATTGCATGGCAATGTCTGAAGGCAAAAGAACGGTGGTACCGTCGTGGGCAATCGCCCAGTTGAGGGTTTGTCCGGCTTCGATGTTGACAATTAGTTTTCCGTCCGGTGAATTCAGTTGATATTGCTGTGCTTGTGCCGTCAATGCACAAGAAAGCAATAGGCTGGCGAAACAAGTGCTGATTCTGTTCATTTTTATTTGATTATTGATTATGAATATTTGTTTAATTCCGTGGATATTTAACCGGAATAGCCATCATTTCTTCTAAGAAGAGAGGGTCGTCGAACTGGCAAGTCTGTCGGTTGTATTGTCCCCCCGGAGTGTCCCATAGCATTGGGCACATGCCGCGCGAGTAGATGGCTTCGGTTACGGAAACACAGAAGAGTCTTATCACTTCCTTTGTTCTGTTTCTGGAGTCGGCGCAATATTCGCCTATGATGACGGGGATTCCTTTGTCTACGCAATTCTTCTTCAGTAGGTCCATATTGTCGTTCAGTTCCTTGAAGTCAGCTTCCGTTCCCCAGCTTTCCCGGCCTACACCCCAATCGACAACCTCGCCTCCACCCAGTATGGCAAAGTTTGCGGGAGTATAGTAATGCACTGTAAGAGCAAGTCGGTTTGCGGGATCATTCGGCATCTTGAACAAGGGGTCGTAAGCATACTCCAAGTTGGTGTTGTAGATTTCCACCAACAGATGACGTTTGGCGTTGTTGCCGCCACTGTTTCTTACTATGTCGACAAAGAGCTGGTTGAGGTCGTTCACGTATCCCAGTGCCTTTGCCTTGTCGGCTTCACTACCGCCCCACGGAGTCCAAATCTCATCGTATCCGATTTCATTCATTGGCTCGAACAGTAAGTGGTCACCGTACTTTTCGAAGTGTTCACATATCTGTTTCCAGATGGAAGTGAATTTTTCTTTTGCTTTGCTGTCGGTGGGTACTTGTTTAATCCATTCGTTTTCGTGGTGGATATTGATGATAGCCACCATGCCACAGTCGAGGGTCCAGTTTAGGATTTTCTCTACGCGGTCCATCAGGTCAGGATGCACTTTGAAGTCGTCGGACAGCAGATTGCCCCAGCTGACCGGTATGCGCAGAGATGAGTAGCCCGCTTTGGCATATCCTTCAATGATTTCTTGTGTGATAATAGGGCTTCCCCATGCTTGTTCGTAATTGAGAATGTTGCTTGGGTCTATCCAGTCGCCCACGGCATCCAGCGTGTTGCCTAGGTTGATGCCCAGTCCCATTTCGTTAATCAGTTGGTGGGTTGTGAGATTCTCGCGTACAGTGTATTTTTCCGGTTCATCGCTTTGGATATAGGCCGCCTGCTCCACGTTGATTTCTTGTATATGCTCCTTTACGCTGACGGTGATGATGGCGTTGCGCACGTCGGGCGTAGTGTTGGGTTCTACGGTTATGTTATAGATTGCCTGTACGGGAGTGCTGCTTTCCGAGGTTACTTTGCACCATGCTTCCGAACTTTGGAAAGTGGCTGGTTCATTGGGGGTGATACCGAATTTCTTGCTACCACCCGTTTGTTCAAAATGGAA
>PPYF01129320.1_pt1 | contig 61517 bp, 44 predicted proteins | sample 1559871 | NCBI WGS metagenome assembly PPYF01 (sample SAMN08240021, study PRJNA423297) | Human gut metagenome, whole genome shotgun sequencing project. | reverse complement strand
GGAAGAGATACTGACGATAGCGATATTGGCAATCCTAAGCGGATGCACGCAATTCACAGAAATGGAGCTATTCGGTAAAAAGCGTGAAACATGGCTGGGAGTTTTTTTAAGATTAAAGAATTGGATACCCTCGCATGACACATTTGGCGATGTCTTTTCAGCAATCAAGCCGGAAGAATTGCGTACGGGCTTTATGGAATGGGTAGAAACTGTCCGGCAGAAGATCACAGGCGAAGTGGTAGCAGTGGATGGGAAAACCATTTGTGGAAGCAAAAGCGTAGCGGAAAACAAAAAGGCAATCCATGTTGTAAGCGCATGGGCAGCAGAAAACGGGCTGGTATTGGGGGAGATAGCAACAGATGAAAAAAGCAATGAAATTACAGCGATCCCGAAACTGTTGAAACTGCTGGAACTCAAAGGCTGTATTGTTACGATTGATGCAATGGGTACGCAACGGGAAATTGCAAAAACCATTTGCGAGGCACAGGCCGATTATGTGCTATCCGTAAAAGAAAACCAGCCGGCGCTATACGAAGATATATCGCTGTACTTTTCAACGGAACAAGTGCAATGTGAATATGCTAAAACCACAGAGAAGTCCCATGGGCGTTATGAAACACGAGAGTGCTATCTGACAACACAAATTGGTTGGTTGACACAGAAAGCGAACTGGCCTGGTCTTTCCGGGATAGGAATGATACGCTCTTCTACACAAATCGTTGGGAAAGATGCCTGTGAAACGATGGTACATTATGTTGTCTTCAGCAAGGCGTCCATGTCTGCTGTTCAGCTCTTAAATGCCAAACGCTCCCACTGGTCAGTAGAAAACTCTCTACACTGGGTTTTGGATGTGGATTTCGGTGAGGATTCTATGCGCATGAGGGCTGGTTATGCTGCTGAAAACATGAATGTCATGCGTCATCTTGCTCTTAATCTTTTGAAGTCAGAGACTTCTTTCCGGGGAAGCATTAATCTCAAACGCAAAAAGTGCATGCTTTCTCCTGATTATTCGCTTAAAGTCTTTGCTCGTTCGTAAGCGATTGCCCTGTGTATGTAGCTTGTCGGTCTTGACGTTGTCCCTGTTGTATGATATGGTTATTTTTACTCTATCAATAAAAGAAAAGAGGTATCTTGGATTGAAAGCGCTGTTATTTGGGGAAATTGTTTGGGACGTGTTCGGGGAAAGCCGGGAAATCGGGGGCGCTCCTCTCAACGTATGCGGCCACTTGGCAAAGCTGCGGAACGAAGCTTACCTTTTTTCCGCTTTGGGAAGGGATGCCTTGGGCGCGGAAACAAGAGAACGGCTTCGTGCGCTGGGAATTCACACCGATTATGTTTCGCCTGCCTCTTATCCCACCGGGACGTGCCAAGTCTCCAAGGGAGAAGACGGAAATCCCCGGTACACTTTGCTATCGGATACGGCATACGATCATATGCCTCTCACCGAAGGACAACTGGCAGCCATCCGTTCTCAGGCGTTCGATGTGTTCTATTTCGGCACGGTAGCACAGCGCAGCAGCGATACCGTAAACGTATTGGAAACGCTCTTGGAAGAATGCCGGTTCCCCGTGGTGTACTGCGACATCAATATCCGTCCTCCCTTTTCCACCAAAGAGGCGCTGCTTCGCTGTTTGCGCCACAGTACCATCCTCAAAGTCAGCCGAGAGGAACAAGCTGTATTCCGGCAATTCGATTTGCTGCCGCAAGGACTGCCGCAGCATCCAGCCGGCCCAAACGACTATCTGCATTGGTGCCGCGGACTGGCGGAAGCCTATGGCATTTTCCTTGTGCTGGTAACGCTTGACAAAGAAGGCGCCATCTTATATGATCGTGCATCTGACCGGCTGTTGACTGCTCCTCTTCCTAAAAATGCCGTAGTTTCTACGGTGGGAGCCGGGGATAGCTTCTCCGCTGGTTTCCTGCACCATTATTTGTCCGGGAAACCCCTGCAGACCTGTATGGACAAGGCCAGCCTATTGAGCGACTATGTCGTCACACAGCAAGGTGCGCTACCGGATTATCCTTCTGAATTGCTGGCCCAGCTGCTATAAGAATTTACATCAAACAAAGCACCCTCTTCCCGCCTATTGGAGAAGAGGGTGTCGTTTTACCAACTTACAAATCTTGGACTTTCCGCTCAAATCTCTCCTTTTTTATGCCGTTCCATCAGATTGATGATCCGCTGCGCCGGATTCACCAAATTGCCCAGGGACTCGTCATAATTCAGGGAATCGATGAGCTTTGCCAAGTATTTGGACATATCCACTTCCACAAACCACTCGGCACCCAACAGCTCCGGCCGGCGGTAAGTCAGATTGGTGGCAAAAATTTTGTCGATTGCGCCATCTTCATAACATTTCTGCATCGCGTCGATTCCGTCGGTAAACAGAGCATACGTTACCATGGCGAAAATTCGTCTTGCTTTTCTCCGTTTCAATTCGTAAGCAATATCCAGCATGGAATCGCCGGAAGAAATCATATCGTCTACAATGACGATGTCCTTGCCTTCCACATCATCGCCAATGAATTCATGGGCTACAATGGGATTCCGTCCATTGACAATCACACTGAAATCACGGCGCTTATAGAACACGCCCAGATCAATACCGAACAAAGAAGAATAGTAGATGTTCCGATGGATCCCCCCCTCGTCCGGACTGACGATCATCATATGGTCCTTATCGATCTCAATATCCGGCACACTTTGAATCAGCGCTTTGATGAATTGGTAATGCGGCATGACATTCTCAAACCCAATAAACGGAATAGAATTCTGGACCCTGGCATCGTGAGCATCGAAGCAAATGATGTTTTCCACACCAATTTGCGCTAGTTCGTGCAGTGCTACCGCGCAGTCCAACGACTCCCGCACCACCCGTTTGTGCTGCCTGCCGCCGTACAAAAACGGCATCATCACATTGATCCGTTTCGCCTTGCCGCCAATGGCCGAAATAATGCGTTTCAAATCCTGATAGTGATCATCCGGCGACATGTAGTTCACATGGCCCATATAATTGTACGTACAACTGTAATTTCCAATGTCCGTCAGGATAAAGATGTCCTTCCCGCGAATGGATTCATCAATGATCCCCTTCGCTTCTCCATTTCCAAACCGCGGACACCGGCTTTTAATTAAAAAAGATGATGTAGCTTGTCCCATCATCTCCTCTCTGCTCAGCATCAGCCATTTGTCTACTTTCTCCGCCAAATCTCTGCAATTCTCCATTGCAATAATACCCAATCCCCCCACCGGAAAGGCTAGAGAAGAAAAAGGAGCGCGTTCAGGACTCATTGTGATATTACCTCCGTCAATCAATAGTTATTATGTCAGCTATATCTTAACATTTTAACCGATCGGAATCAATAGGCCAAGTCCGGAATTCGAAAAAAAAGAGGATGAAAATCTTACTTTCTGTGTACATAATTCCTGCCGGTCCGGAATACCCATTTTAGTGAACAGCAACCAAAGCAAAGAAAGGCGGCAAAGAACCAATGACACCAAAGGAACAACCCAAAAGTACAGAGAAGCAAGCCCTTCTCCGGGTAAAAAATTTATTTGCGGGACAAAGGGAGCCGGAGGAGGATCCGGAAATCACCCGCCTGCGTCAGGATCTCCGGGAAACCAACCAGCAGTTACATACGGCCTATGCCAATTTCAACGCCGTTACCGACCAGGAGAGCATTGCCTACTATACTTACCTCATCAAAGCGTTCGAAATCAAATACGGATCTCTTTTGCGAAAAGCAAAGGAAAGAAACCTGGATGTTTCGAGGCTGGACGACAACCCGGAGCAGCCAAGCTTGCCTCAGGAAGGATAACAATGTTTCGTCCGGCACCTCCCTCCTTCTTCCGCTCAGCATATTTTCTTCTTCCTGTGAATAGAATGAAAAAGCATAGCTTATGGAATACGCGGAGGCCCCCATGGGATTACTGAAACGAATCAAATCATTGGTTGGCGGCTTTTTCGGTGTAGTAACAGGACGTCTGGAAGAAAAAAATCCGGAGTATCTCATTGCAGACGCAGAAAACCGTATTAAAAAGAGCCGGAAAGAGGCGGAAAAACAGCTTGTCGAAATTCAAACCTGGTCGGAAATGGTAAGGCTGGATATGCGGGAAGCAGAACGGAAGCTTTCCGATGTTCGAGCGAAAATCGTGATTGCCACACAAGAAAAAGATCGGAATCTTCTGGTAGAACTGCTGGTACAGGAAGAAGAGTTTGAATCGCTGTACAACGAACGAAAACGGCTTCATGAAAGCGCCGTGGCGGAAGCGTTGCGCGTACGGGATCATTATAAGCATTTCGAATCAGAGATGAACAGCAAGCTCCGCGAACTGCGCAACATCCGTTCGCAAACGCAGTTGGTCTCCATGCGGGAAAAAATTATCGAGCTGGACGGAAAATACGGATCGGTTGGCAGCGGTTATGGAACCTCGGAGATGCAGGAAAGCCTGAACACCTTACGTAAAATGGTCAATGAACGGTGCGCCCGGGTCATTGCAACCGAGCAGCTCCGTTCTGAGAATTTGGAGGTGCGCATGATTGAAACCGATCATCGGCTCATGATGGAAAAAGCGTCTTCCCGGGCAGATATGCTCTTGGGCGGGGAAACCGGTAAAAAGCAGCTGGAAGAAGCGCCGAAATTGGAACGTTTGTCAGGTTGAAGAAGGATGTGCTATAATAGGGACAAACACAAGATTTTGCTTTTGGCTCTATCTGGTGTTTGTCCCTTGCCAAATGCTTCGACGGAACCGGACACCCCGTTCCATCGACGTCGTAGGCGTGACGGCGCATGGTTAATTGAAAAGTAAGAAAGGATACCCTACATGCAAATTCGGACCGGCGTAGATATCACAGAAGTACAAAGAATCCAGGAGGCCATAGAAAAATCGGGAGAAGCATTCCTCAGAAAAATATTTACCGTCCAGGAACAGCAGTACTGCGGCAGCCGGGGCGCGCACCGATACGAAAGCTTTGCTGCCCGCTTCGCCGCGAAGGAAGCCGTTGTGAAAGCATTGGGAACCGGTTTTGTCCGAATACGGCCGGTCTGGATCGAGGTAGTTAAGGAAGACAATGGAAAACCGCAGATTGTTCTTCACGAATCAGCACTGGAACAGTACCACATTCTCCACGGACAATCTCTGGATATCAGTTTATCTCACACACGGGAAACCGCCATTGCCATGGCAACCCTGCTGTGCGGAGAAAACATCCCATGACGCAGGAAAAAACTATCCCACTACCGCCGCGTACAGCAACCCATCCAAATTGTTGTAACCCGCTGTCGAAACAGTTTTACCGGCCTGAGGCGCGTGAAGGATCACGTTGCCGGTATCGTTTTTTCCCAAATACAGCATAACATGCCCCTTGGAATATAGCAGCGTCGGGAATGGAACGCCATCCAGCGTCTCTTGTTTTTTCGTCTTGTCCATGGCTTGCAGGTCAATTACCCGTCCGACCGAGGTTTGCTGCTGGCTGGTGTTCCGCGGAAGCTGCAGGCCGAAGCATCGAAAAACATTGCAGACAAAGCTGCTGCAATCCACCCCGCCATTCTTTCCGCCCCAAGCATACGGGGTACCCTCGTAAAGAAACGCTTGAATCAATACATTGTTCTGTGTATAAGAAAGATAGCCGTCATAAGCCTGCGCTTTCGTCAGCTGAATTGAAGTGGAGGATAATCGGCCATCTGCATCCCGAATCGGCAGCAAACAAACAAATCCCGCTGTTTCCTCGCCGGTACAAGGAAGCTTGACGCTCATATTCAAAATCGAACCCGATACCGTCAGAGACGGCACGGTAATGATAACAAAATGAGACGGATCGGCAAAGGACCGCCAGGTGGAATCCTCTTCCGTCAGAGCCACCGCCTCCACACTAACCCAGCCCCGGTAAAAATAAGTCTGTATGTAATAGAACAAACCATCCAAACTGGTGTGAAGCACCCATACGGGCATTCCCACAAGCAGTTCCGTTTCCTGAATCTGATCGTAGGCTTTGTCGGATGCGGTCCGATAGAATGCGGTCGAAGTAGGAAGCGTTCGCAAATCGGAACGCTGGGTAACAATGCCTTTTTTTACAGAAACCGAAGCGGGAATGCCATTCAGATTCCGGTTAGCCAAAAACCCTTCCAGCATGACATGAGTAATGGAAGTTCCATCCTCCGTATAGTTCGGTAAAGAAGGATTGGAAGCGGCAATAATCTGTTCGTAGACGCTTTTTTTGGTGAACTTGGCCGGAGGCGTCAAAATATCCGTCAGCGCGTCGCAATTGCTCCGCATCGCAATATTAAGGTCTTGGATGGCTTCCGGCGTCAGCAGAATTTCATTTCCAGCTTTTCCCACCCGGGAAATCCAATCCACCGCTCCGGATGGAATGTCCGTCCGATAAGGAGAATATGACTGTCCCGTAGGATCGGAAGGAAGCGGAGAAGGGTTCGCAGGCGTTCCGGCAGATGGCGTCCGCGCCGGAGAATTGGTCGGAGTTCCAGACGTTTCCGACTGACAAGAGGAACAAGCCAACACCAAGATAAGACAACACATCAGCCATACCACAATTTTTTGTTTCACAAAAAAGTCCCCTTTGTCTTTTGTATCCTTAAGAAATCCGGCTGCCGGCCGGTAAATCACCGTCAAGCGTCACCAAGGTGAGCTTTTTCCCCTTGGTGGCAGCCAATATCATACCCTGGCTCTCAACTCCACATAAAACAGCCGGCTTCAAATTGGAAACCAAAACAACTTTTTTACCGATCATCTCCGCCGGCGTATATTGTTTCGCAATACCGGATACCACCTGCCGCTTTTCCTGACCCACATCCAGAATCAGCTTGAGCAGCTTCTCCGACCCGGCAATCGCTTCTGCCTCCAAGACCTGGGCCACCTTCATTTCTACCTTGCCGAAATCATCGATCGTGATCAGACCGTCCTGAACCTCCCTTTTTTCCGGCTGTGAAACGGACTCCTGATGCTTATCCGCAGCATTCCACCGCGACAGTTCCTCCAGCTCCTTTGCGGTATCAATTCGGGGAAATAGCGCGTCTCCTCGCTGAACCTTCGCTCCGGCGGGATAAAGCCCCCAAACAGAAGACGACGCCCAATCAAGAAGCGCGGTCTCCTGGGCCAAACCAATTTGCGACCAAATTTTCTCCGGCGTTCTCGGCAGGAACGGCTGAAGCAGAATGGAAATCATCCGGATGCCTTCCAGCAACGTATACATTACGCCGGCCAATCTTTCGTTCTGCGACTCATCCTTTGCCAGTGTCCAAGGCGTTGTTTCATCAATATATTTATTCAGACGGGATACGCCTTTCCAGATTTCGGCTAATGCATTAGGAAATTGCAGACGCTCCGTCCAGTCCTCTACTTTGCTGCGCATACCGCAAAGCAGCTCCTGTACTTCCCGGTCAAGATCGGTTTCCGCATGCTGCGGCGGCAAAACTCCTCCAAAATACTTTTCTTCCATAGCAACACTGCGGGATACCAAATTCCCCAAATCATTTGCCAGATCGGCGTTGATCCGGTTGATCAACGCTTCGTTGCTGAATAAGCCATCCGAGCCAAATGGGACTTCCCGCAGCAGGAAATAGCGTATGGCATCCGACCCATACTTCTTCACCAGCACCACCGGATCCACCACATTCCCCTTGGACTTGGACATCTTTCCCCCATCCAGAAGAAGCCATCCATGTCCGTATACCTGCTCCGGCAAAGGCAAATCCAGCGCCATCAGAATCGCAGGCCAAATGATGGTATGAAATCGTACGATTTCTTTGCCCACCAAATGAACTTGAGCAGGCCAATATTGCCGGAAATCACCATCGTTCTCCTGGCCATATCCCAAAGCGGTAATGTAGTTGGACAAAGCGTCCATCCAAACATACACAACGTGTTTCTCATCAAAGGTTACGGGAATGCCCCATTGAAACGTGGTACGGGATACGCACAGATCCTCCAACCCGGGACGCAGAAAATTATTAAGCATTTCGTTGGTCCTGGAAACCGGCTGGATGAAATCGGGATGTTCCTCAATATAGCGAATCAAACGGTTCTGGTATTTGGACAGACGGAAGAAATAGCTTTCCTCTTTCATTTTCTCCACCGGCCGGCCGCAGTCCGGACAGGTCATACCCTCCGCCAACTGCGTTTCGGTCCAAAAAGACTCACAAGGCGTACAATACCAGCCCTCATATTCGCTTTTATAAATATCGCCCTGTTCATATAATTGACGGAATATTTTTTGAACCGCTGCAATGTGATACTCATCGGTGGTACGAATAAATCGATCATTTGTCACATCCAGCAATTCCCACAGCTTTTTGATGTTCGCCACGATTTCGTCCACATATTCCTGGGGCGTTACCCCCTTCTCTTCTGCTTTTCTCTGTATTTTCTGGCCATGCTCATCCGTCCCGGTTAAAAACATCACATCATAGCCACGCAGCCGGCGATATCGGGCCTCCGCATCCGCCGCCACCGTGGTATAGGAATGTCCAATGTGCAAATTATCGCTGGGATAATAAATCGGAGTGGTAATATAATAGTTTTTTCGCTGTTCCATAGGATCAGACCTTCTTCCTTTGATTCCTGAAAACAACAGCGGACAGAACACGACTGCCGCTGTTTCATCTGACTTCCGTAAAAGATTGGATCATGAGTATTGTATGCAAATTTGCAGTATTTGTCAAGTAAGTTCGGCTCTTGCCGCCTGGAGAAAAAAGAACAAACAGCAGCTCCCCCTGGGAGGAAACCCCACGCAAACCGTGAAGCTTCCTCGCTAACTTGGACGAGCAAGAAAAGCCATGGCTCTTCCGCGCAAGCCGTAGAAAATCCCCCATCACAACGGACATTGCTTGTTCATTTTTTATCATACAATCCTCCGTTTGTCAACAGTTTCCCTCTCGAAATTTTCTCAAAAACGCCCTATTTATAGTGTTTTTGATCACTTCCAAACCACCGCTCGTGGAAATTTGATGGTTTTCGAATATCAAATGATTGCTTAAACCCACTTTTGCATTTCTCGCTCATCCAATCTTCTCTTTCCCAACAAGTTAAATTTTCCCCATAAATAAGGCATTTTAGCCCATATCGACCATTTGGGGCACGCGGTCGCCGCCTTGCTCCAAGAAGGCCAAAGACCGCCAAAATGCTAACAAAAAAATTTACAATTCAAAAAACGCTTATTTTTTCTCATGCATCGCCGTATTTAAACAGTATTTTTATTTTCCATAATCTAATTCAAACTGTTTTTTTCGTATTTATTTTTTGGTTTATTGACTTTTTTAATATTATTTTATTTTATTAACATAATATAAACAATAAAATTTATTTTCAATTCTTTTTCTATTTTTTGTTAAATGATACAAAAATAATTTTTCAGAGGCAAAAAAAATCTCTTCTCCTCTTTCTTTGTCAAAAAACGCGGAAAGAAGAAAAGAGACTCAAAAACCCGATCTTTTTGTACGCTTACGAATCCGTTACCCGGAAGCTGCCTTCCAATGTCGTATCCGAAGAATCTTTGCCGATCCAAACCGTAAAGAGACCCGGCTCCACTGCTTTCTCCATGTTCGGATTGTAAAACGCCAGCTGGCTGGCCTGCAGGGAAAACGATACGGACACGGATTGTCCTTTCGAAATCCATACTTTCCGAAAATCTTTCAGCTCTCTTACCGGTCGGACGCGGCTTCCTTTCCGATCCCGTACATAAAGCTGGACGACTTCTTCGCCATCGTAAGGCCCTTTATTGGTAACGGTGCAGCAAACAGTCAACGATCCGTCCGGCGTCATCTCCGAAGCGGAAAGAATCAGATCCGTATAGACAAATTCCGTATAACTTTTCCCGTATCCGAACGGATAGACAGGCGGAATCGGACAATCCCGGTATTTCGCCTCCCAAGCAACCACATCCAAAGCCGGACGACCCGTGTTGAAATAATTATAGTAAACAGGAATCTGACCGACAGAATAAGGGAACGATGTGGTAAGACGGCCCGAAGGATTGTATTTTCCGAATAGAATGTCCGCCACGCCATGACCGGTTTCGGTTCCCAGCTGCCAGATCATCAGCAGTGCATTCGCTTTTTCCTTCAAAGAAGAAAGCAGAACAGGCCGACCGGAAGAAACCAGAACCACTACCGGTTTACCCAATTCCAGCAAACAATCCACCAGCTGTTCCTGCACGCCGGGAATGGAAAGGTCGGACCGGCTGCAGGCCTCCCCGGATTGATCTCGGCCTTCTCCAATAACCGCCACAATCAGGTCTGCTTCTTTCGCAATCTTCACCGCTTCCGCAAAACCGGAGGTGTCGTTTTCCCGAATGGAACACCCCGGCGCAGTGACAACCGAAATCCGATCTCCGGCCGCCTCTCGGATGCCGTCGTAAACCGATACCGTATGTTTTGGTTCCGCCAGACCTGCCCAACCTCCCAGAACGTGCTCCCGGTCATTCGCCAACGGACCGACGACTGCAATTCGTTTGACGGACTCCTGAATCGGCAGAACCCCGTTCTTGTTCTCCAATAGTACAACAGAACGTTTGGCGCAGTTTCTGGCAATCTCCAGCTGTTCCGGTGCAAAGAAACAGGATTCTCCTTCTTCATCAACGAATGGCTCCTCAAACAATCCCAATAAAATTTTTAATTTCAGAATTCGTTTCACCGCATCGTCAATCTGCTCCGGCGTAATCACGCCCTTTTCCAACTGGGAAGGCAAGAAATCATTGTACAAATCCCCTGCCATCACCACATCTACCCCGGCAGAAAATGCAGCGCCGGCGGCTTCCTCGCCGTCGTCACAGTAACCATGGTTAACCAGTTCGTGGATGGATCCGGCGTCGCTGATCACCACCCCGCCAAACTGAAACTCCTGCCGCAGCACATCCTGCAGAAGATATCGGTTTGCGGTACAAGGAACGCCATTCAAATCATGAAAAGCAGTCATGACTGTCGCAGCCCCTTCCTCTATTCCGGCCTGAAAAGGCGGCAAATAGACGTCATGCAGGGTCTGCGGCGACATATCCGCGCTGTTGTAATCCCTTCCGCCAATGCAGGCCCCATACCCTACATAGTGCTTCATACAGGCAAGCAAATGATCCTTCTGCCCGATATAATCACCCTGAAAACCGCGGACAGCTTGGCGCGCGAAGGCGGAACACAAAACCGGATCTTCTCCATACCCTTCCATAATCCGGCCCCAGCGGGGATCCCGGGCAATGTCTACCATGGGAGCAAACGTCCATTTGAGTCCCGCCCGATAAGCCTCCTTGGCCGCCGCGGCAGCGCTTTCTCTAGCCAGGTCCGGCTCCCAGGAGCAGGACAGCGCCAAGGGCGTCGGAAAGGTAGTTTTATACCCATGAATCACATCATCGGCAAACAAAAGCGGGATGGATAACCGCGATTGTTCGATGATGTTTTTTTGAAGGCGGTTTGTTTTAGCCGCACCGCGCACCGTCAAATACGAGCCGATTTTGGCCTCCGGATAGTGATCCTCAAAAAAATGTTCCTCGTTGGAATAAATGGATACGCCAAATTGAGAAAGCTGTCCGATTTTTTCCGTAAGCGTCATAGACGCCAGCAATTCTTCCGCTCTCTTTTCCGCCAATAGCGCATCTTGACAATTTTTCACCTGCTCCATAACTCCTCCTGTCGGCTGAACGGATTTCGTCCGTACACCCTATTTTCCAATTTACTGTTTTCTTAACCATTTTTTCTCTTTTTCCAAGCAACCAGGACGAACCCCGCTACCAGAGCGGCGACTCCCAAAGCAACACCGGCCCAAACTGCCGGATGCAAACCGCCCTTCGGTTGCGAAATGGCTCCGCCGGTAATCTGCCAAACCCGCTGACTGGTCACCGTTTCACCATTCCTGGTATATTGCGCTTCCACAATGTATTGATCGGTATCCGCCCCCGGCACCGTTAAGGAAATATCCTGCCGGACCAAATCGCCGCCGTTTGCGTCGCCGGCCGCTTTCAAATCATAAGTCAGCTGCTTCTCATAAACGACCTGCGTCCGGTCTCCATTGTAAATCACCAAACGCACGTCTAATCCGGTCACATCCTCATTGGTATCGTTCACCAGAATCACCGGCAAATCCCGTGTTTCCCCTCTCTGGCAGGAATCGGACCAATCCCCCAGAATGACGCCGATCGGCGCGAATGCGTTGCGGAAACTTTCTTTGATTTCCGGATGAAATCGGGGAGTACTGATATCCGGCATCAAAATATCGCCCGTTGTACCGCCCTCCATTGGTCTGGAGAAACAAAGCGCATTAAAGTGCAGCAGCCCGGCAAAATGTCGTCCCGAACGCCAGAACTCCGTTACCTGTCCGCAAGCCATTGCGTAATGGGCAATCCGGTCTGCATTGGTTCCTCCCGGGGTCACAATGTCGTAATAGAGCTTTTGGGACGCATCGGACGGCTCGCCAAAGCGATTTAACCAAATACTGCTGTATTCGTTGTTGATTTTGGGATTGTTGGCGCCCATGCCGTCCGGAACATGACTGGCTGGATTGCTGTAGGAAGGAGATTGATTGTTCAAGTCACGTAAAAAATACACATGACTTAATAGATAAGGATGGCATTCCATGGGATCGGTATCGGCCTGCGGGCCGCCCCATCCATTATCCCAGGGACGATTCTGCAGATCATAGCCGCGGAGCCGCTGAATCACCTCTCCGGTAACCGTCGTGTTGGCATCCTCGTTCTGCATATCCCAAATAATCAGAGAAGGGTGATTGCTCTTTTCATCGATCCAGGCCATAATTTCCGGCTCCAGCGTTTCTGCCGTACAGCCGCACCAGCACCACCACCAAGCATATTCGTCCATGATCAACAAACCCATTTCATCTGCCAGGTCATACCAGAAGGCCGGCGCGCTCCCCAGATGAAATCGGAAAGAATCCCAGTTGGTCTCCTTGATCTCCTGGTACAACTGCCGGACCCATTGCTCCTGCCAGGCATAATCCTCCCGGTTGGGGTCATCGTAAAAACGATTCACCGCCAGGTTGGTTCCCAACAAATAATGCACCTTGCCATTCAGCATCGGAAGCTTGGTATCCGGATCAAAATAAAAGGTTCGCATACCAAACCGGGTCGTATAAGTATCTCCGCTGGTCTGTACTTCGATTTCATAGAGGTATGGATGATCCGGCGACCAATATTTCGCCGAATCGAAATCATCCAGAGAAATGCGGGCCACATCCGGCGTAACCGTTCCTCCTGCCGGAACCGCAATGCCGGAAATCGTAATACTTCCGGCCAGCTTCCGCTCCTGCTGAGCCTGGCCGTTTACCAAAACACCCAATTCATACACCCGGTATGTGATATCCGTCGTAATCGGGAAATCAGACGTATTCTCCAAGGTGTTTTGAACAACTACCACCCCATTTTCCAGATCCGCCGCTGTCTGTACCGATTTGACGGCCGGCATGCGGTAGAACAATAAAGAAACACTGTCCACCAGTCCGGGATAATAATTCTTCCGTTCCCCATCCAGTCCCACATGAGCCTGGCGGCGTTTGTCATCCTCCTGTTCCAACCGGCTGCCCAGCATAATCACGATTTCGTTTTCTCCCTGTTTCAGGTACTTCGTAATGTCCGTGTAAGAGTTGGTGTAATTGTATTGGTATTCTCCAACCAAAGTTCCGTTGATATAGATATAGCGGCCATAATACGCCCGGTTAATCCGCAGTACGGCATTCGTGGCCGGAACTTCCTCCAGCACCACCGTCTTTCGGTACCAGAGTGCCATCCGATCATAGCTTCCCAGAGAAAGAGACGCCAAATCCCACATGCCCGGAACCGGAATGGTATTCTCAAAAGCCAGCTCCGGAACCGAATCCGGAAGATCGGCGTATTGCTGGAAAAGAGAGGTATCGCATTCCCAAATTCCGTCCAGCTTAATTTCCGTCCGGGTCACGCCACTCTGAGGCAGTCTGGGGACGTATACGGTCTCCGCGTCTGCGAAATAACGAAAGGTCACCGTATCCAACCAAAGCGGCCCGCCATCCAAAATCGTGATGGCAATCTGGTCGGCTGTCTGATAATCCGGCACTCGCAGCCCTATTTCCGCGTATACGCCGCCATAGGAAGGAAGAATTTTGGTTTGCAACGCCGTTTCTCCTTGTATTGCAATCTCTACCAACGCCTCCTCCTGAGAACGATAACGCAAATGGATCAGATTACACTTATCTTTAGAAGATACGGCGGAGACCGCAACGCTGCTCCCCTTCTGGGATAAGCAAACCGCCTTGCCCAGATAGGCCAGAAAATCTTCCTGTATCTCCGTCTGCCTCCGTTCCCCCTTGATCGCCGGAACCGTGTTGGCCGGCAAATCGGACTCCTGGTACCAGGTTACCGCGTCAAACTCCGCATAGTCCAGGTTTACATCCACCGCCGGTACCAATTTCACCGTTGAGCCTTCCGGAATATTCAGGAGATCAGAACTGGCAATGGACCGGACATCCATGCCCCAGCCGCTGGTCTGTACATAGTTCACTTGGCCAATTTCCCGGAACGTGCCGTTCTCCTCCAAGTAAACGGTAAGATACGCGGTAAAGCCGCCCGCGTAGCCAATGCAGATCCGGTTGGAAAGCGGTACGTTATGAAAAACAAAACCTTTTCCTCCCGTGGACCCGGCATAGTAGCCTCCGCTGGCATGGGAATCCGCCACCTTCGTTATGCCAATCGTTTTGCCATTGGCGTCCACACATCTCGCCTCTTCGAATTCCATTCTGACTGTGTCCCGTACTGAATTGACTGCGGAATGAAGAGGAAACACTAACATAGCCAAGACAGTCCCGACAAACGCCAAGAAACAACTAAACTTCTTCGCCGTAGACAGATTCATAGGAACCCTCCTTTTTAAATTTTTGTTTGTTTTTTGAATCGTATCATGAACGAATCGTTCTGAAAAGAGAAGAATCGTACAAGTTGTTGTCAGATCGTTTGATTGTATTCCGGTAAAACTACCGGCAGACGATTTCCGCATGCATCCATACATCAAAAGAGACCATGGCCCCGTAACATTTTCAAAAAAAACGGCAGGATAACAGCGCTCCGATCTGACGCGCTGCTTCCTCCGCCGTTTTTTTATGTCTCTGTTGATTTCCTATGTTGTCCGAAAACGTCTCTTATTTTTTCTTCTTCATCACCAGGACCACCACCACACCAATGACCACTACCACACCTAAGCCGATAGCAACCCAGACGATGGGGCTCATTCCGTCTTTCTCTTGCTCCCCAGCACCCGCGGTAGCGGTAGGCTTTGCCGTAGGCGTCGAGACTTTTTCGGGTGTGGGAGTGACTGTTTTTATCGGTGTCTCTGTCGGCTCCGGGGAAGGAGTCGCTTCCACAAAGGAAAGATCCAGGCAATCCAGATTCACATCCCCGCTCACCACGGAAAGCATAATGGTAGACCCTTCCGGTACCACAAAACCATCCAGATACTCCACGTCCCAATTGTACCAGTCACCGGTATCCATAAAGAAAATCGTATCGATTTCTTTGTAGTTCTCACCCTCCAGCACGGACAAGACCAGCGTCCGGTCGCTGGCGGGAACGGAATACGTTACCTCAATTCGGTTAAATTGAGGGACATTCTTGTAAATGTAATTCTTCCCGCCGGTGCTTCCGGAAAAATATCCGCCGCTGCATTCCGTATCCACTTCTTCCTGCTTGATCTTGTTGGTGGCATCTTCAATCGCCTTGCCATCCTCATCCACGATTTCCGCATCCTCAAACTCATAACGAGTTACGCCGGGCGTTCCATCCGAAGATCCGGGAGTAGACGTTGTTTCCGTCTCCGTGGCAAATACCGGTATGGCAGACAACGACAGCAGAATCCATACCGCCAACACACAAGAACCAACCTTTTTTCCTTTTTTTCTTGTCTTTGCACTCATTTTTGTTTCCTCCTCCTTTTTATAACGATGCATTCTCATTTCGAGACTGTCTTCTTTTTTTCCTTCGCAGGTAGAGTCCCAATCCTGTACCGCCAGCCGCCAAAACGACTCCGCCGGTCAGAATACCGACAAAGGCAGCCGTCCCCAGGCCGGGTTCGTTAATCTCGCCGCCGGTAATCTGCCACATACGCTGGCTATATACGGTTTCTCCGTTTCTGGTATATTCCGCTACGACAAGGTATCGGTCCGTATCGTATGCCGGCACCTTCAGCGAAACTACCTGCTTTACCAAATCTCCTCCCTGCGGATCTCCGGCCTCTTTGATATCAAAGGTCAGCTTTTTCTCATAAACCACTTTGGACCGGTCTCCTTTGTAAATCCGGAGCGTTACGGGCAATCCCTCTATGTTGTCGTTCGTATCGTTCACCAGGATAATCGGCAGTTCCCGGCTTTCGCCGCGCACACAGGTGTCAGACCAATCTCCGATGATCACTCCAAGCGGTGCGAAAGCATTCCGATAGCTTTCCTTGATCTCCGGATGAAATTGGGGAACGCTGATATCCGGCATCAGAATATCCCCCGTGGCACCTTGATCCGTCGGTTTGGAATAGATCAGAGCCGCAAACTGCATCAGTCCGGCAAAATGGCGTCCGGAACGCCAGAATTCGGATAGCTGACCCGTAGCCATGCCATAGTGCGCAATGCGGTCCGCCCCGGTACCGCCCGGAGTAACGATATCATAATATTGAACATATGCCGTAGTAGCCGGATCGCCCTCCCGGTTAATCCAGATATTGGTATACTCGTTATTGATCTTGGGATTGTTGGGCGCAAAATTCTCGGGAATGTGGCTGGTTGGATTTTCGTAGAACGGAGAGTGGTTATTCAGATCCCGTAAAAACGTCAGATGACTCAAAAAATACGGATGACACTCAAAAGAATCGGTTTCCGATTGAGGCTTTGCCCAGCCGTTGTCCCAGGGACGGTTTTGAATGTCGTAGCCCCGCATAGCCTGGATGACCTGTCCCGTTACCTCCGACTTGGTGTCTTCGTTCTGCATATCCCAAATAATAATAGAAGGATGGTTGCATTTTTCATCCATCCACGCCGTTATTTCCGGCCGCAGCGAATCTACGGTACAGCCGCAGGAACAAGACCACCAGGCATATTCATCCATGACCAGCAGTCCCATCTCATCTGCCAGGTCATACCAGAAAGCCGGGGCGCTGCCCATATGAATGCGGAAGCAATCCCAATTGGTCTCCTTGATTTCCTGATACAACTGCCGAACCCACGTCTCCTGCCAAGGATACTCTTGGCGGCTGGGGTCGTCATAAAAGCGGTTAACCGCCAAATTCGTTCCGCGGAGATAGTGTACTTTCCCATTCAGCATGGGCAGCTTGGTATCCGGATCAAAATAAAACGTCCGCATACCAAAACGAGAAGTATACCGGTCCCCGCTGGTCCGAACTTCGATTTGATAAAGATACGGATTGTCCGGCGTCCAGTATTTTGCAGAAGAAAAATCCTCCAGCAGGATTTCTACGACATCCAACGTCGTTGAGCCGGACGGGGCAACCGTTATATCGGAAACGGTATGCGTTCCCACAAGCTTTCTCTCCTGTTGGGCTTTGCCGTCCGCAAAAACCCCCAGCTCGTATATCCGGAATATAACGTCTGTCGTAACGGGAAAATCCGAAACATTCTGTAAAACAGCCTGCACGATGGTTTTTCCATTTGCCAGATCCGCTGCGGTTTGAACGGACTGTACCGACGGGGTCTGATAAAAGAGCAGCGATACGCTGTCCACGATACCAGGGTAGTTGTGAATCCGCTCTCCATCATTGCCAACGTGTGCGATACACTGCGGATCATTCAGCTGCTGCAGATACCCGCCCAGCATAACGACAATCTCATTCTCCCCTTTTCGAAGATATTTGCCGATATCCATATAAGAATTCGTATAGCTATATTGGTACTCCCCGGCCAGCGTTCCGTTCACATACACGTACCGGCCATAATACGCCCTATTGATCTTCAGAATCACCTGGCTTGCCGGTTCTTCCTCCAGCACCACTACTTTTTTATACCACAGCGCTTTCCTGTCATAATGGCCCATGGACACAGAAGCCTGGTCCCACATTCCCGGAACAGGAATCGAATTGTCAAACCGCAGAGATTCCGGGACCGTATCGGGCAGGTCCGCATACCGGTCAAATGGCCCGGAGTCACACTGCCAAATACCATCCAAGGAAATTTCAGTCCGCTCATTGACCTGTTGGGATAGCTTTGGAATATAAACGTTCTCTGCATCCCGGAAGAAGGAAAATGCCAAACTATCCAACCACAAAGAATCCTCTTTCTCCAACGCAACCGTCACCGTATCGCCTGCTTGATAATCCGAAATCCGCAAACCGATCTCGTCGTAGGTTTCCTTGTAGGTTGCTGGCAGCATAGCTGTCAGTACCTTTTCTCCATTGACCGAAAGGGAAACAGACAGATCCGCAGCCGTCTTATATCGTACATTGACCACATTAAAAACCGCACCGGCAGAAGGAACCGTCAGCGTCACGCTGCTTCCCCGTTTTTCCAATAAGACGGATTTGCCTACATACGCCAGAAGGTCATCCTGAATTTTCGCTTGCTGCAGTAATCCATTCTTCGCCAAAGCTCGATGGGTCTCCAAGTCCGATTCCTCATACCACGGAGTTGCGCTGAACATGGCATAATCCAGGTTCACATCCACTGTCGGTACCAGTTTTACCGTAGATCCCTCCGGGATACTGAGCATGCCGGACCCAACCACCCACTGGGTATCCATATTCCACCCTTCCGTTTTGGAGAAATTAATCTGACCGATTTCCTCAAACTCTCCCTCTATCTCCAAATAAACGGTAACAAAAGAGGTAAACCCGCTGGCATAGCCGATCCAAACGCGGTTCGACAGAGGCACATCAGTAAAAATATAACCTTTGTTTCCGGTAACCCCTTCGTAGTACCCACCGCTGGCATAAGAATCCGCTACACGACTGTTGGGAATGGTTTTCCCGGAAGCATTCACGACTTTTGCCTGCTCAAACTCAAAACGCACGCCATCCACTCCATTTCCTTGATCCGCTTGGGAGCGAAACGGATTGATCACACAAACGGCTGCCAACAAAAGCAGCGCAGAAAGCAATCCTATTTTCTTTCGGAACGATAAGATCATCACGCATACACTCCTTTAAGCAGTCCGACTTTTCGGAATCTTTAATAATATATTAACATTTTGTCCGTTAGCTGGATATAGTAAAATCGTGCAATTTCACAGTCATATCGTTTGAAAATATACACTGGGTAACAGGCTGCAAAACAAAAAACTCAGTTTATCACTTCTATTCTCTATTCTATTGTTCTATTTGCTGAGACAAAAGGCAGCCAATGGTGACTCTTAAAATGGACGGTATTATAATAAAAACCCGGCAGTCGCGCAAAAGCGTTGTGCTGCCGGGAAGAACAACGTATTGAAAAAAGAAAGCGCTCAATCAACGGTAGAATAGCGGTACTGGAACCGTCCGCCCGGCGCCGCGTCACCGGAAACATAGAAATCTAGAGGATCCCCATCCTTCTGCATATTATCCGACCATTTGAACCGGATGGCAAAGTCTTCGTCGGAAATGCCCAATATGGACCGAGGAATTCGCAGCTGCAGGCGGTTTCCAAGAACAAGGTAATCCACCTCACTTACCGGCTCCCAGTCCCATCCGCCCAAAGAACGTTCCAGCAGCGCTTTCTCCGAAGGAGAAGCACGGTTCACCACATAGGAAAACGACTCCCAACAAGGTTTATCCTGACCTTCCACCGTAAAGAAAAGGCGCATCCAGGCCGGGCCGGTTGCCGGCGTTAAAACATCTGCCGTTTCCGCCATAAAATAAACATAGTCCTGATCCCGAGCCACTTTGGCTCCTACAATATCGTTTCTTCCGGAGGAATCCATATAATAATGCGTGTCGTACCCTCTGCAGTCCCGGTCAAACGTATTACCCGGATAAGCAGCAAAGTAAGGTTGGACGCCTTCCCAGGAATCCTGTTTTCCAGACCAATCGACAGTAATCTCCGGGGATGCCTTCGGAGACGGCCGCACCCCTTTGTATCGGCGGATGTAGGAAATCATTTGATAGTAATAATGATCCTTCAAATCTCCTTTGCTCGGCTCGATATCTCTGCTGTACGTATCATCAAAGGTGTCTGGGAAAGCATTTTCGACACCCATCCAGGTTTCATACCGGCCGGCCCGCCATTCGTTCCAACCCGTAATAAAAATAAATTCCGGATCGACTTGCAGCGCGTACTCAAACTGCTCCGCGAAATTGGCTCCGTACAACTTGGCGTTTTCCTGTGGATCGTATCCTTCCAGCAGAGCTGAATAGGTCCTGCCAAACACGTTTTTCCCGTTCATTGCCGTCAAACCGAGTTCTTTGCTGTAGTTTTGCGCCACACCCACCGTCATCTGTTCCGGGGTGCCATCCTGTTTGACATAGATCTTCTGCGGATACAGGGAGAGCCAGCCCCACTGTCCGGGACGTTCCTGTCCGGTAATATAAGAGGGCTGTGCCGGCCGGAAGGTAAAAAAGTCCAGTATCTCGGCTTCCAGCGGATCATGTTGATCCAACAAATCCGGATAACCCATAACCAGCGGTTTTCCATCCCAATAGAACCACAAATCCTGGTATTTTCCTACCGCGTAAACCGCCCGATAGAACTCTTTCAATTGAATGTTGGAGCTTTTGTAATCCCAGAACGGAAGAATGAAAGAAATCCGGGGCGTATTTACCCCATCCGCCCTTGCCCTGGAAAAAGTCTCCAACAGCATCAGCATCCCGTCCAAAAAAGTCATCACGCCATTGGAATTATCGAAAACAATCACATCCACGCCGGCATTGGCCAACAGTTCCGCCTGTTTGCGGAACACCCAAGGATCCAAACCGTTGTAATATCCATAAATCGGTTCGTTCCAGAAGTAGGAGAACTTATCACCCCACTCTTCGCGGTGATAGTCCGGCAGAATATCCGGATGCTCTGCGAGAATTTCCGTTACATTCGCGCTGGGGTTGACCGAGAACAGGCTGTGCCACGTCCAAAAAAACAATCCCACGTATTTGTCGGTCCGGTATTCCCTGGTTTCGCCAAAAACAGGAAGGTTCCGTCCCAATCCATCCGTAGCAGTCCAGGTATCCGGCATGGCATCCGGTAAGGAAGTCTCAGGTAAATCCTCGGACAAAGGCAGCAGAGCGCAAGAATCCTCATCGCTGCAAAGCCGGATCACCAGGCTTCCTTCCATTCTTGTGCCGGCAAAATAAAGCATGACACGGTCTTGATGGGAAAGGCTCTTCCGCAGCACTACTTTGCCGGTAAAATGCTCCAGAACCAATACATACTCGCCGGCTGGCAGCACCGGAAAAGAAAACCGTACCCAAGTCCCCGCATCGCCTCGCTGTTCCCCGGAAGCGGACAACGGAATACCGGCCAGTGTCTGCCGCAGCGTACCGTTCCAAGAGTAGACCGCGGCCTGCAATCCGCAGCACGATTCCGATCCGGCTTCCAGCAGAACTTCCGCTCCGCAGAATGCTCCGTCAGTACAAAACCGAAGTCCGTATTTTTCCCGTTCCAAAGCACACATCGGTCTCACAAGGTTGTCTTTTTCGTCTTTGTACAAAGCAATTGTCATCCATTTCACTCCTATCCAAAGCAGACCATCGCTCCGGTTCCTGCGCCGAAGCAATGGTCCGCCTTCTGCTTGCAACTTCTTCTGCCCTGTTAAATTAGAAGATCGGATCAGACAGAGGACCGTACTTGTTGGTAGGCGTCTTCACATACTCGATACCGAATTGCGCCACGCCATATTCCGCCGACTCACCGCCTTCGTATACGTAATCGTCCATATACAGCCGCTGCATCTCGGACTCCTCTTCCGAAATCCAGATGCCAACATGGGTCATATCGCTGGCATTCTCCAGATACAGCAGGTATTCGCCGTCCGGCATGACTTTTCCCGTAGCAATTTCCAACCAGGTATTTTCCGTATAATCCGCTAGTTCCGTCTCGAAAGCGGCTTCGCCCGCTAACGTTGACGTATAGCTGCCCATCCAGGGATACAGCTTAAAGCTCATAATGTGCCCCTCGGGCTGCGACCAGGTAGGAAGGCGCAGTAGCAGCTTATCGAACCCGGCAGTCGCAAAAAACTGGATGCCAAAGCTCTCAATCAAATGTTCCGGCTTCAAAAGTTCCGGATTTTCCTGATCCATAATGAACCGGCAGCGGGCATTTTCATCCGCAATGCCACCCGCATAGGTTTCCTTGCCAGGTTCCACCGTGGGAGCCGGCGTAGGCGCTTCCGTAGGCGCCTGTGTGGGCGTTGGCTCCGGTGTCGGCGTAGAAGGAGCCTTGGTCGGCGTGACTTTCGCCGTAGCCGTGGCGGAAGGCGAAGCCTCCGGTTCGTCTTCGCCGCTGCAAGCCGGCAAAAATGCCGTGCACAGCAGAGCAACACACAACAAAACAGCTAATTTACGTAACTTTTTCATACAAACTTACCTCCTGTGTTTTTATATTAAGCCGGCAAAGATGACTTTGCCCGTTTCTTGCGTAAGAAGAGAAGGATGCAGGCCGCCACAGCAACCAGAGCCGCGATGCCGCCGGCAACCCAAGGCCACACCAAAAGAGAAACAGGCTCATCCGTTCCGCTGCCGAGGACCTCGCCGGCAAAGAACTGGTACTTGAACCGTCCGCCCGGCGCCACATCGCCGGAAACATAGAAATCCATAATGTCGCCTTCTGTCTGCATGTTATCCGACCATTTGAAATTGAGGACGAAATCTTCCGACGTAATTCCCAGCAGTTCTCGGGAAACCTTAAGCTGCAGACGGCAGCCGCTGACACGGTACTCCGCCTCTCCAATCTGTTCCCAGTTCCAGCCGCCGGTGGAACGCTCCACTACTGCCTTTTCACCGGGATTCACACGATTGATCACGTAGTCAAACGTTTCCCAGTTGGGAATATCCTGTCCTTCGACATCCAAGAACAACCGCATCCAGGCCGGATCGCTGGAGGGAGTCAGATCCTCCGCCGTTTCCACCAGAAAATAGACGAACTCTTCGTCGTACGTTACTTTTGCCCCTATAATATCATTCCGGCCTGTTTGATCTTCGTAATGATACTGATCGTATCCGCCGGCATCCCGATGGAATGTATCGCCCGGATAGGACGCAAAATAAGGAGAAACCGACTCCCATTGATCCGTCTCCGAGTGGATATCAATCGTACCGCCTCCTGTGCCGGTGGTATTGACGCTGGTTCCCTTGTAGCGTCGGATAAAAGCCACCATTTGATAATAGTAATGATCCTTCAAATCACCCTTGGATGGCTCCAGATCCCGGCTGTAAGTGTCGTCAAACGTGTCCGGAAAAGCATTTTCAACGCCGCCCCAGGTTTCATACCGGCCGGCCCGCCATTCGTTCCAGCCCGTAATAAAGATAAATTCCGGATCTACCTCCAGCGCGTATTCGAATTGCTCCGCAAAATTCGCGCCATATAGTTTGGCATTTTCCCGAGCATCGTATCCATTTAGCAGAGCAGAATACGTACGCCCGAATACACCCTCCCCATTCATAGCCGTCGTAGCGCCGTCTTTCGAATTGCAATTTTGCGCCACGCCAACGGTAATCTGTTCCGGCGTACCATCTTCGTTGTAGTAAACGTCCTGAGGGTAAAGCGACAACCACCCCCATTGCCCCTGGGCTGCCGGTTCATGCAGTTTGTAATAAGGCTGTCCGGGACGGTAAGTAAAAAAGTCAAGGATTTCCGCTTCTACTTCATTCGAAGGACTCAGCTTGTCAGGGTATCCCATAACCAACGGCTTCCCCTTCCAATAGAACCACAAATCCTGATATTTCCCTACAGAGAAAATGGTCTCATACAATTTCCGCAGCTGTACCACCGTGCTGTCCTTGTCCCAGAAAGGCAGCAGGAACGACACCTGAGGCGTACGGATGCCGTCGGCGCGAGCCTGAGCGAACGTTTCCAGCAGAACGGTCAGTCCCTCTTGGAAGGTGTCCGTTCCGTTGGTCTGATCGAAAATGATCACGTCCACTCCGGCATCCGCCAGCAATTCCGCCTGCCGCCGGAAAACCCAAGGATCCTTTCCATCATAATATCCATAAATCGGCTCATTCCAGAAATAGGAGTACTTTCCGCCCCAATACCGGCTGGTATAGTCATGCACGATATCCGGATGCTCCGCCAGAATCTCTGTTACATTGGCACTGGTGGTATTGGAGAAGCTGCTGTGCCAGGTCCAAAAAAACATCCCGACAAATTTGTTCTCCCGCACGCCTCCGGTATCCGCATTGGTAGGCAGCGTTCTGCCCAATCCGTCCGTAGCCGCCCAAGTATCCGGAGCGGCGAGAAAACGTTCTTCTTCCTGAGACTGAGACAACGGGCCAAACAGCGTATCCGGTGTGCTGGCATAGCGGACGCGGGACATAATCGCGCCGTTCATCTCCTGTTGGGCAAAATAGAGCTGCACATCGTCTATTTTCGTTTTACACTTTTGCAACATCGTGGCTCCGCCAAAATCACTTAGGACAATCAGCCATTCTCCCTCTCCTATCGTCCCGGAGGGAATGTCGGTGCCCGCCCAGTTTTTTCTGGTGTAACCTTCTATCTGCTGCCGGTATACCGGATCATTTTTTACCGTCTTGGCATAATTGGACTCCCAGCGGTAAAAGGAAAATACCATTCTGCTACCCGCTACCCGGACATTTTGGACATAGACCTCCACCCGTTCCAGCGCCGCGTTGGCATGCAGACGGATGCCGTAGACCTCCTGCTCCGTCGTAGACAGATCCAGCTGCTCGCCTTCGCCCAGATCGCCCCGATACAAATCTACTGTAATGGGAGAATCATTCTGTGCTAAGCCCGGCACGGACAGTACCAAGAGCGTGCCCATTGCGCAAAGCAGCAAAAACGCATATACGATTCGTCTGTTCTGTTTCAGCCATTCCATGTGTCTGTTCTCCCTCGATTATTCTATCCCAGAGTCGGATAACGGACCATACAGCTTATTCGGGGTCTTCGTATAATACACCGCCATGCGGATGGAAGCGTCATCCCAGACATTATCACTCTGATAGGCCCTCTGACTAGGATGTTCCTTCGGCTGGTACCAAACGCCGGTCTGGACGCCATCGGTCATCAACAGCAGAAGATACTCGCCGTCCGGCAGCGGATCAAACTCCAGAACCACTTCCGTACCATCTTCCCAGTCGGAGAATTCGCCGTCTGCAACAGGCAGAGTGGCTAAGGTAGCCGTATAAGAGCCTGCCCAGGCATAAAGCTCCATATAAAGAATGTGTCCTTCCAAATTGGTCCAGGTAGGACAGTGAACGCCGACTTTCTCAAACGTCGTGGTAGGGAAGAACTGAACCGCCATCGTGTCGGTATTCTTCATAGGCTGCTGGCCGGCCCCGCCTTCGCCATTCTCACAAAAATAAGCTTTGATGCCTTCCGTTTCGCTAGCAAAGCCTTCCGCGTATTGTTCCGTTCCCGGTTGGATGGTCGGAAGCGGCTCCGGCGTGGGAGTGGGGTCTGCCGGCGTAGGAACAACGGTGGCAGTCTGTGTCGGCGTCACCTTGGATGCTGCAGCAGTGGTGGATCCCGGCTTGGTCGGCGTTGAACCGCCGTCGGAAGTCGGGCTGCACCCACACAAAACAAGGGACGAAAACATAGCCAGAACCAACAGTCCGGTCAATAATGTTCTGCGTGTCATACGGATTCCTCCTTTTTTTTTCTTCTTTTATATGAGGCGGAGGCCCAAACAGCGGCACCCGCCGCAGCCAAAACGCCGCCTGCCAGCAAGGCAATCAGCCAAGGCCGCACCTTTTCCTTTTCGCCCGGAATCGTTACGGGAAGCGTAGAGTAGTGATATTTGTACCGTCCGCCCGGCGCCGCATCGCCATTCTGGTAAAAATCCAGAATATCTCCCTCCGATTGCATATTATCCGACCATTTAAAGTTGATCGCAAAATCGTCCGACTCGATCCCCAGCATTCGCTTGGGAATCTTGAGCTGCAATCTCGTTCCGTCTACACGGTAATCCACTTCCCCGACGGTTTCCCAGTTCCACCCCCCGGCAGAACGCTCCAGCATGGCCTTTTCCCCTGGATTCGTTCGATTGACAATATAGTGAAAGGTCTCCCAGGAGGCACCGCTGTCCCCCTCTACATCCAATAGAAGACGCATCCATCCCGGATCCGAGGCAGCCGTCAGTTCCGCCGCCGTTTCTACTAAAAAATACAGGAACTCCTCATCCCTTGCTACCTTCGCACAAACAATGTCATTCCGCCCTGTTTCATTCGTATAAGAAAAATCCTTGTAACCTTTGCTGTCCCGCCGCAGCGTATTGCCGGGATACGACACATAAGCAGGCGTTACGGTTTCCCACTGATCCTTAGAACCATCCAGATCGATGGTAACAGGATCGGAAACGGCGGGAGGCATGTTGATTCCCTTAAATTTCCGGATGTAAGAAACCATTTGATAATAATAGTGATCTTTCAAATCCCCGGCGGATGGCTCGATATCCCGGCTGTGGTCGTCATCAAAATTATCCGGGAACGCATTGGTAGTCCCCCACATCTCGCTGTACCGGCCGGCGACCCACTCGTTCCAACCGGTAATGTAAATAAAATCCGGATCCACCTGCAGCGCATATTCCCATTGTTCCGCAAAATTAGCGCCATACAATTTGGCATTCTCCCGGGTATCCTGTCCCCGCTGTACGGAAAACGAGCGGCCGTACACATGAGAGCCGGCATTCATCGCCGTAATGCCCTGCTGCGCGCTCCAGTTTTGAGCAATGCACACGCACATTTCCTCCGCTGTACCATCGGGCCGTCTGGCAACGGCCTGCGGGTAAATGGAAATCCACTTCCAGCATATGTAATCCCGTACCCCTTCCTCCGGACTCCATTTGATCGTAATGTTGCCATTTTCATCCAGCATCTGGGCATCTTGTTCCGTATAGGAAGGATTGATCGGGCGGTAGGTGAAACAATCAAACACCTTTTGGTCCAGCGGGTCGCTTTGCTTCAAATGACCTGGATAGGCCAGCATCAAAGGCTTCCCTTCCCAATAAAACCACAAATCCTGATAAAGGCCTTTGGCATAAATCTCCGTATACAGTTCCCGTAACTGCACGGCCGCCGCATCGTAATCGAACATATTCAGCATAGCGGATATCTGAGGTGTTTTGACGCCATCCGCTCTCGCTTCCGCAAACACTTCCAGCAGCGTTAAAATTGCCTCGGTATAGTTTTCCGTTCCGTTGGTATTATCAAAAAACAGCACATCCACGCCGGCATCCGCCAGAAGCTCCGCGTGCTTTCTCAGGACCCACCGGTCCGATCCATTGTTATAATAGCCAAACAACGGCTCATTCCAAAAAAAGTTACCGCCCCAGCTGACATTTCCCCTTCCGCCCCACAAGGGACTATTGTAATCATGTACAATCTCCGGATGTTCCCGTAGAATTTCCGTCACGTTGCCGGCTGGGGAGGCGGAATGGGAGGCATGCCACGTATGGTAAAAAATCCCTACATATTTATTCTCCCGGCGCACTCCGGTTTGACGGATGTCGGGCAATTCACGGCCTAGTCCGTCGGTGGCTGTCCAGGTATCCGAAAAAGACCGGTAAAGCATCTTATTCTCGGATACGTTTCGCAAAAGTGTATCCTGAGAGGAAACATAACGCAGCCTGCACTTCAGACTCCCATACTGAGCCGAAGTATTTCGGTAGAGTCTTGTATTCTCCAACTCCGGCATGACCACCGCCATCTTGACATTTCCCTTACCGTCCCGCAGTTCCAATACATATTCTCCTGCTTCTAGAGGAACGCCGCCGGCTTGACAAGAAAAAGAAACCCATCCGGCAGAAAAATCCTCCAAGGTTTGTGTGATAACCGGCTCCCCGGAACAGGAAGAAGAATAATTCTCCACCCATCGGTAAAGAGACACCGTCAGCCGCGGTGTGGTATTCAGACTGGTAGACACAACATAAACTTCCATTTGATCAAAGGCTCCGGACGCATGGAACTGCACACCGTAAGAGGCTGCTCCGGCCACGGCCACATCATATTCGCTCTCCGGCGATAACGGGTACAAATCAACAAGCATAGGAACGCCCTCCTCCGCGGAAACAGACTGCCACACGGCAAAAGACAGCGCAGCAGCACAAAAAAGTCCAGCAATACCAATCAAGAGGCGACTCTTCTTTTTCATCGTCATATCTTGCCTTTCCGTCTTTAAAAAATCTTCACAAATCGAGGATAGTCTAACCAACCATCCACTCTACCGAAGTGTTAAAATTACTATAATCGTATTATACTATACCTTTTTCCGGCAGCGATACATACAAAAACAGCATATGCATTTGACTTTTTTTCGGTTGACGACAAAGTGAATCAAAAATAACAAGTTTGACAAAGCTCTTCTTCTTATTCATATTTTAGACACAAAGAGCACCCACGGTAAGGAACCGGAGTGCTCTTGTCGTCTGTTTCTTAGACCAGTCAATTTGTGCTGACAATATTATATATGGGATTCCTTCTTCCGGTTCAGAACCACCAAACCAACGGCGGCAACCAAAACCAAAGCGCCAAAGGATACCAACATACTGCTGTCACCCGCGTTCGGGTTGGGAATGCTAACCGCTTTGTACTCGTTGGGAATCACAGGCTCCGCAAAATTCACAACCAGGAGAGCCGCGTTCGGAACGATCTCACCGCCCAAATAACTCACCGCGTAGGGGAATGCCTCGTTCGCTACATACAAACCAACGGAATCAAGCGGATCCGTAATGCTTTCCACCACCAGCAAATATTCCGCAGCCGGCAGCGCGCTGTCCAAGGTAATCGTCACGACTCCGTTATCCGGAATGGATTTGGCTTCTTTCACAGCCAGCTTGGTGCCCCGCAGGGTCTTACTGTAATTGCCATCCCACTTATAAACGGTAAAACGCAGATCGCCTACATTATTCCCCCAGCTGGGAACCTTGGTGAACGTAAAACCTGCCACCGGCCCGGTAGCCACAAATTGAATGCCATATTCCTTGGCAACCGCTGCGAGATCGATGGCTTCCTGCGCTTTGGAGGGGTCAAAGAAACTCAAGGAATTCACCGTTTCAGCCAAATCTGCGTAAGGAGCCAATACCTTATCCTTGTATTTGGCAACCATTTGAATCGTAGCGCCTTCCGATTTGATTCCATCCAGATACATCGATGCATAATCCGTGTAGGTAGTAGACTTTCTGGACCAGATGCCTACTTTCTTATCGGCAGCGGTACCGGAATTTTTAATTACGATCAAATAGTTTCCCGCAGGCAGCGGCGTGTCAAACGTTACTTTAACACGCTCGTTGTTGTTGATGCCTTCTTTGGTAACCGTTGTAACCACCGTACCCGTTACTGTTTTGGCGTAAGTATCAACCCAGTTATAAAAAGTAAAGGTCAAGCCCGCGCCTGGATTCTGATCCCAGGTGGGACAGTCGAACTGCAACTCCACCACCGGCTCTTTGGACGCAAAATGGACACCAACTTCCTTCAGCGCCTGATCGGCGCTCAAATCATGAGGGGTCATGCTATCTGCGCCACTTGCTTCATCAAAATAGTTGTACGTGTCGGACAGCAAAGAAGACAGGCAGAATCCAATGCCTTTCAGATTCATTCCGGTATCCTTCACTCCCTTATAAGTCAATTTAAAGGAGTGCTCACCTGCGGTCAGATTCATCTTCACCATGTCCGTCGCGGTCCAATCTCTCCAATCCTTGGATACCTTTGTATTGGTCAGAGTTACCGGGGAACCGCCGTCTACGGTAAATTCAATGGGATGTCCCGCGCTCTGGTACCAGGCAAACGTCAAGTAGACATAATATTCGCCAGCGGTTTTGACATTAATCTTCATCGTGATACTGGCATCCGTTCTGATCCCGTCAAAATAAGCAGCGCCCGTATCATTTTCCAGCTTCTGTCCATTGGCATCGGCAAAGTAAACTTCACTTCCGGAGTAGGACTCATACGCCTTTACCAGATCCACTTCGGTTAGGCTTGTGTCCGAAATCTCCGTCACCGGCGCAACTCTTTCCGCAAACAACGAAAACCCGCTGAAACTGGTGCAGAGCAGCGCAATTGCCAATACTGTAGTAAGTATTTTCTTTTTCATACTGTTCCTCCTTTTTTTGTTGGCGCCGTTCGAAGAAAAGGGTATTCCAAACGGCGCCTGCAACGGAATACCCTATTTTCTTATCAACTCAGAAAGCCGGCTCTTATTTCACAAATCCTTTTTTTCTGCGGCGAACGAGCAACGCAGCGCCGACTACCAAAATCATCGCAGCGAACGGTACCAAAGCGTTCGTGTCACCGGATCCCGGATTGGGAATGGAAACCGCTTCATAAGCATTGGGAAAGACCGATTCCGTAAAATGAACGACCATGTGGGCCGCATTGGGAATCACCTGACCATCCTTGTAGTTTACCGCATAGGGGAAAGCCGAGTCCGCAGCGTAAACGCCTACCATTTCGCCGATCGGATCGCTGATATTCCGTAAAACCACCACATACTCGCCGGCAGGAAGGGGAGTGTCCAGCGTCAAATCCAACCGGCTATTGTCCGCAAAGTTCACAAAGTCTTTTTTGGCAAGTTCCGGTCCCTTGAGGGACTTCGCATAGGAACCATCCCATTTGTATACGATAAAACGCAAGCTTCCTATATCGTTGCCCCAGCTGGGCGCCTCAAGGATGGAAATTTTATCTACTGGAGCAGGAGCAACAAATTGAATACCCAAGTCACCCGTAATTTGAATCGGGGTTCGGCCCGCCCCATAATAAGCCAAGGAGTCCACCAGCTCACCCAAATCGGCATAAGGAGCCGGAACCGCACTGTTGTAAACTGCCGTCATGCGGATCGTCACCCGATCTGTGGGATCACCCTTGTAATATAAGGAAGCGTACTCATACGTTTCTGCCTCATCCGTCTTGCTGGCCCAAAAGCCAATGGATTTATCGCTCGTTCCGGTATTTTGTACAAAAACCAGATAGTTGCCGGCAGGGAGTGGGGTGGCAAAGGGAACTTCTATCGTTTCTCCATCGTTAATGGCCTCTTTGGTATACGTCGCCACAGCTTCCCCTTTCAAGGTTTCTGTATAGGTGGAATTCCACTTATACACCGTAAACTTCAGCCCGCCGCCCGGATTGTTGGACCAGGTGCAGCAAGAGAACTTCAAAGACTTCACCGCATAATTCGAAGCAAAGTGTATCCCGATCGTTTCTTCCGCATTGTTTGCCGAGGTCGGCGCATCGTAACTCGCATCTCCTCCATGCCGGTCATCGTAATACTTATATTCAGTGGAAAGCATGGACGGGGGATAGACCGTCAACGAATGAATCACCGGACCCGCTGCCGTTTTGGATGTGACCTTCAGTGTGTGCTCCCCTTGCGGTAAATCCAGCAGAACGCCATCGGTATCGTACCATGTCCGGAAATCCGTCCCCGCCTTGCTGTTGGACAACGTGACCGCCGCACCGCCATCCACGGAAATTTCAAAAGATTGGCCGCCTGCCACCCAGGCAATTCCCAAGCAAACATAATATTTGCCTGCCTGCGGCACGTTGACCTTCAAGCTGAACCAATCGTTGATTCGGACCGCGTCAAAAAATGATCCGGCCGCATCCGACGCAATGGTAATAGACTCCGTTCCTCCGCCGCTGCCCGTTTCAAAGTAAGCATCGGTCAGAGTTACTTTGGTCGCTTCCGTCGTGGATATGGCTGTAGTCGGCGCGTTGTCCCTGGCCAGCGCAACCCCGCCCAGACTGGTACAAAACAAAGCCACAGCCAGTACGGTAACCAACATTTTCTTTTTCATACTTTTTACCTCCATTCGTGGTAATCTCTATTTCTCGGGTGTATCGATTTTCTGTATCCATACTGTTTTTTAATTATATAATATAGCAAACTGAAAATCCAGTATTCTTCACGTTTTCAGGTTGACTTTTTGCCGTTTGTTTTCTTGACTTATTTATTAATTTGTCACAAAAACCCTTTGGTAAAAAGCTCATTTGTGTCTTTTGTGTGAACAGGAAATTTTTTCTTGTTCTTGTCAACAACGTCCCAGTAATACGGGTGAAGAATCCACATGATGTATTCTATCCGTTTCACCGTATTCTGCTCTGGCAAATGGCAGCAAAAGCAGAAAGAACGCTGCGGCAAATATTCCATTTCCCAGTTTTCGGTCAAGCTGCGCTTGACTTTTTTCAATCTTTTTGATATTCTTCAAATCAATAGTCAACATGGGGGGATACAAAAGAAAAGGAGACGGAAATATGTTTCAAGAGGTTCTGGAAAGTCTGCGAGAATTGAATGAAACCGAATTGTTTTACCGCAGTTATTATCTAGCCAAACAAGACCCGGAAACCTTGCGCCGTTTTTTAGAGGAGCTGGATAAAGAAGAGTTGGCTTCGAAAAATATTTGGCTGCCTGATTTAAAAATGGCCGGTTCTCCTTTTATTTCCGAATATTTTATTCCCAATATGAAGTCCAACGTCAAAATCACAAAGCACGAACGCTATACGCCGCTGTTTCATCATTCCCATGCTTTTTTTGAAATGCTATATATATTGGAAGGGTCTTGTGAAAACACGGTAGAGGGTCACGCTATTTCTATGAAGCAGCATGACATTTGTATTTTGGCGCCTGATGTGGACCATACGATCGGGGTCTTTGATGACGATACCATTGTTTTGAATGTCATTATCCGAAAAAGCACCTTCAAAGAAACGTTTTTTGAAGTTTTTACTGATGATACCATTCTGTCCTTGTTTTTCTCCCGTATTTTATACGCGAAAAATGCCGACAGCTACATCCTCTTTCGGACGCATGGCAACGAGCCGCTTCACGCCATTATGGAACTGCTTATTATGGAAGGTATCCAGCAGGAAAAATACAGCGCTATGGCTATGGAAAATTTGATTCGGGCCGCCTTCTGTGTGCTGCTCCGCAACCACGATGAAGCGATGCTTTCTGACTACTCGCTGAAACATTCTCAGGAATCTTTAAATATTGTCCGCTACATCCAAAACAATTATCAGACCGTCACCCTGAAAAGTCTGGCCGAAAAATACAACTATTCGCCGGCTTATATCGGGACTCTCATCAAAAAACAGACGGGAACCACATTCGTTCAGATTCTTCGGGATGTCCGGATGAAAAAGGCATGCGCCCTCCTGCTGACCACCAATTTGCAAATCAACGAGATCTGCAGTCTCATCGGGTATGACTCCGTGGAATTCTTCAATCGGACATTTAAGAAAATTTATCAGGTCACCCCGGGAGAATACCGCAGAAAAGCGGCTGAGCTGCAAAACATTGAGCCCCATATTTATCAGGTCTAACCGAAAAGGAGAACATTTTATGCCAGAACAGCAAACCCAGCCCTTGCATCCAGGGCAGACCGTTATCTATCAAATTGTACCGGAAGCGAATAGTTTAATGATGTGCTATGTGGTAAAAACGGACGAAGACCATGTCATTGTGATCGATGGCGGAATCGATGGGGAGGGGAAAAGCAAACCGCCTTATTTGCTGGATGCGCTCCGGGTCATCACCGGACAGGCCAAGCCGGTCGTACAGGCCTGGATTTTTACCCATGCCCACATCGATCATTTAGGCGAATTCATCAAATTAGCCCAATCGGTCCCGGATCAGTTCCAGGTGGAATCCTTTCTGTTCCATTTTCCATCGGAAGAGAAACTGAAGCAAATCGAGACAGCAGCATGGCAGACATGGCAGGAGTTCGACGCGGCGCTGCATTGTTATATAGAAAAAAACCCTTCCGGGCATCAAAAAGAGGACAATTTTGTGGTATGGCCCGGCGACCGGATAACAGTGGATACGATACGAATCGACATATTACAAATATGGGACGAAGCCGACCCCTCTGTGAACGATACTTCCCTGGTCTTTCGATTGGAAATGAACGGAAAGCGGATGTTATTTTTAGCCGATCTGGCTACAAAAGGCGGGGAACGGCTGCTGAAACAATACGGGGAAACATTAAAAAGCGATATGGTACAGATGGCCCATCACGGGCAGAACGGAGTGCGTCAGCCTGTATACAAGGCAATCCAGCCGCAAGTCTGTTTCTGGCCAACCCCCATATGGGTATGGGAGAATCGGGACGCGTCCGGCCAAATCGGCAAAGGACCTTATGAAACCACGGTGGTACGGCACTGGCTGAAAGCGTCGGACGCAGAAGAACCGGACTTTGCCCAGCGGCATGTGGTCTCGTGCCTGGCGGCAAAACAGGAAAAGGAGTCATGGGAAGACGCGCTCAAACGCATGGCTTGGGTGGTTCCGGAAGCGTAAAGAAGAAAAAGCACTTTGTTTGCTAGGTTTAATCCGGACCATCAAAGCATTTTTGCAGCTTTTCCAATGCTTTTTTCTCGATTCTGCTGACATAGGAACGAGAAATATCCAACAGCTTCCCCACTTCCTTTTGGGTCATTTCGACTCCGTTTAGCAGACCATACCGCAATTCTACAATAAAGCGTTCCCTCTGGTTCAGCACATCGCCAATGGCCCGGTATAGGCGCTTGGCGCGGATTTCCGCATCCAGTTCATCCAAAAAACTTTCGTCATCGCTGCTCAGCAGATCCATTAAGGCAATCTCGTTTCCTTCCCGGTCCATGCCCACCGGTTCGTGAAGCGATACCTCGCCTTGATATTTCTTACCCAAGCGGATGTACATTAGGATTTCATTTTCAATACACCTTACGGCGTACGTCCCAAGCCGGCTGCCTTTATCCCGGTTGAACGTGGAAACGGCTTTGATCAGCCCAATCGTCCCAATCGAAATCAAATCGTCATTGCTGACTGCGGATGAGACGTATTTTTTTGCAATATGGGCAACCAGCCGAAGATTGCGCTCAATCAGGATATTCCGGGCTGACTCGTCACCCTGAGCGTATTTTTCAAGATATAGAGCCTCTTCTTCCGCGGAAAGAGGCTTAGGAAAAGAACTGCCGCCCGAAACATAATTACTCATACCCAACATGGAACATCTCCGTCTCATACCATACACAAACAGTATATGAAACGGGACAATCGTTTCGTGTCTGTCTACAAAAAAAGAAAGTTGGGCAAAATTGGCCCCTGAACAAGCGCGATGAGGCTTGCCGGACTTGACTTGCAAGATATTTGTGCTATGATATTGCATATGCTCTGTCCTATATGTTAAGAAACAATGGGACAGTTTGCTTGGCAAAATGGGGGGGAAAGACATTGCAAGGTCGCAGGAACCGCGCCGTACGCCTTGGAATATCGTCTGATTTCTGTAGGAACAACGGGGGAAAGCGCTTAGTTATGAAAGCATTCTCAGAGAAAGAATTTTACAGCAAGGCACTTTTCATAGAATTTTTAAGATACGCTGTGGTGGGATTCCTCTCCTTCTGCGTGGACGCCGGCGTTCTGTTATTATGCTATGACGTTCTGCTGGAACAGGTTCCTTTCCAAACCCTTTCCGGGACAGTTCCGTTGGATCTCAGAACCATCCTCTCCACCGGTATCGCTTTTCTCGCCGGAATTTTAGTAAATTATATGCTTTCCAGCCGATTTATTTTTACAAACGAGGAGCAGAAAAAGGTGCCGAAGGGGAAAGCATTTGTGTTATATATCCTAATTGGGGGAATCGGGCTCTTGTTAACCGAGTTGGGCATGCTGCTGGGCGCACATTTATTGGGCAGTCATTTCGATAAATGGTTTTTGGCGGTAAAAACAGCGGTCGCTGCTATTGTGGTGGTGTGGAATTACGCAGGCCGTAAAATATTTGTTTACAAAGGTGCATAATCATGGCTGCCCCAAGAGGGGCGGCGGAATCGAGGAGTTATGAGTCAAGAGAAAAAGACAGCAATTATCATTGGGGCCGGACCGGCCGGTCTGACCGCCGCTTATCAGTTACTGACACAGTCCGACATCTGTCCGATCATAATTGAGGCGGATAATGCGATTGGCGGGATATCCCGTACGGTTGTTCACAACGGGAATCGCATGGATATCGGCGGTCACCGTTTTTTTTCCAAGGACGACCGGGTCATGGATTTCTGGCAAAATCTTATGCCGCTGCAGGGCGCCCCGTCAAAAGATGATTTGCTGCTGCAGCAGCAGAAGCCTTTACCGGAAAAAGGGCCGGACCCGGAACAGACAGATCGGGTTATGCTGCTTCGCAACCGTGTTTCCCGCATTTTCTTCTTACGGAAATTTTTTGACTATCCCATCACGCTCAGCGGGAGCACATTGAAAAACATGGGCTTTGGAAATACGGTAAGGGCTGGTTTTGGCTATATTTGGTCTGCCCTATTTAAAAAGGAAGAAACATCTCTGGAGAATTTTTATATCAATCGGTTTGGCGCGCCATTATACCGAATGTTTTTTGAAGATTATACGGAGAAAGTGTGGGGAATCAACCCCAGTGGGATTTCGGCGGACTGGGGAGCCCAGCGGGTGAAAGGATTGTCACTCCGCAAAGCGCTGTGGACCATGCTGAAGAAACCCTTTTCTTCTTCGGGCAGCGTCAACAGCAAAAACGTCGAAACATCCTTAATCGAACAATTTTTATACCCCAAAAAAGGACCTGGGCAGCTCTGGGAAACATTGGCGGAAGAAATTCGCAGGCGCGGCGGGACCATTCTGCTGAATACCCAAGCCAAAACCATCCGGATGAAGGATGGCAGGATAACCGGTATTACAGTGGAAGAAAATGGAGAACAACGTGAAATGGCAGGAGATTACTATCTTTCCTCTATGCCGGTGAAGGATTTGGTCTGCGCATTGGAAGAACCGGCGCCGGAAGAAATCCTTCAAATCGCCCGGGAGCTTCCTTACCGGGATTTCATTACGGTGGGCCTGTTGGTGAATAAACTGGAACTGCAAAACGAAACGAAACGGAAAACCGTAGGCAACCTGGTTCCGGATTGTTGGATTTACATACAGGAGCGCGAAGTCAAACTGGGCCGTCTGCAAATTTTCAACAACTGGTCTCCCTATATGGTGAAGGACTTTGAACATACCGTATGGATCGGCCTGGAGTATTTCTGTAATGAGGGCGACGATATGTGGAATATGCCGGAACAGGATTTCATCGCTTTTGCCGCAAAAGAATTAACCAGTATTGGTATCATTGCGGACGGCGCGGTTCTCGATTCGGTTTGCGTAAAGGTAAAAAAGGCATATCCTGCGTATTTCGGCACCTACGCAGAGTTCGGAAAGGTGCGGGATTATCTGGATAACATAACAAACCTTTATTGTATTGGAAGAAATGGGCAGCATCGCTATAACAACATGGATCATTCTATGCTCACCGCGATGGAAGCCGTTCAGGTTATTTTATCAGGCTCTGCCAGCAAGGAGCCCATTTGGAACGTCAACTCGGAGAAGGAGTACCATGAAAACAAATGATGCGCTGGGTCAGAAAATGACACCCACAATTTGTTTGCTTGCTCTGGCTTGTCTGCTAAGCGCCTTATTTCTGGATCCGACAGCCTATCAGCCCGCCCCCATCCTATTGATCCTGGGCCTAGGCGGATTGGCGGCGATTGCCATCTGGCTGCTGCTCCAAAAGCGCATGACAACACAGAAAGCGGTTTTCTTATTATTGACCGCCGGTTTTGTGCTGCGTCTTGCTTATATCTTATACACTCCTGTGATCGAACGGCAAAACGATGTCTTGGATTTCACGCAGGATGAGGGGCACGCCGGGTACATCAAATTTTTTTATGAAAATTGGGGGCTGCCGGATTTCCTGCCATCCAGTAAGTGGCAGTTCTATCACCCGCCGCTGCACCATTTTTTAGCCGGGATGTGGATGCGATTCAACAGTTCGCTGGGCTTTTCCTTTGAACGGGTTTGCGAAAATGTTCAGGTGCTGACTTTATTTTATTCCTGTGTCGCCGTCTATCTGTGCTATCGTGTTCTTGTCTTTCTGCGATTAAAGGGCGCGGCGCTTCTACTTCCCTTAGCATTGATCAGCTTCCATCCCACGTTTATTGTCTTGGGCGGAAGCATAAATAACGACATGCTGATGGTACTGTTGTCTTTGGCTGCCGTTTTGGCTACCATAAGATGGTACCAGGCGCCTTCCGCCTCCAGAATTGCTGTGATTGCCGTTTGTGTCGGTTTGGCGATGATGGCCAAAACGTCCGGCGCCCTGGTAGCTCCTGGGATTGCTTATGTGTTGTTGCATAAGCTTTTTACGGATCGTGCCCAATACAAAAAATATCTGGCCTGGTTTGCCCTATTTGCTGTCATATGCGTTCCTCTTGGGCTGGGTTGGACATTGTACACCATGCTGTATTGGCACATGCCGCCGGGGTCCATCCCCCGTCTGCCGGACGATTCCACGCAATACTTAGGAAATTATGCGGTATGGGAGCGCTTCTTATTATTTAAAAAGGAACAGTTTCAAAACATTTTTCTAGCCAGAAGCGTTTATTCCCATGCTTCCTATTATGAATACAACATTTCGATTGCCTATCTGAAGACCTCTGTATTTGGAGAATTCCCGCTCTATCCCCTTCCGGCGGAAGCCGCCGCCACCTTGCAGGGCGGTGCGCTCTGGAAAGCGCTGATTGGATATGCATCCAGTGTGGTACTGTTTTGGGTGAATATCCCGTTGATTCTTGGCACCCTAGCGGCAACCGGATCCGTGATGGTTCGTAAAAAGTACGGTACCTTCCGGACCATCGCCATATTCCTATTTTGGGTAGGCGTTGTCACATGGGGCAGTTATATTATCTTTTGTTTTACCTATCCCCATACTTGTACGCAAAACTTCCGCTACGCAGTACCAACACTATTGGTCGGCACCGCGTTTTTAGGAAAATGGATTTCCCGTTTGCAGCATAAGAAGAACAGCCGCGCCTGCCGGGTAATCCTGCTGGGACTGATTCTTCTTACCGGTCTATTTTGTCTTGCCAGCATAACAACGTATAGTTTGCTTGCCTGATAGTTTATGATACGCGTACGCCTTCCTGTTTCTGATACGATTGATAGGCGGCCTCCATCAGCCTGGTTAGATTGACGGCTGTCTGAATGTTGAACGCCTCCGGCGTTTTTCCTGTTCGAATTCCCGCAATCCACTGGTCTAACGGGGAGGGGGGCGCTGCCGGAAGATCTTTGACCGCAATCCAGTTACCATCGGTATCCTGATTGGCGTAAAACAATCCGTTCCGAATCAATAAGCTTCCTGCTGTTCCGCTGATCTCCATTGTATATGGCGTATATACCGATACAAACCCGGTTTCCGATACGCCGATCGTGCCGCCCTCAAATTCCATCAAGCTCACCGCGTTGTCTTCCACGGCCCGACCGGTTATGTTGGTAAAAACAGAAAGCACTCTTTCCGGCATTCCCAGAAACCACGCTAAGGTATACATGGGGTGTGCGCCCAAATCGATCATGGCTCCGCCGCCGCACTCTCGCGGATCGTAAAAATATTCCGGCAGCCAGTTAGCCAGACTTCCATTGTGTACATTTCGTACCCTGGCATAGGTTATTTCACCCAATTCACGGCGATCAACCATGCCTTTTGCGGCGATCAGCTCCGGGACGCATTTGTGGGGAAGCGAAATAGCAAAATGCACACCGTTCTGTTCTATGGCTTTTTTTATTTCCAGTGCCCCGTTGGTATGAGCGGTCAAAATTTTTTCGGTAAAAATATGTTTGCCTGAATGAGCCGCCTGCATCATCAGCTGCTGGTGCAGAGAGGTGGGAGCGCAAATGACTACCGCATCTACTCCTGACTCCAGCAGCATGGTTTCATACTCTGTATAAAACGGGCAATGAAGCTCTTCCGCCCATGCCAGCCCACGTTCTTCTCGTTCATCCCATACCGCCGCGATTTCACAGTCCGGATTCTCCTGCAATCCCTTTGCATACTCCGGCGCGTGTACGTGCCATTTGCTAACCAAGCCGACTCTCATTCTTCTTCCTCCCTTTATTGTACCATCCAACAGCCATATTCCTAGCAAACATTCTAACATATTTCCTACGAAAAGCAATATCGTAAAACATGTTCTGTTCCGATTTCCGATCCCCTGTTTGTATCTGGACAAGCTCATTCCGGCAGAGTATAATTTCCGGATAGGAGGGGTTCGCATGTCTATAACATGGAATTTATGGCATGGATGCCACAAGCTTTCCCCCGGCTGCCAACATTGTTATGTTTATCGGATGGATAGCAAATACGAGAAAGATAGCTCCAACATTTATAAGACCGCTAATTTTGATTTACCAATTAAAAAGAACAGGAATGGCGCCTATAAAATTCCTTCCGGCGAGCTGGTTTACACCTGCTTTACTTCCGACTTTTTATTGGAGGAAGCGGATGTCTGGCGGCAGCAAGCTTGGCAGATGATGCATCTTCGTTCCGATTTGCAGTTTCGATTCGTAACAAAAAGAATTCATCGGCTGTTGGATTGTCTGCCGCCGAATTGGGGGGATGGGTACGAGAATGTTTTTATCTGCTGTACCGTAGAGAACCAGGACCGGGCAGATTTCCGGCTTCCTATCTTATCTTCTGTCCCTGCCAAACACAAAAGCATTCTTTGTGAACCCTTGTTAGAGGAAATCAATTTGTCCCCCTATCTTGGCAGCTGGATCGAAGAAGTGGCGGCTGGAGGCGAATCCGGTTCGGAAGCCCGCCTATGCGATTATAATTGGGTCCTATCGCTCCGTCAACAATGCATCAATCACCAAATTCCTTTCACGTTTCATCAAACCGGCGCGAATTTCCGGAAAGAGAATAAGCTATATCGGATCGAACGAAGTATCCAGCAAACACAAGCCAGAAAGGCAAATATTGATTATGTTCCCCCTGCTTAGAAAAAAGCAAGCCAATGTCCAAGATACAGAGGGATAAGGAACGATTCAACGGCTGACAGACAGGTTGTAATAACGGAAAGGGGGTATATCGTTAAAGGCGGTATATCCGCTTTGTTACGCAATAGAACGCCCGTTTTTGAGGGATTGAACAAAGCCGCATAAATCAAGGTTTTTTTAACCCCTAAATGACCACAAGACATAATACCCCATGATAGATAGAGAGCGCGAAGCGTTCATCTTGACCCTTGACGACGTTTTCTTGGCTTTGCTATTTCCCTTAATGGGACAAGAAAAGTTTGTCGGTATGGCAGCATTTATATTTATCCAAGAAAACATGAAAAAACCGATAACCGCATTATGATCTGCGCGTTATCGGCTCTGCGTCTGTGCGTCTAATTGCCGTTGTTATCTGTTGAAGTATTGTCTGTATTTGGAACAACAAGAATGGGGTAATGAAATTCATTTTCATTTTTTACTTCACGAATGGGGTATCTGTATTCGTTGTCTGATGATACCTCTTTCGCTGTCTTGTATTCAATTTCGTTGTCGGAAAGTGCGCTGTTCTGTTCATCCTTTTTATCTGAGGAACAGGCTACACAAACAAACAACGAACAAAGGCATAAAGCCAATACAAATAATCTTTTCATAATAAACCTCCATGTGTATTTAAAATATTTATCAGCCATGCTGACACGATCTGATTTTTTCGATTTGCCCCGGTGTAATCTTATAAATGTCGCCTTCTTTTTCAAACTCCGAGTAAGTGATTGCAATAATATCGATTATAACCAAGCACAGGCAAGCCGCCATAGCACCCCACTTTAACCAAACGGGCTTACGGCTTTTCTTTGCAACAGTATAAGCGGCTGCTTTTTCGATGTACTCCGTACTGATATTAGTGATAGCGTCAGAAATAATCTTTTTCTTCCTATTTCGTAACCTTCTTTCTGCAAATAATTTTTGGTTTGTTCCGTATGCGAGAAAGACGAACAGATACATTGTTGTTGCTTGTATGAAATCTATCCGCAAGGTCTGATATGTCGTCCGAATATCAATAACGCCGTACAAATAACATTTGGCTTTCTTTATCCAATGTTGCAAGAAAACGGTCTATCTGTTTCGACAATTCATTTGCCGCAATTTCTTGTTCCACAGTTATGGAAGCCGCAAGGCAGCTTTCCAATTCTTCCAACGCCACATCATAATAGCTGTTGTGCTTAACGGAAGTATTGGCGTGGTATTTTGCAATGAGGTTTGGTTACGGTTAATTTGATCGGGTAAAAGGATTAATTGCAATCTTAGGGTAACTATTTCGGACAAAGTCTTTATGACCAATCGGAATAATCGGCATAATTTTCTTGTAATCGGCATATAATCGTGATATACTAACGATATAAATGATTATAACGATTTTTAGGGGGACTTAAAACATGAAATATGAAGAAAGCTATACCGTTGAATTAAAGCAGGAAATCAATGCCGATTTCAAAAAGGAGATTATAGCCTTTTCAAATTCGGAGGGCGGCGAAATTTTTGTCGGAGTTGACCGGAACGGCGGTGTTGTCGGCGTGACGGAAGCCGAAAAAGTAATGGAGCAGATCGGAAACATGATACGCGACGGAATCAAGCCGGATTTATCGGCATACACCTCCATTGGTACTGTCAACGAGAACGGAAAAACTATCGTCAGGGTGAATGTACTGCGCGGAACAAAACGTCCGTATCATCTGACGGACAAAGGCTTAAAGCCGAGCGGTATCTTTATCCGACACGGTGTTTCCTCTGTACCGGCAACTGACGAAATGATTCGGGAAATGCTGCGGGAAAGTGATGGTGTAACCTTTGACAAATCACGCTGCGTGAATCAGGAATTAACCTTTGTATATGCGGATCAATACTTTACAAATGCGCATATTCCGTTTGGAGACAGCAACAAGAAAACCCTAAAGCTGCTCGACACCGACGGATACTACACAAATACGGCGCTGCTGCTTTCCGATCAATGCGAACACAGTATCAAATGCGCCGTTTATGAAGGTACAGGAAAAACCAAATTCAAAACACGCAAAGAGTTTTTCGGCTCTGTCTTAAAACAAATGGACGAGGTATATGAATTCCTTTCTTTGAACAACAACTTGAACTCGACCATCGACGGACTGAAAAGAACGGATCACCCCGATTTTCCCCCGTATGCTCTCCGCGAAGCTCTGCTAAATACCATTGTTCACCGTGACTACGATTATTCCGGCAGCACACTCATCAATATTTATGATGACAGAGTTGAGTTTGTGTCGCTCGGCGGTTTGGTCAAAGGTCTTACAATGGAAGATGTCATGGGCGGCGTATCGCAGTCAAGAAACTCAGTGCTTGCCAATATTTTTTACCGCCTGGAACTGATTGAAAGCTATGGCACAGGCATTCAGCGTATGATGGAAAGCTATTCGGAGTATCCCGATAAGCCTACCTTCACGCCGGCTCCGGCTTCCTTCGTTGTTGTTCTGCCGAAAATCATCGCGGTAATCAACGACAACATGAGCGATACGGAAAAGGTTTTATCTTTTATGACACAAAGAGGCGAGGTCAGCCGTAAAGAAGTTGAGGGTATGCTTGGCAGCTCGAAATTTCCCGCTATTCGTGCATTGAATGAACTGATTAAGGAAAATAAAATCATTAAAACAGGTTCCGGTCCGGCGGTACGGTATAGATTATCGGAATAACCTTTGATGATAATGCCGATTTCACAAGCAAATCGGCATTATCGTTGCAACAATCGGCATAGCGCAACGATACAAACGATAAATAACGATAACGACGTTTGGCTGTAAAAGGTTAAGCGCCGTTTTTCTGTGCAAAGCAATATTACGGTTCGTTTGTCAGAAAGGCTTTGCGGTTATAACCAAAAAACTTTTGCTGGATGGTTGGTTTTGCGGAAATGATGCTTGGACGCAAAAAATTAACATAAAAATTTTCTGATTATTTTCTGATTATTTTGGTTTTATCTTGACACGGGAGACGACGGTTTTACGGGGACTAAAAGCAGTATGTTGTAATATAAACACTAAAAACAAAGCCCTTGAAGGACATAAAAAGCCAAAAATCCAGGCATAATCGGCAAAAACCGCATATCAAACGACATAAAACAGTGGTCTACTGATTCGGAAAAGCCGATCAGCTGTGCCGCTGTTTTTTTATACACTAAACAAGAAAATTAGGGAGGAGGCGCAAAATGGCACGAAGAAGCAGAAGAACAAATCATCCGTCTAATATGGAAAATACGCCTTCAGTAAAATATAAGATTGCGGCGTATTGCCGTCTATCCAACACAAATGAAGAATCGGAAAGTCTCCAAAATCAAATAGAGTATGTTGAGAAGTACATTGCTGAACAACTAGATATGGAATTAACAGCCCGTTTTGGGGATGAGGGTGAAACCGGAACCAATTATGATCGCAAAGGATTTCAAAATATGATGACAGCCATTCAGAAAGGACAAATCAATTGCGTTGTCGTCAAAGATTTATCCCGGCTTGGCAGAAACTTTCTGGAAAGCGGAAGACGACAAGCATCAGTTAATGGTTGATGCTCCCGCAGCAGAAATCGTTAAATGTATTTTTCAAATGAAAGTTACCTGTATGAGTTATGGTTCGATTGCCCGCTGCCTAACATCAGAGGGAGTGCTTCACCAAGTCTCTACCAAACGGTCAAAACCGTACAGGTATCTGCAAGGACAGCAAATGAGTATCCATGGAACGTTTCCTCGATCAAAAAAATTCTCACGAAGCGCATATATCTGGGACATATGGTTCAAGGCGGTCGACCCCCTCGGCAGCAAGTGAAACAACTGTCCTGAATACGCACAAAGCAATTATTGATGCATTCGTTTTGGAACGTGCGCAGAGTGTGATAAAGGAAAAGCGGAGTGTATATTTTGAGAGCCACGGGAAATACGATTTTTTTGAGGAAACAGAAAATATACTGAAAATGTGTATTGTGGCGAATGCGGCGGTCGGCTGACACGCAGAAAAGAGATTTATGCCCAAGGCAGTAAAATGCAGTATGTTGATGTATGTGCAAAACATGAGACATACGGAAACGAGGTCTGCTCAAGCAAAGCCCGCATACATGAAAAAGACTTGCTGGAAAATGTTGTTAGGCAGCTTAAGACATATGTTTCAAAAGCATTGAATGAGACGGCGCTTTCCCAAAGCAAAGCTTTCCAAGCGCAAAAAGAAAAGCTTCTTAGAAAAATATCCAAATCAGACGAAAGCATTAAGGAGATAAACGACCATAAATTCACGATATTTGAAGCTTATGTAAATGGGAACTCATCAGCGTATGAATTTAAGACGAATTTATGTGAGTTGAATGACACACAGAAACATCAGGAGGCTGACCACAGATGTGCTTAAGGCGTTGGTGTACCGGATTGTTATATCAGGCAGCGGCATGATTACGGTTAGGTTTATTATGTAATCGCATTTGGACATAAAAGCGCTGGTAGAAAGTGGAATCGCACGTCAAAGATATCGATGCATAAACGAAACACAATTGCCCATAATTTAAAGTATAATTATAATATATTGACTATTAATTCAAACTGTGATATCATAATAGCATGCCGAATCCGTGGAGGTGCTCAATATGCCTATCGTAACACAAGAAAATATACTTTCAGTTCTTACCAGCTTCAACACATGGTGGCAGACTGGGATTGTCCCGAAGGGATACCTGAAAGAGTTTAAGCGAAGCGGGTACTATACCTGTAAAAAGAAGATGGAAAGCGATCTCCGAAGAATCGTTGTGATGAGCGGTACGCGTCGCACAGGCAAAACGACGATTATGTATCAGATTATTTCTGATCTTCTACATGACGGAGTAAAACCGCAGAACATTCTGTTCTTCACCTTCGATCATCCGGTGATCCGCACAGTCGGTATGGATCAGGTGTTGTCCATCTATAAAAACAACATTTCAAATGACGAGCAGTTTTATATGTTTGTTGATGAAGTGCAGTTTGACAAGGACTGGACGCACTATCTGAAAATGGCTTACGACATGAATCCTGAAATGCGCGCGGTTGCCACCGGCTCCGCAAGCGCCGTTGTCGAAGACAATGTGCGTGAAAGCGGCGCCGGTCGCTGGACGGTTATCAAAATTCCAACGCTTTCCTTCTATGAATACTGCGAAATCAAGGGCATTGAAAAAAGCATCAGCTGCGATGATGTGTTTGCACTTCACACGCTTTCCCGACAGGAGCAAACGCAGATGATTATGGGACTGTCGGATTTACAGATACATCTGATGCGATACTTGCAGCTCGGCGGGTTTCCGGAGCTTGCAAAAACAGAGGATGTTTCTTACGCACAGACGCTAATCCGTGAGGATGTCATGGATCGTGCGATCAAGCACGATCTGCCGCAGATTTATGATATACGAAGTGCCAACGAACTCGAAAAAGTCTTTGTCTATCTGTGTTACAACAGTTCAAGCATTATCAACATTGAGGCGATGTGCAAGGAGTTTGAAGGCGTGTCACGGCCGACCATCGAAAAGTATATTCGTTATCTTTCGGACGCCAACCTGATCAACATTAGTCCGCAGCTCAATATTAAGGGTACAAAGGTTTTGAAGGCGAAGAACAAAATCTATATTTCCGACAGCGGTATCCGAAGCGCGGTAGTGCTTGACGCAGACATTTATACCAAGCCTGAAGAACTCGGTTACGCGCTGGAAACAACGGTGTTCAAACACGTCAAAGACTATTTTGCCGCTGAAAACAAATTGTACGAAGTCGGTTATATCCGTGATAATAACGGAGCAGAAATTGATGTGGCGGTGCAATACACCGGACGACAGATTCAGTATATTGAAGCAAAAATGCGGAACAATGCAACGGTTAAGGACGACAACGGAATCGTGATTTACGGAATGAAGGACATTCCCGGCTATGTCATTTCAAAGGCGGCAACCGATTACGGTTTGACAGACCGCAAAAACACGCAGCTTTTCCGTATTCCGGCGTTTGCGTTTCTGTATCTGATGGGAAAACAGCAAAATCAAAGCGCAATGAGTAAAAAGGGTTAATCGTTGCGAAATCGGCATTTGATAACGATGCAAACGATAAATAACGATAACGACGTTTAACTGTAAAAAGTTAAGCGTCTTTTTTCTATGCCAAGCAATATCACGGTTCGTTTGTCAGAAAAGCTTTGCGGTTATAACCATAAAAACTTTTAAAAGGTAGCTCATTTTGTGCCGCCCCGCAATCACCTATTTACTTCCTGATCCTTACTCAATACACCGGTTCGGCAATATTGTTTTCCCAAAAATACTTATTGGCTTTGTCTCCCTCCATTTCCTCCGAATTGGATCTCGTTTTTACCAATTCCAAACCCCATCCCCGATCCTGTTTCAATAGAAATCCGCTTTTTTTCTACCAAAATTGCGTTTTCCAAAAATAGGCAGACATACACAAGTCGGAATCCCGTCTCAATCACAACCAAATGATACCAAATAAAGTCTATATCATAACGTGCAAAAAGCCGTTTCGCAGCGCAATACCGTCCAACGCGCCATTTCCTGCAACAATAAAAACAATTCCCACGATACATAAAAAAAATTCTGCATACTTGTATACACTTTGCATTTGTTATATAATATCGGATGAACTTGGTTGGTGTAGGGATATGAGGAGGTATCTATGGCAACAAAATATGTTTTTATTACTGGTGGCGTGGTTTCCGGTTTGGGTAAGGGGATTACGGCAGCTAGCCTTGGCAGGTTATTAAAGGCCAGAGGGTATCAGGTAACGATGCAGAAATTCGACCCCTATTTAAATTTTGATCCCGGCACAATGAATCCATTCCAGCATGGGGAGGTTTTCGTCACCGAGGATGGGGCGGAGACCGATCTGGATTTGGGGCATTATGAACGATTTATCGATGAATATTTGGGGCAGCACAGTAATATCACATCCGGAAGAGTTTATTTTGATGTAATCTCTTCCGAAAGAGAGGGCAAATACGGAGGAAGCACCGTCCAGGTTATCCCTCATATAACAAATTGTATTAAAGAGCAGATTCTAAATAACGTACGACACAACAACTCGCCCGTTGATGTCGCAATCATTGAGATTGGCGGTACGGTCGGGGATATTGAAAGCCAGCCATTCTTGGAGGCTATCCGCCAATTCGGGATTGAACAGGGAAGAGAAAATAGTATGTACATCCATGTCACACTGGTTCCCCATTTAAAGACTTCCGATGAAATGAAAACCAAACCCACTCAGCATAGTGTGAAAGAATTATTAGGGCTCGGTATTCAGCCGGATATGATTGTCTGCCGGGCCGAGCGGGAGCTGGGATTGGATGTTCGTTCCAAAATCGGCTTATTCTGCAACATATCCGCGGATAATATTATTGAAAATTTAAGCATGCCCATACTATATGAGGTCCCCTTGGCTTTGGATCAGCAAAATTTTGCGGAAAAAGTATGCAATCGGCTTGGATTGCCTATCCGGCCGGCAAAATTAGAGGATTGGCGAACGATGGTAGACAACATCCGTTATCCAAAGGATACTATCACAATCGCCTTAGTAGGCAAATACGTCCAGCTTCATGACGCCTACCTGAGTGTGGCGGAATCTTTGCGTCATGGTGGAATTCCGATTCAGACGAAGGTAGAAATCAAGTGGATCGACTCGGAATTATTAACAAGCGAGGATTACGAAAGCGCGCTGTCGGATGTGGATGGCATTTTGATTCCCGGCGGATTCGGGAATCGGGGAGTCGAAGGTAAAATTTTGGCCGTCCAATATGCCAGAGAGCACAACGTGCCTTTCCTGGGAATTTGTCTGGGCCTGCATATGGCCGCAATAGAATTCAGCAGGCATGTTTTGGGGTATTCGGACGCGAATAGTACGGAGTTTGATAAAAACACCACCCATCCGATCATTGACCTGCTGCCGGAGCAAAGAACGGTTACCAATTTGGGCGGCACCATGCGGCTGGGCAAATATCCCTGTAAATTGGAACCGGGAAGCAAGGCCAGAACTGCGTATCAAACCGACCTAATTTATGAAAGGCATCGGCATCGGTATGAGTTTAACGATGCGTATCGGAACGCATTTGAGGAAAACGGCATGCGGCTTTGCGGGAAATCCCCGGACGGCAAAATTGTTGAGATGATTGAATTAACAGACCATCCGTTTTTTGTAGCCGGCCAATTCCACCCGGAATTCAAATCCCGGCCGAACAATCCACACCCCTTGTTTGCCGCCTTTATTAAAAAAGCATTGGAATACAAGCAGACAAGATAAGCCCTGTTTTCTTGTAAAAAGCTGTTTGAAGCGGAGCAAATACAAAATACACATAATCAAACTGCCTGTCTGACGGGGACCCCCTGTTCGGAGAGGTAGTTTTTTAATTTGCCAATCTCCAATTCCCGGAAATGAAATAAGGAGGCAGCCAGAACCGCGTCCGCCCCGCCATCCCGGATGACTTCCAGAAAATGCTCCGGTTTGCCGGCCCCGCCGGAAGCGATAACCGGCACGCCAACACACTCCGAAACCGCTTTTGTCAGTTCCACATCGTATCCATTTTTGGTACCGTCACAATCCATGCTGGTTAATAAGATTTCGCCGGCCCCCAGCTTCACCGCGTCCTCCGCCCATTTTACCGCGTCAATATGGGTGTTCACTCGTCCGCCGTTCAAATATGCATCAAAACCGGAGCCATCCTCTCGCCGCTTGGCATCGATTGCGACTACAATACATTGACTGCCAAACCGTTCGGCGCATTCCCGAATGATTTCCGGATTCTTCAAGCCTGCTGAATTGATGCCCACTTTATCCGCGCCAGCCAGCAGGGTATCCCGCACATCCTCAATACTGCGGATTCCGCCGCCTACCGTAAAAGGGATAAACACCGCTTCCGCTACCCTTCTCACCATTTCCAACTGGGTGCTTCGATAATCGGAAGAGGCGGTGATGTCCAAAAAAACCAGCTCATCCGCGCCGGCCCTGTCATATGCCGCTCCAGCCTCTACCGGATCTCCCGCATCCACCAAATTCACGAAGTTAACCCCTTTCACCACTCTTCCATCCTTCACATCCAAGCAGGGAATCACCCGTATCGTATGCATAAAAGCACTCCTCTCAAACAGCAAAATTTTGCTTTTCATTATTATACTTTAAGTGTATAATAGATGCAATCTTTTCATCTGGTAAGGAGTGGTGATCCATGCATAGGATTTTGGAACTGCTGGAAAAAAACAGCGAACTGTCCACAGAAGAAATCGCGGTATTAATACAAGCGGATCAAAAGGAAGTAGAAGCCGCCATTGCTCAATATAAAAAGGAAGGCATTCTATTAGGACAAAAAACCGTTATAAACTGGCAGAAGACGGACCGGGAATTCGTCACGGCCTTTATCGAATTGAAAGTGACTCCTCAAATGGGAAAGGGATTTGATCAAATTGCGGAAAGATTCTACCAGTATGATCAGGTAAAAACGGTCTATTTGATGTCCGGCGCGTTTGATCTGGCCTTGATGGTAGAGGGGAAAACACTAACAGAAGTGGCGTTGTTTGTCGCGGAGAAGCTGGCTCCTATGGATACGGTAATCAGCACCGCCACCCACTTTGTTTTGAAACGATATAAAGAGGACGGCATTTTATTGGAGGCCAACAAAAAGGATGAAAGGCAGATGATGCTGTTTTGAGCTTTATACCAAAGGATCAAATCAATCCGGAAGTGGACGCCCTGCCGCCTTCCGGCATTCGTAAATTATTTGATATTGCACAAAATATGGAAGATGTCATCTCTCTGGGCATTGGAGAACCGGATTTTGTCACCCCCTGGCATGTCAGGAATGTCGGTATCGAATCACTGGAAAAAGGACGGACACAATATACCTCTAACTCCGGTTTGGATGAATTGAAGTTGGAAATCGCCCGATATTTGGATCGACGCTTTGAATTAACCTATGAACCCCAATCCCAAATTATCGTAACCGTAGGCGGAAGTGAAGCCATTGACCTCTGTGTCCGAGCATTGGTGTCACCGGGTGACGAGGTATTGATTCCCCTTCCCAGTTTTGTTTGTTATGGCCCCATTACCAAATTGGCCGGCGGTGTTCCTGTCCCAATGGATACCAGATGGGAAGACCAATTCAAGCTGACGCCGGATTTGCTTCGTCAGGCGATTACCCCGCGGACAAAGCTTCTGATTCTGCCCTACCCCAATAATCCCACCGGAGCGATACTCGAGAGGCAAGACCTGGAAGAGATTGCCGCGATTCTGCGGAATACGAATATTACCATCCTATCCGACGAAATATATGCGGAACTCCATTATGGGGAATCGCGCCACATCTCCATAGCGGAATTGGACGGCATGTATGAGCGCACCGTTTTGGTCAATGGGTTTTCCAAAAGTTATGCCATGACCGGCTGGCGTTTGGGTTATGCCTGCGGCCATCCCGATATCATCAAACCCATGCTCAAAATCCACCAATACGCCATCATGTGCGCGCCGACCACCAGCCAGTACGCCGCGGTAGAAGCGTTGAGGAACGGAGACGAAGACATCAATATGATGCGGACCGAATACAATTATCGGCGCAGATTGATGGTGCACGGTTTTAATAAGCTGGGGCTAGACTGTTTCGAGCCGTTGGGAGCGTTCTACTGTTTCCCCAAAATCAGTAAAACGGGGCTCACATCAGAAGAATTTTGTGAAAAACTACTAAAAGAACAGCGTGTCGCGCTGGTTCCCGGCACTGCCTTTGGCAACAGCGGAGAGGGCTTTGTACGAGCCTCCTATGCCTATTCCATAGAGCACATCCAAAAGGCATTGAAGCGGATCGGAGACATGGTCGGGTAAAAAAGGAGATACGCAATGTCTGTGGAACAGGATTTGGACGCCTATTTTGCACCTTATAGCGAGGCGGAAAAATTCTATAAAGAGTATCATCTTGCTAAGCAAAAAAACGGATTGTTTCAGGAATTTCTCGCGGGAATCGACCCCTCCGGATATGCTGCGGCCAACTTCTACATACCGGAAATCAACCAGCACAAAAAAGAACAATTTGCGGAAATGCATCTGTTCGCTTCCTTAAAAAACAACATTTCCGTTCAGAAGCACCAGCGGTATACTCCGCCCTTTTGTCATTCTCATACTTTTTTTGAGATGATTTACGTCTGGAATGGTGTTTGTGAAAATACGGTGGAGGGCAGCCTGCTGAAAATGCGGACTGGCGACATCTGCATTCTGGCGCCGGAAGTAAACCATATCATGGGCGTCTTTGATGACAGCATCATCATCAACATTCTGATAAAGAAAACCACGTTTCATGAGACTTTTTTCCCGCTGTTATCCAATGATAACCTGCTCTCCGCCTTTTTTACAAAAGTACTGTATACCAGCCAGGCCAATAATTATGTGATCTTCCATACGGATACCGATAATATGGTAAGAACTTTTCTGGCTTATTTGATCCGAGAGGCCCTATTCCCCCCAGAAGACGATTATCGGGATCTTTTGCTGGAGAATTTGTTGTCCGCCGTCTTCGGTTATTTGCTTCGCGGATATGGTCAGGACGCGGAATTATCCGGCGCCCAGCACACAAAGCTGTCCCATATCGTCAGCATACTACAGTACATTCAGGATCACTATAAAACGGTAACATTGGAAGAAACCGCCGGTAAATTCAACTATAACGCGCCATATCTGAGTAAGCTGATCAAAGCCTCCACGGGTTCCACCTTCTCGGAATTTTTAGGAGAAATCCGGTACAAACGGGCTTGCGCTTTGCTAACCGGCACCAACTTGTCTGTCCAGGAAATCGGCGGATTGTCCGGGTTTGGCAGTGCGGAACATTTTCATCGGACATTCAAACGAACCAGCGGATTGACCCCGGCCGCTTACCGAAAACAGCAGCAAGGCAAAAAAGATCAATAATTTTCATTCGATCCGGTCACTGGTTTTAAGAAAAGAAGTACGATATAGTAAGTAGCAGAAAGAACAAAGGAGACAATAAATGAAACGACATCATTTCATCAAAAGACTATTTCTGCTACTGTGCCTGCCGATGCTTCTGGCAGGAGGGGCTTGCCGGCCGGATCAGAAAGTCCCCGGCAAACCCACGCCCAACCCGGATCTTTTTTACCCGGATACAACGACGGAACCGGTTGAACCGGATCCGAATCAATACTTGAAGCTTACCGTTTTGGATGAGGGCGAGGATATTTTCGCACCTTGTAAAGACTGGGGATATCGGTATGGTCCCAGCTTGATGACCTACGCAGATGGCTCTATCGATGCCTGGTTTGCCGCCCCGGGTACGGACGGGGAATGGGACTGGATTACGTACCAGCATTATGATCCGGAAACAAAAAACTGGAGCGATGAGGTCAGCGCGCTGCAGCCTACTCCGGACTCCATGGATTGGCTGTCTTGCTGCGATCCGGGGGTGATCTACTTCAACGGTTATTATTATCTCGGCTACACCTCCACAATAGACGACACATTAAGCGGCGTACGCAACAACGTTTACGTAGCCCGTTCCCAGTATCCAGATGGCCCGTATGAAAAGTGGAACGGCTCCGGATGGGGCGGCCGCCCGCAGCCCATCATTTATTTTGATGAAGATTCCACACAATTTGGCGCTGGGGAACCAAGCTTTGTGTTGCTGAATGGAACGCTTTATATTTATTATACCTGGAAATCCGTCTATTCTAATAAGACGGCATTTGGTCAAACACGTGTGGCAACGGCGGATGCTACACGGGACGATTGGCCGGCCACAATTGAATACAAGGGGATTGCGCTGACTTATGAATCAGCGACCGAACAAGATTCCACTGATGTAAAATACATTGAGGACTACGGTAAATTCATTGCAGTGTGTACGGACAAGCGGTTTACCCCACAGAGCAGGATCGCCGTATACGAATCCAATGACGGGGTGACCTTTCAGCGTGTGAATGAGCTGCGCAGTAATTTGGTCTATCGATTGCACAACGCCGGTATTTCCGCCAGACCAAACGGACACATCAATCTGGCTGATCCCATTTATATTGGATACGCGTACGGAGAGGATTGGGGAAAATGGGGCACCCGGATCCATCCTGTCCAAATTGCTTTGACGGATGAGCCGGACCTGTCGGATGGTAAGAACAACAGTCTGAAACAGGAGGTCGTAAAATGGGAGGTGCCAAAAACGCTTTGGACAGTAGGCATCACCGCCATACCTCATTTTTACGAATACAATCTGTCCTCCTACCCATTTGAAATCGGACTGTTCCGGCAGGATACCACGTTTTCAAAAGAAAAACTGATTGACCCCAGTCTGGTCACGTTCCACGATTATAACAAAAACATAATTAAAATAGAGGGATTCCAATGTACGCCGCTTTCTGTGGGGGAGACGTTTGTAACGGCCACTTATGACGGAAGAAGTATTACCTTTCCCGTGATCATCCGAGAGGATTCTATCTTGATCGATGATACCAATCCACAGATCGCGTCTTTCACAGCAATGCAGGAAACCTATACGCTTTCGTTGTCCGCCAAAGAGCAAAAGCAAATCCGGGGGATGGCAGTGTATGATAATTTATCCTGGAACGAGATTTTTCGGGGGAAAGACGGCGTAACTTATTCGGATTTCGATACCAATCTGATCCGGGTCAGCCCGGACGGAATCGTCCAGGCCCGCCGGGAAACCGGAAACACAACAGTTCGGGTTACCTGCGGTGATCAAAGTTTTCTTGTTAAGATATATGTAATAGATTAGTGGGAAATCCCCGAGGAAAGGATGTTAGAAGGATGAATTTGAAGTGGACGACATTTCTGGATAAGGTTTATGGGTGCTGGATAGGCAAGTGTGTCTCCGGCACAATCGGCGCGCCCTATGAGGGGTACAAGGGAATTTTAAATATACAATATTCCCCTAAGCTGATTGAAAATATGCTGCCGAATGACGATCTGGATCTGCAGGTGCTCTGGTTGGAAGTGCTGGAACAAAAAGGACCGGATTTCACATCAGCGGATCTGGCAAAGATTTTTTATGAAAAATGCCCGTATTCTCCCGGCGAGTACGCAATTTTTAAGAAAAACTACAAACTGGGAATTCAGCCGCCGCTATCCGGGAAGTATAATAACAACTATTATTTAGAGGGTATGGGCTGTCCGATCCGTTCGGAGATCTGGGCTTGTATTGCTCCGGGGGACGGAAAGCTGGCTGCGGCTTGTGCTGCGAAAGATGGCTGTCTGGACCATTATGGGGAGTCAATCATTGCCGAACAATACTTGGCCGCATTGGAAGCAATCGCCTTTTTATGGGAGGGGGATTTGCGTTCCTTGGTAGTCGAAGCATTATCCTATATCCCTTCAAACAGTAAATTTTATACTTTAGTTCAAAAAGTTGTGGCTTGGTGTGATGCGGATTCGAATTGGCGGACTGTGTATGGCAGAATAATCCGGGAATACGGTCATTCCGACTGCACAAATATGTTCCAGAATATGGGGGTCACACTGCTTTCCTTGCTGCTTGGGAAGGGAGATTTGATCGAAACCACGATCATGGCCCTAAACTGCGGGTTTGATACGGACTGCACCTGTGCTACGGTGGGCTCGGTTATTGGCATTCTGCAGGGCGGGCAAGCGTTGATGGACAAATATCAATTCCCGGAACAAACCTACAAGCTTGGCGTAAATACAACAAGGCGTTCTGATAAAGTATATGATCTGGCGGTGGATACCGCTCGGGCGGCATTATTGTTTGCCGATCAGAACAAATTGGTGAAACTGGTGGATTACCCGACGGAATATGCACCGGTTCTGCCTGTTGCAGATCAATCCAAAATCAATGTGATTGTTTCCTATCAAGATGACTATCCGGTCATCGGACTAGGGGAGGTCAGACAGGTAACCCTTAGTTTGTTTTCCAAAGAAGAGGTTACCGGCGTAATACAGATAAAAGCGCCGGAGTCTTTTACTGTTTCACCAGCCAGCCAGCCCTTTGCAGCAAACAAAACCGGAACAACGCTTGTTTGGGAAATACAGGCCGATCCGAAAGCCTCCGTTTTATGGAATCGGAATCCATTTTCTATTCATTTGGAGTTGGCGGATGGCAGGCAGCAGATCGAGCAATTCGGCTTGGCTGGCGCTCAAATTTGGAAGGCCTACGGTCCATTCTGGGAGAATGTGATTGAGGTGCCGGCTCCAGGGGCCGGGGAATCCTATTATGCCGGTCTGGGGGGAGCCAATCCGGATGAATCGCTGACCAACACGCGTCAATTCCACATCAACATGAAAGCAAAATGGGAACAGGAATATATGGAGCCCTATTTGTTGGAAAACAACGTTCTGCCCGAGGATTTCAAACAGGATCCGGCTTATCAGGGATTTCCCGCAATAATTTATGAGGACCTGTTTCGAATGGAAGATGTTATGATGTTTCACGGACCCTGCATTTTGTATTTGGTCCGGCAGATTGTTTCCCCGGATGATAGGACGGTCTGTTTACAAATCGGGCATTCCGACAAATTTAAATTATATCAGGATGGCGTGTTACTAGCGGAAGCAGATCATACTGAGAATTGGACGCCAGAAAACATCCATAAGTTGAACATTAATTTGAAGAAGGGGGCCAACCGATTTGTTCTAAAAATGGCAAGAACAAATGGAGCTTCTGATTTTAGTCTGATTTTTACCGAACACGGGGCTTGTACCACCATGATTTCCGAATTGGGGAGCGCAAACATGGTATGATAAAAAATGGCCGTTCTCTTCGGTCAGGCAGTTTTGCACACGCCAAAATTTTTGCAGGGCATATCAGTCAAAAATGGTTTGCCCTGCAAAACAAGATGATGGGTGATGATTATCGTGAACAAACAATACGACATACGATATTATGGACAGACAGAAAAAGCGCCTTCTGAATGATAGAAAGCGCAGCAATTTCTGACGGATGGCAAAAGCCCCAGAGCAATCGTAATAAACCAGTACACCCGGCAGCAAAAAGCTTACCGGATTCACGTTAAAACGGCTGCACTCTTCCATGGCCCAAAAGTGTTTTCCCCCTGAGGATCCGGATTGTCCTTTTCGTGAGAAATGCTAACAAAAATAAGAAATGTATTCCACACGATAAGGACTGTTGGGAAAGAGAAATTTGTGAAGCTCCGTAAAGTAGTCGTCCGTCATGCTGGCCAAATAATCGGTAACAATCTGATTGGGCTCTTCCAGCTCATAATCCGAGCCCCCATAATATTTACGGTTTTGATTAATAAAAGAAATATGATGTCTATATAAAATGGAGGCATGGTCCTTTTTTACCGCGTCAAATAACAACCGGAAATACAATTCCCGGAACATAGGCTTCACGGTCTCCTCATAAATCTCATTTATCGCCTGATTCCGATAAATATATTTGTTGTTCTCCTCTTTCGCCGTCTTCATATCTTGATACGCGTTTTCGCTCAAAAGCAAATAATTCTTTCCATAGCTGTTTTCAATCAAATCCACCACTAAATTATTGATAATCTGCGCGTTAGCATCCCCGATTTCCCCTTTTGAAAATATCGTGTTCGAATCAATAATATGCGCCTTTTCCGCATCCTGCCGATCCTTTCCCAAATAAGCAATCATGTCACAAATCCGCACCACACACGCCTCTAGTGTAGAAGGTACCAGATGGTGGATCGCCTCCGGCCCCCGTAGATAACAATCCTCTAGCCTATCTTCCAGCTCCGTAAACCCAATTGGGGGGCATGGGCGGTACTCCTGCTGCGCGAACTCGCCATTATGGCACAAAATCCCGTCTAGCGTCTGCAGACTAATGTTTCTGGCAAAAAGCGTTTCCAGTACCCGCACACTATGCACATTATGTGCAAAATAACGCCCGGTCTGTTCGTACAAAAGCTCGTTCAAAAACCGTTCCCCCGCATGACCAAACGGCGTATGGCCGATATCGTGTCCCAGTGAGATAGCCTCAATCAAATCCAAATTCAATCCCAGGATCTGCCCGATATTCCTGGCAATTCGAGAGACCAACTGGACGTGCAGCGCCCGCCGCGTAATATCATCATTGTGGTAAAACGAAAAAACCTGGGTTTTGTCCGCGTACCGATTGTAAAAAGGCAGATGCAAAATTTTTTCGATATCCCGTACAAATGCAGGCCGCCATAAATTCGGCTTGTCCCGTTCGGGATCTCGCCGGATAGCGGCAGAATCAGGACAAAAATAGGGATTGACCCTGCTTTCTTCCCGGTCCCGTTGAATTTTTTCCTGTAAAGATTCCGATAAAGACGTGTATTTCAATCCCGCCATACTGCACTCCTCCCAATCAAAGAAAATGCCAATAAAAACTTGTGGTATAAAAGGCAAACATGCCCTTCAGCGGAAAGCCAAAAGGCATGCTACTACAAACGCGAACAAAACAACCTTCCCAAATCACAGCCGGTGAATACCTATTTTCGTTGAAGCGCCTTTTGATGGAGCTCATATAAAACGTTCATCGCCTCCATTGGCGTCATCCCCTGAACATCCATTTTACACAGTTGTTCTACAATATCGTCCTGCATAGCGGAAACAGCGGCAAATGCAAACAAATCCAATTGATTTTCTCCCGAATTTGTTTTCTTTCGGATCGCCTTTCTTTCCTGCCGGCTGATGTCCTGCTCTTCCAGCTGTGCCAGAATTTCTTTTGCCCGGATGGTAACCGCTTTCGGTATCCCCGCTAATGAGGCTACGGAAATACCATAGCTGCCATCGGCGCCCCCTCGTCTGATCTTACGCAGAAAAATAATATCCTCGCCTTTTTTCTTCACATCCACACAGTAATTCCGAACGCCGTCAATCCGGCCCTCCAGCTCCGTCAGCTCATGATAATGCGTGGCAAACAGCGTCCTGCTTTTGATCTTATCAATGATATATTCCAACACGGCCCAAGCAATGCTCAACCCGTCAAACGTACTGGTTCCACGGCCGATTTCATCCAAAATCAACAGGCTCTTTTCCGTTGCGTTGGCAAGAATGTTGGCCACCTCGCTCATTTCCACCATGAACGTACTCTGTCCGGAGGCCAAGTCATCCGATGCTCCCACTCTGGTAAAAAGCCGGTCCACAATACCAATTTGGCCGCTGGAGGCAGGAATGAAGCTTCCCATCTGCGCCATGAGGACCAGTAAGGCCATTTGACGCATATAGGTGGATTTACCAGCCATATTAGGGCCCGTAATGACCAACAGCATTTCCTCCTGTGTATCCACATGACCATCATTCGGCACAAATTCTCCGCTTCCGAGCATTTTCTCCACGACCGGATGCCGCCCATCCCGGATGGTAATGTCTTTTCCGTCATTTACTTCCGGACGGCAGTAATTCTCCCGATCCGCTACCTCTGCTAAGGAGGCGATCGTATCCAGCCTAGCTATGGCGGCCGCTGTATTTTTAAGGCGGTCGGCCTGTTCTGCCACCAACTGGCGGATCTGGGTAAACAGCTCATATTCCAGGCCCATGAGCTTCTCTTCCGCACCCAGAATCGTATCCTCCATTTTTTTCAATTCTTCTGTTATGTACCGTTCATTATTGGCCAGTGTCTGTTTGCGGATGAACCGGTCCGGGACCAAAGACAAATAGGATTTGGTCACTTCAATATAATAACCGAATACCCGGTTGTATCCGATCTTCAGATTTTTGATTCCTGTTTCAGCCCGTTCTTTGGCTTCCAGCTCCGCCAGCCAGCTCTTACCATCCCGGGATGCCACCCGACACCGGTCCACTTCCTCATGGTATCCTTCTTTGATCAGGCCGCCCTCTTTCACACTGATCGGCGGTTCCTCCACCAATGCCCGCTCCAGCAAATCAAAAACATCTTCCAGTACATCCAACCGGTCCCATTCCGTCTGCAGCAGCTTGCAGGAACTCCCCTTTAATAACTCTTTTATGTAGGGAACCTGACCCAAAGACTGTTTGAGCGACACCAAATCCCGCGCATTAACGGTTCCTAAGCTTACCTTCCCCGTCAGGCGCTCAATATCGTAAATACCACGCAGCAGTTCCCGCAGTTCACTTCGAACCATGAATCGGTCCTTCAGCTCTGCCACCGCATCCAATCTTTCCTGAATCGCCTCCACATCAATGAGGGGTTGTTCCAGCCATTTTTTCATCATACGGCCACCCATGGAAGTGACGGTACGGTCCAAAACCCACAGCAAGGATCCCTTCTTCGATTTGTCCCGCATGGTTTCCGTCAGCTCCAGATTCCGGCGGGATGATGCGTCAATCAACAAAAACTCGTCCACCCGGTAAAAATCCACTTCCAGCATGCCTTCCAAACTCATCTTTTGCGTGTCCATCATGTATTCCAGCAAAACACCGCCGGCTGGCACGGATAGGTCAAACACAGACAAATTCTGTTTTTCGGGGAGATAGCCGGACAGTCTTTCCAAACAGTGCCCGAAATCATATTTTTCCTGCTTTTGAACGCTAACAAAGGCATGGGATAAGCCAGACGAAAGCTGCCGGATCCGTTCCAGATCCGCCGCATCCTCATTTACCAAAATCTCCGATGGGGCAAACCGGGCAAGCTCGTCCGCCAGCCGGTTGCAGGTACTGCCGATAGTAAGAGACGTACAATGCATCTCTCCGGTGGAAAGGTCGGCCGCAGCCAGCCCATACATCCCTTTATAACTGTATACGGAAACAATATAGTTGTTTTTGTTTTGACTGAGCATCTGATCCTCGGTTACCGTTCCGGGAGTATAAATCCGGACAATATCCCGTTTCACAATCCCTTTCGCCAGGGCAGGATCCTCCAGCTGTTCACAAATCGCCACTTTATAGCCTTTGGCAATCAACCGGCTGATATAAGTAAGATACGCATGGTGCGGGACGCCGCACATCGGCGCACGTTCCGGCTGCCCGCAATCCCGACCGGTAAGAACAAGCTCCAATTCGCGAGCAGCAACCTGCGCATCTTCAAAAAACATCTCATAAAAATCACCCAAACGAAAAAACAAGATACAATCGGGGCAGCGCTCCTTTACCTCTAAATATTGCTTCATCATGGGTGTCAATTCTGCCATATCCGCGCTCCTTGCTTAGTGGCAGCCAGAACAGCTGCTGCAGCTTCCGCTGCATCCGCCCTCCTGCGCGCCATTCACATAATGGGAAAGAATATCATTTACGCTCTTCATCATGCCTTCAAAACCTTTTCTTGCATTGAAATAATTTCGCGTCAGTTCGTATTCATTCAGTTCATTCTGTTTTGCCAGCAGGGTATCTCGGATCCGTTCCAAATCTTCTTTCTCCAAATTGTCTCGGGACGCCTTTACCATCTCCACCTGCAAAGTTCGGAATTCTTCCATCAGTCCTTGCGCTTTCTCATCTGCCAGGACCGCTGCCTCCGACGATCTCCAAGCCAGCAATTCCTCGCTCTCCGCAATCGCTTCTCCCAGTTGGGCAGCCGCCTCCAAAAAATCCATTTAATTCACCTCTCCTCTTCCAAATTCGCCCTATTGCGCCGTCTCTGCAGGAACCTTTATTATCAAAATGCGCCGTCTCCGCATCCGACGTCGTTGGAACATGTCTCTCCGTTCCAACGAAGCATTTTGCCAAGGGCACGGAAGAACACTTCCGTGACTATTATACCGTATCACAAAATGC
>PPYF01188115.1_pt1 | contig 61572 bp, 55 predicted proteins | sample 1559871 | NCBI WGS metagenome assembly PPYF01 (sample SAMN08240021, study PRJNA423297) | Human gut metagenome, whole genome shotgun sequencing project. | reverse complement strand
AGATTGTCTGATTAACTTTTTAAAGAGCGTTTCGCTACCGAAGTAACGACAGGAAGTGAATTATTCCGCAATCCTGTTTTGCTGTCAAGAAAATGTTTTGCATTTTCTCAAGAGCCGATATTCATTACTGCAGGCCAATCAGTGATTTGCATCACCGCTGCCGTGTCAGTGGGGTCGCATTATAGGGCGTTAGACGCGCTTAGCAAGGATAAATTAGACCTTTTAGTTCAAGCGCGTGTTTTTACATCGATCCGGGTGATAATCCGGCGATTATTGCCGTTTATACCGGCAGTAGCTGTAATTGCCCCAGATTTTCACGGGTAAACAAGCTAGCTAAGGTCGCGGTTTTCTCATCCCAATATGTGCAATAGGCGCGATTAGGCTCAGACAGCCCCTGCGCAGCAGCCAGCAACTCATCACTGAACAGGCTTTTTACCCGGCGCGCGACTGCTTGCCCGGAATCAATCAGTTGCACACCAGTAGGCGCTAGTTGCTGTAGCTCGGCTTTTAATAAAGGGAAGTGGGTGCACGCCAGTACCCAGACATCCGGACACGGCTTGGCATCTAACCATGGTTGCAATACTGCGCGCAGACGCTCTTTATCGATTTCCTTTCCCTGCATCTTCTCTTCCGCCAGCTGTACCAACTCCGCTGAACCAAGCAAGCGCACATCACAAGTACTGGCAAACTGCTTTATTAAGGTATGCGTATACGGACGCTTGACGGTAGCCCGAGTAGCCAGCAACCCGACCACTCCATTACGAGTAGCAGCGGCAGCCGGTTTAATCGCGGGTACGACTCCGACAATTGGGAAACTGAAGGTTTTACGCAGCGCCGGTAAGCTGATGGTACTGGCGGTATTGCAGGCAATCACGGCCATGCACAACGGATGACGCTGATGCACCGCAGCGACGGTGCGCAGTACACGCTCTACAATCAGCTCTTGCGGCTGCTCCCCATAGGGGAAACAGGCATTATCAAAGGCATAGATATAGGGTAAATCCGGCAGTAACTGCCGGATTTCCTGATACACGGAAAGACCGCCGACGCCCGAATCAAAAATCAGAACGCGGGGGATCAGCGGATGTTCATCAGAAGTCATAACTCAAGGTCAGATAGTAGGCGCGCTCAGCCGCCGGATAACCGTACGCAGTTTCGTACTTTTTATCAAACAGGTTGGCGATTCTACCACGGGCGGTCAGGCTTTGCGTAATAGGATATGACGCGGCCAAATCCCACAGGCTGTAGCTTGGCAACTCACGCTTATTGGCATAATCGTCATAGCGCTTGCCAACATAGTTGTAGGCCACATCGATTTGCGTATTGGCAATCGCGAAATCCAGCGCGTAGCGGAAATTATGCTTAGCCCGGCGCGGCAACTGCTTGCCATCAGAGCGTGTCGGGTCAAGGTAATCAAACGACAGCGTATGCATGAAGGCCGAGGTACTGAAGCTGGCTTCCGTTTCAATGCCTTTAATGGTGGCCGCTTCAATATTTCGATACTGATTCACATCGTAGTCAATCAGGTTATCAATCTGGTTACGATAGGCCGATACACGCCAGTTGAGGGCCTGAACCTGTCCGCTAAAAGCCAGCTCCAGATTGCGTGAGGTTTCCGGTTGCAGATCTGGGTTACCCACGGTGTAACCGGCACCATACAATTGCCCTAAGGTTGGCGCTTTGAACGCGGTGCCATAGGACAAAATGGCCTGGGTGCTATCAATAAAGCGCCAGCCGAGACCCCCTTGCCAAGTAAAGTTATCACCGTAGTCTTGGTTGTGATCTTGGCGCACCGCACCTTCGAGGGTCCAATCCCCCACTTGCTGCTGAGTGGTCAGGTACACACCGGTATTATCCACCTCACGGCCGACATCAGCGCCCTGCTGTACTGGCTCAATGCGGTTGCGATACCAATCAACACCCGCGCCCACTTGGCCATAGCCAACCTGATAGTTGTTCATCCACTGCAAAGAGGTCTGGTTATAACGCGCGCGACGCTCGTTGCTCTGCTGCACGTTGGTACCAAAGTTATGGCTGTCAGTATCTTGGTAGCTACCCAGCAGCTGTGAGGAGTACTTATCCTGATGATAACGCACCCCAGCATCATACTGGCGAGTATAGAAGCGACTTTCGTTCGGATAGTAAGTGCCACCCGGCGCTGGAATGCCCGCATCGTAATCGGTGTGGTTTGCAGTCACGGAGGTACGCGCAAACGCGGTCACCGCCTCGGAGAAATCATGCTCCAATGCGGCCCAACCAAAACGACCACGGAATCCGTCGCGATCGGTTTCCGCACCAGAGTAGGCATTCGGATAACCGGCCACAGCATCATAACCACGGGTTTCAGCAAATTGGCCAGCCAATGAGACGCGGGTATGCTCACCTAAAGTTTGGCGCACGCTACCTTGATAGTTCTGATAGCGATTGCTGCCAAAACTCGTTTGTAACGTGCCACCATCTGTCTCGCGACCGGTGATGATGTTAATCACCCCACCAATCGCATCCGCACCAAAGGTCGAGGAGCGAGGGCCGCGAATATATTCAATGCGTTGTACCAAGCCTAATGGGATCTGGCTGAAATCCACCGAACCGGTGAGATCTGCCGCTTGTGATACGCGAATGCCATCAATCAGGATCAACACATGCTTGGATTCGGTGCCGCGGATAAACACACTGGATTTTTGTCCCATGCCACCGTTTTGTGCAATCTGCAGCCCAGGTAGGCGACGCAGTGCTTCGGTCACGGTGGTCACTTGCCAGCGCGCCAGCTCTTTTTGCGTCACCACTTCCACCGGTGCCAACACTGAAGAGACGGGCTGAGCAAAACGGTTGGCACTGGTGATCACAATGATCGGTGAGCCATCGGCGGTGGTTTTTTCGCTGGAGGAGGAAGTTTGCGCGTAAGTCGCACCAGAAAACAGCACAGCCGCAATCGCGCTGGCTAACAACGTTGGGTTATTCATCTAATTATCTGCCTTGCAAATCGAGCAATTGCCGCCGTTAGCAGGCCGCATCCCGCGGCGTACCTGATAACAACAGGCTCGTCAGTTCCGGCAGGTCTTCGGACTTGAGGGCTGTCTGCCTACAGTAGCCGACTTCCCATTGTTACGCGGGGTGAGAAAGTGTCACCCGACATAAGAAACAGTGTCTGCAGATCATCTGCTTGCTACCTTCGTTCCCTCTTACCGCTGCGCGTCAGTTTTGGATTTGCACCAAATTCCCTTTTCACTCAGGTAGAGACCGGAGGCGCTATACTACTGGCTGTCAGTTTAGATGTCTAGATTGCTAAATGCGGCGCGGCTGGACTTCAAGCCCCGTTTGCCTACAATTCCCTCCTAATATAGAGATGTCTTCGGAGATACAGCATGACCCCCGGTACTTTACCCGTCGAACAATACGATGCGCAGCTAGCGGAGAAAACCTCGCGCCTGCAGGCGCTGATGGCCGAATTTACCCCGCCGGCACCGGAGGTGTTTGCCTCGGAGCATCAACACTATCGCATGCGGGCAGAGTTTCGGATCTGGCATGACGGTGATGATCTGTACCACATCGTCTTTGATCAAGAGACCAAACAGCGTATTCGGGTGGATCAATTTCCTGCCGCCAGTAAGCTGATCAATCGCTTGATGCCAGCGCTACTGGATCAGCTCCGCCACAATCCGGTGCTGCGCAATAAGCTGTTCCAGATTGACTACCTGTCCACCTTAAGCAATCAGGTGGTGGTGTCTTTGCTGTATCACAAAAAACTGGATGAGCAGTGGCAACATGACGCACGTCATCTGCGCGATGCACTGCGCTGTGAAGGCTTTAACCTGCAATTGATTGGCCGCGCCACCAAGCAAAAAATCATGCTGGATCACGACTACGTAGACGAAACCCTGCTGGTGAAGAGCAAAGAGATGATCTACCGTCAGGTGGAAAACAGCTTTACCCAGCCGAACGCGGTCGTGAACATGCACATGCTGGATTGGGCGGTGGATGTCACTGCGGGCGCACAAGGTGATTTGCTGGAGCTGTACTGCGGCAACGGTAATTTCTCTTTGGCCTTAGCACGCAACTTCAACCGCGTACTGGCGACCGAGATTGCCAAGCCATCCGTAGAAGCGGCGCAGTTCAATATCGCGGCCAATCAGCTGGATAATGTGCAGATTATCCGGATGTCGGCGGAAGACTTTACCCAAGCGATGCAGGGCGTGCGTGAATTTAACCGCCTTAAAGGCATCGATCTGAAAAGCTATCAGTGCAACACCATTTTCGTCGACCCACCGCGTAGCGGACTGGACGATGAGACCGTGAAGCTGGTGCAAGGGTATGAGCGGATCTTGTATATCTCCTGCAATCCAGAAACCTTGCGCGATAACCTGCGCGTGCTGAGCCAAACCCATGAGATCCAACGTTTGGCCCTGTTTGATCAGTTCCCGTATACCCATCATATGGAAAGTGGGGTGCTGTTGGTGCGCCGTAGCGCAGCATAAAGCGCGGCCTCTTCGCCACACCGATAAAAAACGGAAAAACCCGATAAAAAAATGCCGGCAGATGCCGGCATTTTCTCAATTGATGATTCGCTGGTATGCGCGCATAAGTTCCGCAGAACGTGTCACAGCGCTTATTTTTTACGGTTAATCAAACCCATCTTGTACAAAATCCAGAACAGCAGTGCCATGCACAGCATCAGCGGGACAAAGTTCGAGCCAATCTGCGGATGCTCAACCCGCACCACCACGGAATAGGCCAGCACGCCGAACAGGAAGCTCAAGCCACTCAGCAGCGGAGTCTCATTTTGCAGCGGCGCAGCTACATAACGCTGATACAGGCAATACACGGACAAGCCCAGTGCAATCAGCGGAAACAGGCTAAAGGTCACATGGCTGTTAAACAGAACGCCCACTGACGCATTGCCGCAAAATCCGGTCAGTAACGCAAAAAGCAACGGTTTCAGTTCTTTTTTCTGAGTTTGCTCGTTCATTGTTCTACCCTATTTTCTCTTCGGCTTTTTCTTCGGCATCCGCGTTATGCGTTCTTTTGCCTACTTAGCATAGCGTAATTGGTAGCAGGCTTACTGTGCGGCAGCACGCTTTTCCTGCTCCTTACGATACCAGTATGCACCTTTAGCGATCATGCGCAATTGCAGCACCAAACGCTCTTCCAGCAAATCACGGTGGTGCTCATCCATGTCCAGCGCATCCGCGCCAGCGGTAAATACCAAGGTCACCATCGCCTCGGCCTGCGCATTGGCAAACGGAATCGGCATCTTGGTGTGCTGCACAATGTATTCCGACAACTCGGCAATAAAGTGCTGAATTTCGCGCGCCACTGCCGCACGAAACGCGGCCGAGGTCCCGGAACGTTCTCGTAATAACAAGCGAAAGACGTTCGGGCTGTTGCAGATAAACTCCATAAAGGTTTCCACCGAAGTGCGCACCACACTGCCGCCGGTGGCAATGCGCTGACGCGCCTGACGCATCAGCTGACGCAGCATCAGACCGCTTTCGTCCACCATGGTCAGCCCCAGCTCATCCATGTCACGAAAATGGCGATAAAACGAGGTCGGCGCAATGCCGGCTTCACGCGCCACTTCGCGCAAACTGAGGCTGGAAAAACTGCGCTCGACACTGAGCTGGCTGAAAGCCGCATCAATCAATGCACGGCGGGTACGTTCTTTTTGTTCGGCGCGAACACCCATAATCGGTTTATCTACTTTGGTCATGATGCAAATCGTTCACTCTTGGTCTTTTCAGTCTACCGTGATCCGCCGAAGCTGCCCATCCGCTTTGTCAGGTTTTCTCCCACCACGTTACCTTGGTACGGCCGTACGGGCCGCGCGGCCAACAAAAATGCCATTTTGCTCACGCTTTGCTCGTCCTCCCATAAAATGATGTTGGGCAGGGGTTCGCAACACGTTACCATATTGTTACAACAACCAAAGGATGCGGACGCGGCGATGCAAACAATAACTTCAAGCTGTGATGTGGATGTGGTGGTGATCGGCTCCGGCCCGGCTGGCGAAGGCGCGGCAATGGGGCTGGTCAAACAGGGCTTACAGGTGGCGGTGGTAGAGCGCCACCCCAGTGTCGGCGGTGGTTGCACCCATTGGGGGACCATCCCTTCCAAAGCACTACGCCAAGCGGTCAGCCGGATCATCGAATTCAACCACAATCCGCTGTACTGCGACAATACCGTGCCACTACGCAGCAGTTTCGCCCGTATTCTGGCCCACGCCCAGCAGGTGATTGGCCAGCAAACGCGGATGCGCCAAGGCTTTTATGATCGCAACCACTGCCGATTGTTCTTTGGTCAAGCCTCGTTTCTCGATCCGCACACCATTCAGGTGCAACCGGCCTCGGGCGCGCCGTTGGTGCTGCACACCCGCTATGTGGTGATTGCCACCGGCTCCCGCCCGTACCATCCGCAAGGGGTCGATTTTAACCATCCGCGCATTTATGACAGCGATTCGATCCTCTCTTTGCAACACGATCCGCGCCATGTGATCGTGTACGGTGCTGGGGTGATCGGCTGCGAATATGCGTCGATCTTTCGTGGATTAGGGGTCAAGGTGGACTTGATCAACACCCGCGATCGTCTGCTGGCGTTTCTCGATCAGGAGATCTCCGACTCACTCTCCTACCACTTTTGGAATAGCGGCATTTTAATTCGCCACCAAGAAGAGTTTTCCCATATCGAAGGCACTGACGATGGGGTGATTCTGCACCTGCAATCCGGCAAAAAGATGAAAGCCGACTGCCTGCTGTATGCCAACGGACGCACCGGCAATACCGAAGCGCTGGCACTGGAAAATGCGAGCCTCAGCGCCGATAGTCGCGGTCAATTGGCGGTGGATGATAGCTACTGCACCGCCACCGAGCATATCTACGCGGTGGGCGATGTGATTGGCTACCCGAGCCTCGCCTCCGCCGCCTACGACCAAGGGCGCTTAGTGGCACAAGCGATCGGCAAGCATCCTATTCGGCGCAAACGGGCCGAGAACATTCCTACCGGCATCTACACCATTCCCGAAATCAGTTCGGTGGGAAAAACCGAGCAAGAGCTGACTGCGCAGCAGATCCCGTATGAGGTGGGGCGCGCCCAGTTTAAACATCTGGCGCGTGCGCAGATTGCCGGTATGAATGTCGGTAGCCTGAAAATCCTGTTTCACCGTGAGACCAAAGCGATTTTGGGCATTCACTGCTTTGGCGAGCGAGCGTCAGAGATTATCCACATCGGACAAGCGATCATGGAGCAAGAAGGTAGCGCCAACAGTGTGGAGTATTTTATTAATACCACCTTCAACTACCCGACTATGGCCGAAGCCTATCGGGTGGCGGCGCTCAATGGTTTGAACCGATTGTTTTAAGCGTCATAAAGTTAAGAATAGCCAAGGCGTGCAGCCACTGCGCTGCACGCGATTAAATACCATTTTGGCTACGGCCGTTCTTTGCTTATGAGCGCGGCTTACGAGCGCGACTGCGCAATCACCGTTTGCATCTGCTGGCTGATAGCCTCGGCCAGTTTTTCATAGCGCGCCTTGAGCGGCGAGCCCGGACGATAGACCAAACCGATGGTACGACGCGGCTCAGGATTGTGGCACGGCAAATAGCAAACCCCGTCGCGCTTGCGCTCCGGCGGCACTGCCAATTGCGGCAGTAAAGTCATCCCCGTACCGGCGGCGACCATGTTACGCAACGTCTCCAAACTGGTGGCGCGAAAATGGGTATCTTCATCAGCGCCGGCGGCAAAGCAAAAGCCCATCGCCTGATCGCGCAAGCAGTGGCCATCTTCCAGCATCAGGATATGTTCACCGGACAAATCGCGCATGTTGATGCTGTCTCGGCTAGACCACGGGTGATCGCAGCACACCGCCAGTTGCATCGGCTCATCAAACAGCGGAATTTCCACAAACGCTTCGGTCTCTTTGACCAACGCCAGTAACACGCAATCCACCTGACCGGCATCCAGTTGCGCCAGCAATTGATGGGTCTGGGCTTCGTGCAGATACAGCTCTAATTTCGGGAAGGTGTGACGCAGCATCGGCACAATGTGCGGTAACAGATAGGGGCCGAGCGTTGGGATCACGCCCATATGCAGCGGGCCGGACATATCTTCACCCTGCACGCTGGCCATCTCCTTGAGCACTTTCACTTGCCGCAATACCTTGCGTGCCTGCTCCACCAGCAGCAAACCGGACTGGGTAAACAACACCTTACGGCTGGTTCGCTCCAGCAGCATCACGCCCAGTTCATCTTCCAACTTACGGATTTGTCCACTCAAGGTGGGCTGACTGACATAACAGGCCTCGGCCGCTTTGCGAAAGTGTTTATGCTCCGCCAGAGCCACCAGATATTCCAGATCACGAATGTTCATGCGCTTCCAGTTGATAGTGAGAACCTATCGGTAGAATAGCGACAAGTAATTAGATCTATCAATCACCGGATCACATAATGCAACACATCAGATGACGGACACACCGTCATACACCAGAACAGTAAAAGACACACCACGTTATTAGGGGAACTACCGTATGTTTACTGCACGCGAAGGACAAGCTGTACCACAGGTTACATTCCACACCCGTCAAGGCGATCAGTGGGTGAATGTCACCACCGATGAACTGTTTAAGAACAAGACCGTGATTGTGTTCTCGTTGCCAGGCGCATTCACACCAACTTGCTCTTCCAGCCATCTGCCACGCTACAACGAGCTGGCGCCGGTATTTGCCCGTCTGGGTGTGGACGACATCCTATGTGTTTCCGTCAACGATACCTTCGTGATGAACGCCTGGAAAGATGACCAGAAAGCCGATCGCATCACCTTCATTCCTGATGGTAACGGTGAGTTCACCGCGGGCATGGGCATGCTGGTCGAGAAAGAAGAGCTGGGCTTTGGCAAGCGTTCATGGCGTTACTCCATGCTGGTGCGTAACGGCGTGGTTGAGAAGATGTTTGTTGAGCCAGAAGAGCCGGGCGATCCGTTCAAAGTCTCTGATGCTGACACCATGCTGAAGTACTTGTCACCGGAGTACAAAGTACAAGAGTCCGTGTCCATCATCACCAAGCCGGGCTGCCCATACTGCGCCAAGGCCAAGCAAATGCTGATGGATAAAGGCATCGCCTTTGAAGAGATTATTCTGGGTAAAGACGCGACCACCGTCAGCCTGCGCGCCATCTCTGGCCGCACCACGGTTCCGCAAGTCTTTATCGGTGGTAAGCACATCGGCGGCAGCGACGATTTGGAAACTTACCTGTTCAAGTAATTCCTATAACTCCATACCCGAAAAGCCAACGTAAACTTTTGGCGGGGATTTATCCCCGCCTTTTTTTACCCGCTATTTCGGTAATGCCCCGAATTACCAAGAATAAATACAGCATTAAGGCAAGGATATTTCCATGAAACAATTACAGGTTGATGTGGCTGTGATTGGCGGCGGTACCGCCGGTTTAGGCGCCTATCGCGCCGCTAAAGCGCATACCGCAAGCGTAGTGATGATTGAAGGTGGCCCATACGGCACCACCTGTGCGCGCGTTGGCTGCATGCCATCCAAATTGCTGATTGCCGCGGCAGAAGCGGTGCACCAAATTGAAAAAGCGCCGGGCTTTGGTATTCACCCTAACGGCAAGCCGCAGATTAATGGCGTGGAAGTGATGGATCGCGTTAAGCGCGAGCGTGACCGCTTCGTCGGTTTCGTGCTGGAAGGCGTCGACAGTATTCCGGCCGAAGACAAAATTGCTGGCTATGCACGCTTTATCGATGCGCACACGTTGCAAGTGGATGACCACACCCAGATTCAGGCCAAGCGGATTGTGATTGCGACCGGTTCACGTCCAAGCTGGCCAGCAGCGTGGAATAGCTTAGGCGATCGCCTGATCATCAACGATGACGTGTTCAACTGGGATACCCTGCCACGTTCGGTGGCCGTGTTTGGCCCGGGCGTGATAGGGCTGGAGCTCGGTCAGGCGCTGCATCGTCTGGGCGTGAACGTAGTGATGTTTGGCATGGGCGGTCTGGTGGGCCCACTGACCGACAGCGCGATCCGAGATTATGCCGAGCGTGCGCTGAATCAAGAGTTCTATCTGGACGCCGACGCCAAGGTCGAGCGTATGGAGCGTGAAGGCGAGCAAGTGTTTATCCGCTATCAGGATAAGCAAGGCCAGATGCAGGAAATCCTGGTCGATTACGTGCTGGCTGCCACCGGTCGTCGTCCTAATGTGGATAATCTGGGGCTGGAAAATACCGCGCTGGAATTAGACAGCCGTGGCGTGCCACAGGCCGATCGCTACACCATGCAAACCAGCGTCCCGCACATCTTCATTGCCGGCGATGCCAGCAACCAGCTACCGCTGCTGCATGAAGCGTCCGATCAGGCCAAGATTGCCGGTGACAACGCCGGACGCTTCCCAGATCTGCGCGCTGGCCTGCGCCGTAGCGCCATCTCGGTGGTGTTCTCCGATCCGCAAATTGCGATGGTCGGTAGTACCCACCGTGAGCTGACCGCCCGTTATGGCAGCTGCGGCTGCTTTGCCACCGGTGAAGTGTCCTTTGAAAATCAAGGCCGCTCACGGGTGATGCTGCGTAACAAAGGGATGCTGCACGTCTATGGCGAACAAGGCACCGGCCGCTTCCTCGGCGCCGAGATGATGGGTCCTGATGCCGAGCATATCGCGCACCTGCTGGCGTGGGCACATCAACAGCAGATGACCGTAAGCCAAATGCTGGATATGCCGTTCTACCATCCGGTGATTGAAGAAGGGCTGCGTACCGCTCTGCGTGATCTGCAAGCCAAACTGAAACTGGGCCCAGAGATGGTGGCGCACTGCCAGACCTGCCCAGGCGAGTAAGCCAGTGCCCGTCAGCGGGTCAAGTAAGTTAAGACCGTGGCCTACCGATGTTATCCCCTCACTGACGTGGGTAGGCCGCTGAATAAACCGCTGAAATGACCCGTCCGGCACTCGCCACTTGCAACCTAACGGTCGGATTTCCCCTAATCCGGCCGTTTTGCCTTATCTACGCCCCCGTTATTTCCCATTCAAAAGACTTGAACTGCGCTGTCAGAATTCCTGAATAGCCGCACTGCCAACCCTTTGCCACAATAGGCATATCTTAAAAATATTCACTTCGGGGGCACGTCATGATCCCAGCTGCTCATGCACTGATTTATTCCCTGCAACGCTGTCAGAAATTTCAACCCGGTGATCGTTTAGGGATTTTCAGTTTCAAAAAAGACCGCGGCTACTGGCTGGAAAAGTTGGATGACGCTGACGGCTGCTTCAGTTTGGAAGTGTTTGGCTTTATGGATCAGAAAATCCGCTGTCCGTATTCCCAGCTGCGAACAGTGTTAAAACCGGTCATTGCCCGCGAGTTTCCACGCAGTAATAAGCTGCACGTTAAATTTATCCCGGCAGAAGCGCAGCTCGCTTTAGCGTTATAAATTGACGTCATAAGTTGGCCTGAGCGCGCATCAACATTACTCACCACTTACCCTGACCTGCCACAAACCTAACCACAGCAAATCAGCCAATAAAAAAACACGCCCTCCCTGACGCGACGGCGTGTTGTTCGTTGCTTAGCTACTTAATTGATTAGCTTAGTTGCTCGACGGTACTGTCTATCGTTTTCTTTACCGGTAGCGCGTGACGAATAACGCATTACTCACTCATAAAGACACGACTGCGCGCTTCTGCAAGCGCGGCTTGAATTTGTGCCGCCGAGACTCCGCCTTTGGCCACGCGCTGATTCAAGCACGCATCCAGCGACAACGCCGGATAAACATCGGCGCCAATCAGTGGACAAAAACGCTGTAACTGTACCAACGCCATCTCTTCCAGCGGCACCCCAGCGGCAATGGCCGCCAGCACCACTTCACCCACGATATGGTGCGCTTCACGAAACGCAATGCCCTTCGCCACCAGATAATCGGCCAGCTCAGTGGCATTGGCATAACCTTGCTGCGCCGCCTCGGCAGTGCGCACCGCGCGCACATGAATGTCTTCCAGCACCAATGCGGCCATATCCAAACACGTCAGCCAAGTATCTAAAGCATCAAACAGGCCTTCTTTGTCCTCTTGCATGTCTTTGTTGTAGGCCAGCGGTAAGCCCTTGATGGTCATTAAAAAAGCATTGAGCGCGCCACATACCCGGCCGGTTTTGCCGCGGATCAGCTCCAAGGCATCGGGGTTTTTCTTTTGTGGCATCAGCGAAGAGCCAGAAGTGACTTTATCGGCCAACTCCACAAAACCGGCCTCTCCACTATTAAAGAAAATCAGATCTTCGGCAAAGCGCGACAGATGCACCATGCTCAGAGCCGCAATCGAGAGCAGCTCCACCACATGATCGCGATCGGCCACGGTGTCCAAGCTGTTACGAGTGGCACAGGCAAAACCCATCAACTGCGCTAACTGCTCACGATCAATGGCATACGCGGTACCGGCCAGCGCCCCGCACCCTAGCGGACTGACATCCATCCGGCGCAGCGCATCGCCCAAACGGCTGTGGTCGCGCTCCAACATTTCGACATACGCCAAACACCAATGACCAAAGGTCACCGGCTGCGCGCGCTGTAAATGGGTATAGCCCGGCATCACGGTGTGAGCATACTGCTCGGCAGTCACCACCAGCGCCTGTTGCAGATGGCGTACCGATTGCTGCAGCAAGGTCGTTTGTTGCTTACACCACAGTTTCAGATCGGTAGCGACCTGATCGTTACGGCTGCGTCCGGTATGCAGTTTTTTGCCCAGATCGCCCACCGCTGCAATCAGCTCCCCTTCCACCCAGCTGTGGATATCCTCGGCGCCAGACGCCAAGATTTGCTCGGGATCGGCTTGCACCCGCGCTTTGAGCGTGCGCAGTGCGCTGTCTAAACGCTGCTGCTCTGCCGGGGTCAGCACGCCAACCCACACCAGTGCCTGCGCCCATGCCAGCGAGCCATCGATATCCTGCTCGGCTAAGCGATAATCAAAACGCAGGGAATCATTAAACTGTTTAAAGCGCTGATCGGCGCCCTGACTAAAACGTCCGCCCCATAATGCGCCGGTCTGCGTCATCGTCGGTTCCTTTTCCAATGGTCAGTTCTGCTGTGCGATATGCTGCACTCGTTATGCTCATCGTTCGCCCAACCTGCGTCGGGCGAACGGTCCAGACTCACGCGCCGGACTTACTGGCCGCTCAGTGCCTTGATGCGCGCCGAGAGCGAGTACAGACGGATGAAGCCATCAGCATCACTGTGGTCATACACCTGATCGGCGCCAAAGGTGGCGTAGTCTTCGGAATACAGGCTGTTCGGTGAGCGTTTTTGAATGGCGCTGCAGTTGCCTTTATACAGCTTCAGCACCACTTCACCGTTCACATCCTCTGCCAGCACTTTAGCTGCCGCCACCAGCGATTTACGCAGTGGCGTAAACCAACGGCCGTCATACACTACGTGTGACATCTCCAGTCCCAGCTGCTCACGCCACTTGAAGCTGTCTTTGTTCAGCACCAGTTGCTCCACCGCGCGCAGTGCCGTCACCATGATGGTGCCGCCCGGGGTTTCATAGCAGCCACGGGACTTCATCCCCACCAGACGGTTTTCCACGATATCCACCCGGCCGATGCCGTGCGGAGCGCCTTTGTCATTCAGGTAAGTCAGGCACTGATACGGGCTCATGGCTTTGCCATCAACCGCCACCACTTTACCTTTTTCTACCTGTACGGTGACATATTCAGCTTTTTCTGGCGCTTGCTCAGGATCGGTCGTCCATACCCAGCAATCGGCATTCGATGGATTCCAAGTACTTTCCAGCACGCCGCCCTCGGTCGAGATGTGCCATGCGTTGGCATCACGGCTGTAGATTTTGGTCAGAGATGCGGTGGTTGGAATATTGCGTTCCGCCAGATAGTCGAGCAGCGCTTCCCGTGAGCGTAGATCCCACTCCCGCCACGGTGCCACCACTTTCAGCTGTGGTGCCAGTGCAGCAAAGGTGGTTTCAAAACGCACTTGGTCGTTACCTTTACCGGTACAGCCGTGTGACAAAGCATCGGCACCAATTTCCAGCGCCAACTCGACCTGCGCCTTGGCAATGATCGGACGCGCCATCGAGGTACCGAGCAAATACGTGCCTTCATACAGCGCGCCGGTTTGCAGCGTTGGATAGACATACTCTTTGATGAACTCTTCGCGCAAATCTTTGATGTAGCAGGCAGACGCGCCGGATTTCAGCGCTTTTTCTTCAATCCCGACCAGATCTTCACGCTCTTGGCCGACATCGGCCACAAACGCGATCACTTCGCAGTCATAGTGCTCTTTAAGCCATGGAATGATCGCCGAAGTGTCTAAACCACCGGAGTACGCCAGAACAATCTTGTTGATGCCGCTCTTTTTCATGCTGAATTTCCTTCCGTTGAATTGGCAAAAATCGTGAATTTTCATCGCGTGGCCGCGCCGTGCGCCGCTGGCCACCCGCTAAAGCAAATCTGGTGACGCAGGAAATGCGTCGTATTTGGTCTTATTCAGGGCTTGCGCCCTGTGATTAACCGGCTATGACTCGGCGCTGATCCGAGTACCAATCGCCTCACCATCAAACAGGGCAGGCAGCAGCTCAGGGTAGCGCCAGCTGGCGATATCGACCGGACGCCCCAGTGTTTGCGCCGCGTCCAGCGCGGCACGCACTTTCACGATCATGCCGTCAGTGATGATGCCTTGAGTGATCAGATCCTGCGCCTTCTTGCTCGACAGATGCGCGATGCGCTGGCCCTTACCATCGAGAATGCCGCTCACATCCGACAGCATCACCAGATCGGCGTGCAGCGTTTCGGCAATCGCGGTGGCCGCTTGGTCAGCATTCACATTCATCAGCTGGCCGCTGGCATCAATACCAATTGAGCTGATGATCGGCAGATAACCGCCCCCAAGCAGCAGGTGCAGCAGCGCCGGTGAGCCCGGTTTGGCATCGCCCACGCAGCCCAACTCTTCGGCCAACTGGGTCACTTGAGTGATCCCGCCATCGGCGAGGCTCAAGCCCACCGCCGGTAACTGCTTTTTCACCGCCCATGCCAGCAACGTCTTGTTGGCGGTACCGGCTAACGCGCCGGTGATAATGCCAATTTGCTCCGGCGGGGTGACCCGCAGCCCCTGTTTTTTCTGCACAGGCAGCGCCAACTTTTTCATCAGGTCATCCACCAAATAACCGCCACCATGCACAATCACCAGCGGACGCGGATGAGTCTGGTGGTAAGTCACCAAGGCGGAAAACAGTTTTTGCAGGGCTTCTTCGCTATCGAGTAGTACGCCGCCTAATTTAATCACCAGCGGGGTTGTGACCGGTGCCGTCATGCTGTGCTCCTTGCTCTCTAAACTGGGTCAATAATTACCGGGAATGAGTCATCGTTAACCGCGACCGGTTACAACAAAGCCTGCGTCTGACTAAAGCCATAACGCAGATTCAGACACTGCATGGCTTGCGCCGCGGCGCCTTTCAATAAATTGTCTTCGGCCGCCACCACAATCAGGTGCTCACCGTCACGGGCATAGCCGATATCGCAATACGGAGTACCGACCACTGCGCGCACTGACGGCCAGCCGCTGTCATACAGCCGCACTAACGGCTGCGCGGCATAGGCGCGATTAAAGGCATCGGCAATTTGCGCATCACTCACCTGCGGCAACAAACGTGCCGTAATAGTGGCGACAATCCCGCGTGGGAAGTTGCCCAAATGCGGGGTAAAAATCACCGGAATGCCCAAATGCGCGGCGATCTCCGGTTGATGGCGGTGAGTAAACACGCCATAAGGCTGCAAACTGACCTCACACACATTACTGCCCAGCGCCGCTTTGCGCCCCGCGCCACTGACCCCACTCACCGCATTTATCACCGGCCACATCTGTGGGTCTAACAGCCCCGCTTCCACCAACGGCTTTAATGCCAATTGCGACGCGGTGGGATAACAGCCCGGCACGGCAATTAACTGCGCGCCAACCAATTCACTGGCCTGCCACTCGGCCAAGCCATACACTGCCTGCTCCAGCCACTGCGGATGCTGATGCTCAAAGCCGTAATAACGGGGATAAAACCCGCTGGCACACACCCGAAACGCTCCCGACAAATCCAGCACGACACAACCGGCGGCTAAAAATTGCGGCGCTAAGTCATGGCTCACCTCGTGGGCGGTGGCCAAAAACACCACATCGGCGTTGGCTGCCACTGCGGCGACATCACTCAGCGGTTGTAACGGCACATCCAGCACGCCTTTAAACTGCGGATGCAGCGCCGACAACTGGCGACCGGCATCCCGGCTGCCCTCAGACACAAATAAACCACCTAAAGTGAGATTTGGATGGCGCAGCACCATGGCTGCCAGCTCTGCACCGGTGTACCCGCTGGCACCGATAATCAGGGTGTTAAGCATCACAACGTTTTCCTGTATCGAAAGAGAAAAAAACAGATTAGCTGGCTGCGGAAGGGATCAATTTCATCGTGCAGAAAATAAGCTGCCGAGGTAAGTTAACGGTATGCACCGTTAGATCCTGCCGCACGAACGGGCTGACTCATCGTCGGAGCGAAGGGAAGGAAATAGACAGTGGTGAGGAGAAAACAGTCCCTATCATAGTCGCGGTCATCCACAAAAAAGCATTCGGGTTATGACGGTGCCGCACCGGTTTGCCTGTCCTTTTTAGGCTCACCTTGCTTGGCGCATTATCGATTCACATCGAATTTATATTCACATATAGTGCATTAATATATCGATACCATTCAATCAAAGGACTGTCAATCACTGTATGAAATTTCCCCATTTTCTTGAAACGTACCGGGCTCTGATCGCCACGCCGTCCATCAGTGCCAACGACAGTACGCAGGACCAAAGCAACCACCAGTTGATCAGTTTGCTGGCCGACTGGTTCAGTCATTTAGGCTTTACCGTTGAGGTGCAGCCAGTTCCGCATACCCGGCATAAATTCAACCTGCTGGCCACCCTCGGCAGTGGCCCGGGCGGGCTACTGCTAGCCGGTCATACCGATACCGTACCGTTTGATGAAGGGCGCTGGAGCAAAGATCCGTTCACCTTAACGGAGGAGAATGGTCGTTTGTATGGATTAGGTACCGCCGACATGAAAGGCTTTTTTGCCTTTATTCTGGAAGCAGTACGCGAGCTGGATCGCTCGGCGTTGCAGCGCCCACTGCGCGTATTGGCCACCGCCGATGAAGAAACCTCGATGGCCGGTGCCCAGCTGTTTGCTGCCACCACCCAGATCCGCCCGGATTATGCCGTGATTGGTGAGCCGACCTCACTGCGCCCAATTCGCGCCCATAAAGGTCATCTGTCGAACGCCATTCGCATCACTGGGCAATCGGGCCACTCTAGCGATCCGGATCGCGGTGTGAACGCCATTGAATTGATGCATGAAGTGATTGCTTGTCTGTTACCGCTGCGCGATCGGCTGCGTGAGCGTTTTCAGCATCCGCTGTTTACCATTCCCTACCCAACCATGAACCTTGGCCATATTCATGGCGGCGATGCGGCCAACCGCATTTGTGGCTGCTGCGAACTGCATATGGATATTCGCCCGCTGCCGGGGCTGAGTTTGAGTGAGCTGGATGCCTTGTTGCTAGAAGCGCTGCAACCGGTGCAAGCGCGCTGGCCGGGGCGTTTGTCGATCAGCGCCTTGCACGATCCAATCCCCGGCTACGAATGCCCACCGGACGCGGAAATTGTACGTAGCGTGGAGCGGCTGCTCGGTGAGCCATGCGATAGCGTCAATTATTGTACCGAGGCGCCGTTTATCCAGCAGGTTTGTCCAACGCTGGTGCTAGGCCCCGGCTCTATCGAACAAGCGCATCAGCCGGATGAATATCTGTCGACCGACTTTATTCTGCCAACCAAAACCTTACTGACGCGCCTGATCACCGAGTTTTGTATCAGTGCCGGACCCAAGGTGGAAGATGGCGTAATTTAATTTCACATTACCTTGATTTAGCACAAAAGTATGACCTAAGTACGGGCGACGGGCTATTTGACGAACGCCCGACTTCATGGCTAGATAACAGACAGCGCTGTCTGCGTAACGGATGTAGTAAAATTACCAAATGGATGGAGAGCCATGAACGCACAATATGCCGCCATGCGCAGCAACGTGAGTATGCTGGGCAAGCTGTTGGGGGAGACAATCCGCGAGGCCGGAGGTGAATCCCTGCTGGAGCGGGTAGAGACTATCCGCAAATTATCCAAATCCTCTCGTGCCGGCAATGAGCAAGACCGCCGTCAGCTGCTGGAGACCTTGCAAAATCTGTCCAACGACGAATTACTGCCGGTCGCCCGCGCGTTCAGCCAGTTTCTGAATCTGGCCAACATCGCCGAGCAATACCACACCATTTCACGTAACTGTGAAGCCAATATTTTCTGTCCTGATGCCTTCGATACCCTGTTCAATCATCTGAAAACCGAAGGGATCAGCGAAGACAAGATCCAAGCTGCCGTGGCCCAACTCTCTATCGAACTGGTGCTGACCGCGCACCCGACCGAGATCACCCGCCGCACCCTGATCCACAAGCATGTGCAGATCAACCGCTGCTTAGATCGCTTAGAGCACGACGATCTTTCCGAGCGTGAGCAAAGCAAAATGCAAAAGCGCCTGATGCAGCTGATTGCGCAGGCGTGGTACACCGATGAGATCCGCAAAGAGCGCCCAACCCCGCTGGACGAAGCCAAATGGGGTTACGCCGTGGTGGAAAACAGCCTGTGGCAAGGGGTGCCGGAATTCCTGCGTGAATTCGACAGCCGCCTGAAAGAAGCCTTTGGCACCGGTTTGCCCATTGACGCCATCCCGATCCGCTTTAGCTCGTGGATGGGAGGCGACCGTGACGGTAACCCATTTGTCACCGCTGACATCACCCGCAAAGCGATGCTGCTCAGCCGCTGGAAAGCCGCCGATCTGTTCTTGCGCGATGTGAATGACCTGATTTCTGAGCTGTCGATGACCGAGTGCAGCCCAGCGCTGCGCGCCGAAGTGGGTGCCGAGGCCGCCGAGCCGTACCGCGTACTGCTCAAGCAACTGCGTCGCCGTCTACAAAACACCTTGGATTATCTGGATGCGCGCCTCAAAGGCCAACACGCGACCCCAGATGACATCATCGATTGCAACGAACAGCTGTGGACGCCGCTGTACGCCTGCTACCAGTCACTGAAAGACAGTGGCATGGCCATTATTGCCGACGGCCTGCTGCTGGATACCCTGCGCCGGATCCGCTGCTTTGGCATCCATCTGGTGCGCCTCGATATTCGTCAAGAGAGCACCCGCCACACCGATGCAGTAGCCGAAATTACCCGCTACTTAGGTCTGGGCGACTATGCCCAGTGGAGCGAAGAGGACAAACAAGCGTTCCTGATTAAGGAGCTGACCTCGAAGCGTCCACTGCTGCCACACAGCTGGCAGCCAAGCGCCGACACCGCAGAAGTGATTGAGACTTGCCGCGCGATTGCCGAACAACCAGCCGGAGCACTGGCCTCCTACGTGATCTCGATGGCCCGTCAGCCATCTGATGTGCTGGCCGTCCACCTGCTGCAAAAAGAAGCCGGTTGCGCCGTACACCTGCCGGTCGCGCCGCTGTTCGAAACCCTCGACGATCTGAACCGTGCCGATGAAGTGGTGCGTGCCCTGCTGAATATCGGCTGGTATCGCGGCTTTATTCAAGGCCGTCAGATGGTGATGATTGGCTACTCTGACTCAGCCAAAGATGCTGGCGTGATGGCCGCTTCATGGGCGCAGTACCGCGCGCAGGAAGCCTTGATCAAAACCTGTGAAGAAGCCGGTATCGAGCTGACCTTGTTCCACGGCCGTGGCGGAACCATTGGCCGCGGCGGTGCGCCAGCCCATGCCGCATTGCTGTCGCAGCCGCCGGGCTCGCTCAAAGGCGGTCTGCGCGTGACCGAACAAGGCGAGATGATCCGCTTTAAACTCGGTCTGCCGGAAGTGGCGGTGAACAGCTTGTCGCTGTACACCAGTGCCATTTTGCAAGCCAACTTGTTGCCGCCGCCAGAGCCGAAGCAAAACTGGCGCGACACCATGGATGTGCTGTCAGACGAGTCTTGCCGTGTGTATCGCAGTATCGTGCGTGAACAGCCTGACTTCGTGCCGTACTTCCGCGCCGCGACGCCGGAAGGGGAGCTGGCTAAGCTGCCACTGGGCTCACGCCCATCCAAACGTCGCCCTGATGGTGGCGTAGAAAGTCTGCGCGCGATCCCGTGGATCTTTGCCTGGACCCAGAACCGTCTGATGCTGCCCGCTTGGTTGGGTGCCGGTGACGCACTGCAAAAAGTGATCGACCAAGGCCAGCAAGGCATTCTGGAAGAGATGTGCCGCGATTGGCCATTCTTCTCCACCCGTATCGGCATGCTGGAGATGGTGTTCGGTAAAACCGATTTGTGGCTGACCGAATACTACGATCAACGCTTGGTGGAGCCAGCATTGTGGCCGCTCGGCGAGCAACTGCGCCGTATGCTCAAGCATGACATTGGGGTGGTGCTGGCGATTGCTAATGATGACCACCCGATGGCCGATCAGCCATGGCTGAAAGAGTCCATCGGACTGCGTAACATCTATACCGATCCACTGAACGTGTTGCAGGCTGAATTGCTGCATCGCTCGCGTCAGCTGACCGAGTCCGATCCGCAAGTGGAGCAAGCGCTGATGGTGACCATTGCCGGTATTGCCGCCGGTATGCGTAACACCGGTTAAACGCTCGCCGCAGAGCCTGTGGCATTAATCGCTAACCCCGGCATTTTTATCGCCGGGGTTATTTTTTATATATTATTTTATTCCTAGCAATCCCTCGCTTTAGGCAGAAAATTATTCCCGGCTAAAACGCTGCTTATTTCATCACACTATTTTGAGCATAAAAATATATATCGTTTAAAACGTAATATGTAATATAAATATTTTGATAAATATGCACTGCATTCCAAACTTAGCGCGAATAAATAACGTAAAATAGCCGTAAAAAACAGTTCGATTTTAAACAACACCTTGTAAACAGGGGTTTTCACAGCCTTGTGACGCAATGACAATTATTTGTCGGCACAGTCTCATTTTGTTATCTACAATATATTTTATAGATGAATATCTAATAACTTCATGCTATATCACACGCTGTGCTGTGCATATTCTACATAACACCCATTGCTAAGATTTTGCAATTCGTTGTATGTCATCCTAGTTGCTTATTGACGGAATAACCGATAACCGGCGGTGGATGCTGGTCGGCCAGTTTCGCAATAGGATTTTGTCTACTCAGCATGTTGCCAGACGGGAAGTATCTCGTCCTTCCACACCAGGGATTTTGTGGAAGTTATTCATAGATATAAGTTGCAGTCAGCGACAGGGAAGCACCAAGAGCAAATGAGGAAATTATGGCTCTCTCACAGGTTATTCTGACACTCCTGAGTCGTCAGGACGCCAGTGGCTATGACATTACCAAAGAATTCAGCCGAGTGGTTGGATTGGTATGGACAGCCAGCCACCAGCAAGTGTATCGCGAACTCAGCCGTCTTGCCGAACAAGGCATGGTGACCAGCCAACTGATCCCGCAAGAAGGCAAACCTGATCGCAAAGTTTACAGCATTACCGATTCTGGCCGTCAGTGCCTGCAAAACTGGCTCAGCACCGCGGTGGAAGAGCGTCCACAGCGCGATGAGTTGCTGGTGCGGATGTTGGCCTGCAGCCACTACCCAATTGCGCCGGTACGTCAGTCACTGACTCAGCAAACGCATCTGCATAACGAGCGCCTGGAGAAATACCAGCTGCTGGCCAACGAGCAATTTGCCGATCCGGACAGCCTCAGCTTGGAAGACAAGCTGACCTATCTGACCCTACGTCGTGGCATGCTGCAAGAGCAAGCGTGGTTGATGTGGGCGGAAGAGGCGCAAAACCTGTTGGCGGAGCTGGAGCTCAATGCCACTCGCGCCCGTCTGGAAAAAGAGTTGGAAGAAAGCTGCTACTAAGCACGAAGGGTATGCTGCCCTGTGCCCGCTGATTGCTACATCCCTCTCCGGTCTCGTCCCCTCCGGCAGTCGCTTTAGCGACTGCCGGTTGTTTTATCCGCGGGCAGGATAATTCCCTCTATCTATATAGCTTGATAGCTTGTCTATTAGTTCAGCGATTAGATTAGCTATTGGCTTAGCGATTACGTTAGCGCCCCGCGTCACATCCTGTTCACGCCGCAGGACGCACGCCCAGCGTGTGGCAGATGGCATAGCTGAGCTCGGCACGATTTAACGTGTAGAAATGAAAATCCTTCACCCCTTCACGGGACAGCACTTTCACCATGTCCATCGCAATGCTCGCCCCCACCAGATTGCGGGTCGCCGGATCGTTATCCAGCCCGTCATACATCCGCTGCATCCAGTTCGGTACCCGCACGTTGGTCAGGGCGGCAAATTTGGTCAACTGCTTAAAATTAGAGACCGGCAAAATCCCCGGCACGATTTCCACATCAATGCCGATCGCCGCGCAGCGGTCGCGAAAGCGCAGGTAGCTGTCGACATCAAAGAAAAACTGGGTAATGGCGCGGCTAGCACCGGCATCAATCTTGCGCTTTAAATGCAGCAGATCGGCCTGCGCACTTTTCGCCTCTGGATGCACTTCCGGATAGGCCGCCACCGAAATATCAAAATCCGCCACCTCGCGCAGCAAGGCCACCAGATCGCTGGCATACAGCGCCGGTTTTTCCTGTCCGGCCGGTAAATCACCGCGCAGGGCGACAATCTGGCGGATCCCGTTGTTCCAGTAATCCTTGGCAATGCCGCGCAGCTCTTGCTCGCTGGCATCGATACAGGTCAGGTGCGGCGCGGCGCACAGACCGGTTTGCTCTTTGATGGCTTTGATGATGGAGTGGGTACGATCGCGCTCACCGGAGTTAGCCCCGTAAGTCACCGACACAAACTTCGGTCGCAGCACGCTCAAGCGCTGAATCGACTGCCACAGGGTGTTTTCCATCTCTTCACTACGCGGCGGGAAAAACTCAAACGAGACATTAATGCGCCCGTCGAGCTCGGCCACGCTCTGATTTAAGGCTTCCAGTTGATGGGCATGGTAACTCATGGGCGCTCCTTGTCGGCCCTGCTGGCCGCTCGTGCAGGCCACCGTAAGCGGTGGCTAATTAGTCCGTTAATTGACGTCCATACGTTTAGATGGCTAAACACAAGATGACCGAAGTCTGCGCCCCTGTCAACGCTCAAATCAAGCAACCAAGGTATCCACTGCCAACGCGGCAATTCGCTGGTTTATCCTGCGTTATTTGCTCACCTCGCCACGATAAAATTATGCCTTCCCGCCAAACACTGCTCGCCCCGTAGGGCTGGCAAACGCGCATAAAAAAAGGGAAGACCCACGGTCTTCCCTTGCTGATTCGTGCTGCGTTTCGCGGATTACAGCAGCTGTGCCAAGCGATTAAGATCGGATTGAATCGCCCCCGCGGTCACATCGCGACCCGCGCCTGGGCCACGGATCACCAGCGGATTATCCCGATACCAACGGCTTTCGATGGCGAAGATATTGTCACCCGGCAGCAAGAAGGCCAATGGATGATCGGGGCGCAACGCCTCAATCCCCACCCGCGCCTTACCGCCGGCTTCAAAGCGCGCCACGTAGCGCAGCACCAAGCCCGCTTCGCGCGCCGCCGCCAAACGCTGCGCCATGTGCTGATTGAGCATCTCGCCCTGATCAAAGAAGTTATCCAGCGACAACTCAACCAACTCGGCGGGCACCAGTGACTCCACCCGCACCTGCTCAGGCTCCAGCGGATAACCGGCCTCGCGAGCCAAGATCACCAGCTTGCGCATCACATCTTGCCCAGACAAATCTTCGCGCGGATCGGGCTCAGTTAACCCTTGTTGCCACGCCTGCTCCACCAGCGCAGTAAACGGGCGACTGCCATCATATTGCTGGAACAGCCACGACAGCGTGCCGGAGAAAATCCCGCTCAGCGACAGCAGGGTATCGCCGCTTTCGCGCAGGTCACGTACCGCATAGTTAATTGGCAGCCCCGCGCCGACCGTGGCGTTATACAGCCAATGACGACCGGTTTTTTCAAATGCATCGCGAATACGGCGGTACTCGCCCGCGCCCGAGGCACCGGCTAACTTATTGGCGCTGATCACATGGAAACCATATTCGGCGAACTGACGGTAACGACCGGCCACCTGCTCGCTGGCGGTCACATCCAACACCACCAGATCGTCATACGGATGCTGACTCATCCACTGCACCAGAGCATCATCTTCATGCGCCACCGCTTCATCGTGGAAGAACGCCAACGCGCGGCTGGCATCAAGGCCATCATAGTGCAGCCAGCTACGGCTACTATCGACCACTCCGGCCAGCACAAACTCAAAGCCGGAGCGCGCCGACAAGTTACGCTGCTCACGGGCAAACAGCTCCAGCCAACGTGAGCCGATATTGCCTTTACCAAACAGCACCAATCCGATGCGTTTTTGCGCTTGGAACAGACGGCGATGCAGCCCTTGGATCAAATACGCAGTCGGCCCTTGGCGCAATACCGCCAGTAGGCTGATCCCTTCCGGAGACTGCCAGACAAACTCCACCGGCTGATCTTGCAGTTGTTGGTAGAAACGGTGGCTGTGTAGCGGGTTGTTGCACACCCCCGCGCCTACCAGCGCCACCATCGCCAGCCCTTCGCGCAGACGTAATTCCGCCGGTAAGGTGGCTTCTTGCAGCAACAAAAAGGCGCTATTGACCACTTCGGCGGTGTAGCACAGTTGCAGCAAGTTACGATCATGGTGCGCCATATAGGCAATCGGCTGCACTTGCGCGCGGTTGAGCAAACGCAGCACATCATCACGCAGCGCTTCAAAACGTGCGCTCTCTTGGGTACTCACTTCAATCAAGCACACATCATCGTGACTGGTGACGATTTTGGCGCCAGTACCGCTCGCCAGTACCCGCTCGATTTTAGTCGAGCCTTGATCCGGCTGATAACTGCAGCGCAGCTGCAAATCCAGCTCGCTACCAGACACCGGCTGCAAGGTGCGGGCGTGCAGCACCGGCGCGGCCAGACGGGCCAGCTCGCTGGCTTCATCCAAACGCAGCAATGGCAACAGGCAAGCATCACTGACTTTGCGCGGATCTGCGCTGTATACCCCGGCCACATCACTCCAGATAGTCACCCGCTGCACACCAGCCAAGGCGCCGATTTGGGTTGCGGAGTAATCCGATCCGTTACGACCGAGCAAGACGGTTTCGCCAGCTTCATTGCGACAGATAAAACCGGTCACCACCAGACGGCGCTGCGGATGCTGCGCCAGTAAGGCTTGTAGCAGTGGCCAAGAGCGCCCTTCATCCACCTGCGGCTGAGCGGCGCGCTCGGCGCGCATAAATTGACGCGCATCCAGCCAAGCGGCATCCACATCGCGCTGGTTTAAATACGCCGCCATCAGGCGCGCCGACCAAATTTCACCGTGGCCAACCACTTCGGCATACACCGCTTCGCTGTAAGGCGTTTGCAGCAAGCGCGCGAGCGTGTCTAAATCGGCCAGCAGCGCTTGGCGCAGTACCTCGGCATGTGCCTCCGGCAGCAGACCGTCAATCAGGCTGCACTGGTAACGGCGCAATTCCTGCTGCGCCTGATGGGCGGCCAGCGTATCGCTATACGCCAACTTCAACCACGCAATCAGCTGGTTGGTGGTGCTACCGGCCGCCGATACCACCATCAGGTCACCAGGCTGGCTGTGTTCAATCATGATGTTGGCGACCCGCTGATAACAGCTCGGATCGGCCAGACTGCTGCCACCAAATTTGTGCAGCTGTCGCAGTGGACGCCGCTCCTGCCCAGCTCCGCTGTATACGCTCATTCGGTTACCTCTCCGCCACGACCCGGAACGCCTGCTCCAGATCGGCAATTAAATCTTGTGCATCCTCAATGCCCACGGAAATGCGCAGCAACTGATCGCTGATCCCCGCAGTACGGCGCGCTTCCGGCGCCATCCCGGCATGAGTCATGGTCGCCGCATGGGAAATCAGACTCTCCACACCGCCCAGTGACTCTGCCAGAGTAAACAGCTGCAATTGTGCCACAAAATCGGCCACATCCCCTGCCAATTCAAAGCTCAGCATGGCGCCAAAACGCTGCTGCTGCCGGCAAGCAATTGCATGGCCTGGATTTTCGGGTAAAGAAGGATGATATAAACGACTCACCAACGGCTGTTGGCGCAAATATTCCACCAAGGCATCGGCATTTTCTTGGTGCTGGCGCATACGCGGCGCCAAGGTGCGCAAACCGCGCAGTAATAGGTAGCTGTCAAACGCCGAACCGGTGACACCGATATTGTTGCCCCACCACGCCAGTTCGGTATACAGCGCCGGATCGGCGGCGATCACGCATCCAGCCACCACATCGGAGTGCCCATTGAGGTATTTGGTACACGAGTGCACCACCAAATCGGCGCCCAACGCCAGAGGCTGTTGACCCAGCGGAGTCATAAAGGTGTTATCCGCCACCACCAGCGCCCCCACCGCATGAGCTTGCTGGCAGATCTGGACGATATCCACCACCCGTAGCAGAGGATTGCTCGGCGTTTCCACCAATACCAGTTTCGGTTTTTCGGCCAATGCCGCGGCCAGCGCCTCGGGATCCGCTTGATCGACAAAAATCACGCGGTATGCGCCGCGCTGATGCTGGCTGGCAAACAGCCGGTAGCTGCCGCCATAGCAATCATGCGGAGCAACCAGCACATCGCCCGGGCGCAGCAGTAACGTGCAGACTAAGTGGATGGCCGCCATGCCGCTGGCGGTCATCACCGCGCCCACACCGCCTTCGAGCTCAGCCAGCGCCTGCTGCACCACATCGCGGCTGGGGTTACCGCGCCGTGAATAATCGTGTACCCGCGGCTGGTTGAATCCGGTAAAATTGTAGGTGGATGACAAGTGGATCGGCGGCACCACGCAGCCGAACTGATCATCGTTATTCAGCCCGCTACGAATGGCGGCGGTGGCCGGTTGGTAGTGTTTGCTCATGCTGGTCATGCTCTCCCTGCGAAAACCCAACACATGCCTACGATTTCCCTCGTGCATGCGATGTCTCAATGTAGCGGCTTTTATATATAGCCGTCAATACATCTGGATGTCTAAACATCTTTGCGTTTAGATTGTAAGACCTTACATAACCCGTTAGAATTATGCGCAGGTATATCTCAATCTTCTCTGATAGCACGACCACGCTGACTTTACGCGAGAACTGTACGCGAAAACTTTACGCGCTAAGTGTCGTGCCGCGACCCAAGTACAAGGTGTTTTATGGCTAAGTGGAACGGCGAATACATCAGCCCTTATGCAGAACATGGTAAAAAAAGCGAACAAGTAAAGAAAATTACCGTGTCGATCCCGCTTAAAGTCCTGAAAATTCTGACCGATGAGCGCACCCGCCGTCAGGTCAACAACCTGCGTCATGCCACCAACAGCGAGCTGCTGTGTGAGGCCTTTTTGCACGCCTTTACCGGTCAGCCACTGCCGACCGATGATGATCTGGGCAAAGAGCGCCATGACGAGATCCCAGTCGAAGCTAAAGAGCTGATGCGTCAGATGGGGATCAACCCCGATGAGTGGGAATATTGATGACCATTGCCGGTCAGTGGCTAGCGCGCAACTAAACGCGTTCGCTTTTCAGGCCACGTAATACCGATATAAAAAACGCCGCGATTGCGGCGTTTTTTTATGACTCTGAGGAGAGCTGAGCTTAAGCACTCGCCGCTTCAGTGTGACGCGCGCGCTCCACAGCCGATACGGCCTGTGCACTGGCCACGCCTGATGCAATTGCCGCATTGGCCACCGCCTGCGACACTTTTTCCAGCAAACGGGAATCCATCGGTTTTGGAATGATGTAATCACGACCAAACGCCAAGGCCGCAACACCAGCCGCTTGCAACACGTCTTGTGGCACCGGCTCTTTCGCCAGCTGACGAATCGCCTCAACGGCGGCCAGTTTCATCGCATCGTTAATGGCTCGTGCACGCACATCCAGCGCGCCACGGAACAGGAACGGGAAGCACAATACGTTGTTAATCTGGTTCGGATAATCTGAGCGGCCGGTGGCCATGATCAAATCACTACGAGTAGCAAACGCCAGCTCCGGCGTGATCTCAGGATCTGGGTTAGCACAAGCAAACACCACCGGATTTGGCGCCATCAGTGCCAATGCATCGGCTGGCAACAAATTTGGACCTGATACGCCCAAGAACACATCGGCATCGGTCAGCGCATCATGCAAAGTGCGCTTATCGGTTTGACGCGCAAAGCGCGCTTTAAATTCGTTGAGATCGCCGCGATCGCTGTGGATCACGCCTTTACGATCCAGCATCAGCATGTTGTCCGGCTGTGCACCGCATTTAACCAACATGTCCATGCAGGCGGTGGCCGCCGCACCCGCGCCCAAGCACACAATGCGCGCTTGGCCCAAGGTTTTGCCCTGAATTTCTAAGGCGTTGAGCACACCGGCCGCCGTTACAATCGCGGTGCCGTGCTGATCATCATGGAAGACCGGAATATTGCAGCGCTCAATCAAACGCTGTTCAATCTCAAAACACTCCGGCGCTTTAATATCTTCAAGGTTAATACCGCCAAACGAGTCGGCAATGCGCGCCACAGTATCGACAAACTCATCGACCGTATCATGGGTCACTTCGATATCAATCGCATCGACCCCAGCAAAACGTTTGAACAGTAAGGCTTTTCCTTCCATCACCGGCTTTGACGCCAGCGGGCCGAGGTTGCCCAAACCCAAAATTGCGGTACCGTTGGAAATTACCGCCACCAGATTGCCTTTACCGGTATAGCGGTAGGCATTTTCTGGATCGCGAGCAATCTCGCGCACCGGCTCAGCCACGCCTGGGCTGTAAGCCAGCGCCAGATCGTGCGCCGTATCGGCAGGTTTGGTCAGTGCGATGGTGATTTTGCCCGGCATCGGGTAGGCGTGGTAATCCAGTGCTTGTTGACGTAAATCGGCAGACATCAAAATTTCCTGCGTTTATAACATTATAATTAGATGAGGGTAGTGGAGCGCAGGGGATGATAATCAATCTCAGGCGGGATGCCCAGCATAACCGTGGCCAGTTAAGGCAGATCCGATCAGCGCACGATCGTCAGATCCGTGCCCAGATCACAGAAACAAAAAAAGCACCCGTAGGTGCTTTTTTTCGTGGTCGTCCGAGTAAAAATTACTTGGAAGCCAGTGCGCCGAAACGCTTGTTGAAACGGTCAACACGGCCGCCGGTAGACACTTCACGCTGCTTACCAGTGTAGAACGGGTGGCATTTGCCGCACACGTCCAGGTTCAGGTCGTGACCGGTAGAACCGATTTTGATTACGTTACCGCAAGAGCAAGTTGCAGTAATTTCTTTGTATTCTGGGTGGATACCTTGTTTCATGGGGAAACCTCAAGTAAAGGCCGTGTCGCTATTTGGTCTCAGCTACTGCCAGCCAAACACCACACGAGGGTTAATAACTCAGTTATAAGGCGCAGAATGATACGGCATTCGCCTACCCCTTTCAAGCCATCTGCCGTCTTTTTCACCGCTCCCGCTCGCCTTTTTTTAGCGCTCACGCCTCACGCGCCAACGCCGCCCAGCAGGCGACAAAAGCGCGCCAAAGCCGTACACTGCCAACAACAGCTTACACTTTGAATGATAACGGATCAGCGACCCTTCGATGAGCGATACTCTAGTTCGCGTGGCCCTTCCTGTGCCACTGCCCCGCCTGTTTGATTACTGTTTGCCACACTCTTGGCAGGCGCAAGCTCGCCCTGGTGTACGGGTTCGGGTGCCGTTTGGCAAACGTGAGCTGATTGGTGTTATCGATAGTCTGCCGGATCACACCGAGATCCCGCTCGATCAATGCAAACCTGTGCTGGCCGTGCTGGATCAAGAGCCGCTGTGGCCAACCCCGATGTGGGATCTGCTGCTCTGGGCCGCCAGCTACTATCAACATCCGCTGGGTGATGTGTTTGCCCAAGCGATGCCCGTTCTGCTACGCCAAGGGCACTGCGCCGAGCCCGCCGCGCAAACCGTGTGGCAACTGACCGACAGCGGTCGCCTGTGCACACCTGAGCAGCTCAAACGCTCGCCCAAGCAATGGCAGATCATTCAGGCGCTGCGCCACGGTGCGTTGGAAAAAAGCGCCCTGCAGGCCGAAGGCTGTAGCGACAGCGCCTTTAATGCCCTGCGGCAAAAAGGCTTGATTGACCAGCAACTGCGCCAACCAGAGCTGACCGACTGGCGGCACAATTATCCCGCGGCGCACGCCAGTAGCACCGGTGTGCTGAGCCACAACGGCGCCGAGCCGCCGCTGCGCCTCAACACCGAGCAAGCCACGGCGGTTGCCGCCATCAATGCGCAAGACGGTTTTTCCGCGTGGCTGCTCGATGGCATCACCGGCTCGGGGAAAACCGAAGTCTATCTGAATGTGATTGAACGGGCGCTCAGCCAAGGCAAGCAAGCGCTGGTATTGGTGCCCGAAATTGGCCTGACACCGCAAACCATCAGCCGTTTTCGCCAGCGTTTTGCAGTACCAGTAGATGTGCTGCATTCCGCACTCAATGACAGCGAACGACTGGCCGTCTGGCAACGGGCGCGCAGCGGTGAAAGTGCCATTGTCATCGGTACCCGCTCGGCGCTGTTCACCCCCCTCGCGCGCCCTGGGGTACTGGTGATTGACGAAGAGCACGACGCGTCTTACAAGCAGCAAGATGGCTGGCGCTACCACGCCCGCGATCTGGCGGTGATGCGCGCCCATGCCGAGCAAATTCCGATTATCTTAGGTTCGGCCACCCCATCGCTGGAAAGTCTACTTAATGCACGACAAGGGAAATACCACCTCTTAACACTGGCCAGCCGCGCCGGTAATGCCCGCCCGGCACAGCAACATGTGATAGACATGCGCGGTCAGCCAGTGCAAGCCGGACTGTCCGCTGCCTTACTGGCGCGCATGCGTCAGCACTTGCAAAAGGGCAATCAGGTGATGCTGTTTCTCAACCGGCGTGGTTTCTCACCGGCGCTGCTGTGCCATGAGTGCGGTTGGGTTGCCCACTGTCCGCGCTGTGAGCGCCCGTATACTTTCCATCAGGCCACCCGCGACCTGCGCTGTCACCAGTGTGACAACCAGCATCCGGTGCCGCACCAATGTCCGCAGTGTGGCTCCACACAGCTGGTGCCGGTCGGCGTTGGCACCGAGCAGGTCGAACACACCCTAGAGCAATTGCTGCCGGAATTTGCCATCAGCCGGATTGACCGCGACAGCACCCGCCGTAAAGGCGCGCTGGAGCAACATCTGGACGATATCCGCGACGGGCGCAGCCAAATCTTGATCGGTACCCAGATGCTGGCCAAAGGCCACCACTTCCCCGATGTCACGCTGGTTGCCTTGCTGGATGTGGATGGCGCGCTGTTCTCCGCCGATTTTCGCGCCGCCGAGCGCTTTGCCCAGCTGTATACACAGGTGGCGGGACGCGCTGGTCGTGCCGGAAAAGCTGGCGAAGTGTTATTGCAAACCCACCAGCCTGAGCACCCATTGCTGCAAACCTTGCTGCAAAACGGCTATGGCGCTTTCGCCCAGCAAGCCCTGCTCGAGCGCCAAGCGGCGTGGTTGCCACCTTATACTTACCATGTATTGATCCGCGCCGAAGATCACCAAAGCGATCCGCCCGCTCAGCTGCTGACGCAACTGCGCACCATCCTCGAAGCCAGCCCCTTGCTGGACAGCGATTTTTGGCTACTGGGGCCCGCTCCGGCACTGCAAAGCAAACGCGCCGGACGCTTTCGCTGGCAGCTGCTGTTACAGCACCCATCGCGGCGTAAATTGCAGCAGATCTTGGCGATCGCCAGACCCGCCTTTGAAGCATTACCGCTGGCGCGCAAAGTGCGCTGGAACATCGATGTCGATCCGATTGAGATGATCTAAATCGGGATGATCCAGAGGGCTGCGCAAACCTTTGCTCTAAAAGGCGAACTGCATCACGAAAAGAATGTAATTTCCGCAAGCAAACGAGTTTGTCCTCCTGCCACAGCTGTTTACAATATTGGTTGTTCGGCGGCTGACTTTTTGGCTGCGGATTTTGGCAGCCTGTTGCCGACAGGGAGAAAGTCAATTTCAGATGTAGGAGAACCGTTTTATGGCAACAATGAAGGACGTTGCCCAGCTTGCAGGTGTATCTACCGCCACGGTATCACGTGCGCTGATGAACCCGGATAAGGTTTCAACAGCGACCCGACAACGTGTTGAAAAAGCCGTGGTTGAGGTCGGTTACTCTCCGAACTCACTCGCCCGCAATCTGCGCCGCAACGAATCAAAAACGATCGTGGTGATCGTGCCGGATATCAGTGATCCCTTCTTTGCCGATGTGATCCGTGGTATCGAGGAAACCGCCACCGAAGAGGGCTATCTGGTATTACTGGGCGATTGTGCTCAGCAAAATGCCCGCGAGCGTTCTTTTGTCAATTTGGTGTTCACCAAGCAAGCCGATGGCATGCTGCTGTTGAGCTCCAACCTGCCGTTTGATATCAGCAAACCGGAGCAGAAGAACCTGCCACCGATGGTGATGGCCAATGAGTTCTCACCGGAGCTGGAGCTGCCAACCGTTCATATCGACAACCTGACCGCCGCCTTTGACGCCGTGCACTACCTGACTCAGTTAGGACACAAGCGTGTGGCCTGTATCGCAGGCCCAAGCAGCATGCCACTGTGCAGCTACCGCACCCAGGGCTACATTCAGGCGCTACGCCGCGCCGGTATTGCGGTGGAAGAGCGTTACATGACCTACGGCAACTTCACCTTTGAAGCCGGTGCACAAGCGGTATCGCAACTGATGGCACAACCATCGCCACCAACCGCGATTTTCTGCCAAAGCGATGTCATGGCGATTGGTGCCTTGCAGCAGGCGAAGAAGCTGGGCTTTCGCGTGCCACAGGATTTGTCGATCATCGGGTTCGATGACATCAAGTTCTCGGAGTTCTGCGATCCGCCACTGACTACCGTCAGCCAACCGCGCTATGAAATTGGCCGTCAATCCATGACCTTACTGCTTAACATGCTCAAAGGTCAGGATATCGGTACTAGCTCGCGTCTGCTGGAGGCCAAGTTGGTGGTGCGTGCCAGTGCGGCGCCGCCGCGTCGTTAAACCGAACGTGACTCGTCACACCGGGGATTAACCGGACATGAGGTCTGTATGCTGTGGCCTGATGTCCTTCCTCTTAGCCGGTGCCCGCCACCAGGCTACATCAACCCCGCGACATAGAGTGGCTGACGTAAAAGCAAGACCCAGAGCAACGCCAGCGAGGCGATATGCCCTATTTCCGCATCGAGCCGCATAAAATGCCGTTACCGATGCCCCAATCTGTGTAACTTTTGCACCGGGTAACTGGTCAACACTGTTCCACTTCAGTAACATGCTTAACTTACCTGTTAACCCGTCAGATCTGATACTCACTGTGGCACAACGAGACTATGTATCCCGCGGTAAACGTTCCGCTCCGGCGCGAACCCGCCGTAATAACAAAAAAGCCCGTAAGCCGTTGCCTGTTATGGCAATCGGTCTCGCCGTGCTGCTGATCGCTGGCCTTGCCGGTGGTCTGTATTATCTTAAGCATCGCTCCGCCGAACAGGCGCAGGCTCTGCAGCAACAGCCGCATAAAAACGGCCTGCCGGTCAAACCGGAAGAGCGCTGGAGCTATATTAAAGAGCTGGAAAACAAAGAAGTGGTGGTCACTGACCACAATCCGGTTCAAGACAGCACGCCGCCAACCCAATTGAGCCCCGAGCAACAGGCGATTTTGAGCCAGTTGCAGGCCGAGATGAAGCAAGCGCCAATCACCTTGCCGCAAGCGGATCGGAACGGCAATATCGATGGTGAAACGCGGGTGAATCCAGATAAACCGCTGTATACACCGCCAACGGCCAGCACTGGGCAAACCGCGCGCGTGGAGCAAATTCCACCCCGTCCGGCAACGCCACCGACACCGCCAAGCAAACCGGCGCCTAGCGTGACCGAAGCCAAACCGGTACTGGTGCAGCCGCCTCCGATCCCGCGTAACAGCGAAACCAGCAAGCCGGCCGAAAAACCTGCCGAAAGCAGTCAGAAATGGCTGGTCCAGTGCGGTGCCTACCGTACTTCATCGCAGGCCGAAGAAGTTCAGGCGACACTGGCTTTTCAGGGGATCGAAAGTAACGTGCGTACCAGCAATAGCTGGCATCGCGTGGTATTAGGGCCGTACAGCAGCCGTGCCGCCGCCGATAAACAGCAATCACGCCTCAAAGGCAGTGGTATGTCTTGTTTAATTCTTCCGGTCCAGGGTTGAAACTTACTTTCCCCATCCCCATCTAAGAAAATATGAGCCCTGCATCCTGCAGGGCATTTTCTATTCCCACGCTGAGGACCACACAGTGACAACCATCGTAAGTGTGCGCCGTAACGGCAAAGTAGTAATTGGTGGTGATGGACAGGTTTCTCTGGGCAACACCGTAATGAAAGCCAACGCCCGTAAGGTGCGCCGTCTGTATAACGATCAGGTGATTGCCGGTTTCGCCGGTGGTACCGCCGATGCCTTTACCCTGTTTGAGCGCTTTGAGCGCCAACTGGAAATGCATCAGGGTAATCTGGTCAAGGCGGCGGTTGAACTGGCCAAAGACTGGCGCTCCGACCGCGCACTGCGCAAGCTAGAAGCCTTGCTGGCAGTGGCCGATGAGAATGCCTCGCTGATCATCACCGGTAACGGTGACGTGGTTCAGCCAGAAAATGATCTGATTGCGATCGGCTCCGGTGGCCCATTCGCGCAATCTGCTGCACGCGCTCTGCTGGAAAATACCGATCTGTCCGCCCACGAAATCGTGGAAAAAGCGCTGACTATCGCCGGTGACATCTGTGTGTACACCAACCAGCACAAAACCATCGAAGAATTGCCAAGTAAGAGCTAAGGGCCTGACCATGTCTGAAATGACTCCTCGCGAAATTGTCCACGAACTTGATCGCCACATTATCGGTCAGGACAAAGCCAAACGTGCCGTCGCCATCGCTCTGCGTAACCGCTGGCGTCGTATGCAGTTGCCTGATGCGCTGCGCCATGAAGTTACCCCCAAAAATATTCTGATGATTGGCCCAACCGGGGTCGGTAAAACCGAAATTGCCCGTCGTCTGGCCAAACTGGCTAACGCGCCGTTCATCAAAGTTGAAGCCACCAAGTTCACCGAAGTGGGCTATGTGGGTAAAGAAGTGGACTCCATCATCCGCGATCTGACTGATGCCGCGGTGAAGATGGTACGTCTGCAATCTATCGAGAAAAATCGCTTCCGCGCGGAAGAGCTGGCCGAAGACCGCATTCTCGATGCACTGTTGCCACCAGCACGCGATCAGTGGGGCCAAACCGAAAAGACTGACGAACAATCACATACTCGTCAGATTTTCCGCAAGAAACTGCGTGAAGGTCAGCTGAACGATAAAGAGATCGAAATCGAAATCTCCGCCGCCGGTAACGTAGGCGTGGAAATCATGTCCCCTCCGGGCATGGAAGAGATGACCAACCAGCTGCAATCGATGTTCCAGAATCTGGCCGGTCAGCAGAAGAAAAAGCGTAAGCTGAAAGTTGCCGAAGCGATGAAGCTGCTGATTGAAGAAGAAGCGGCCAAGCTGGTGAACCCAGAAGAGCTGAAAGAGCAGGCTATTCACGCGGTTGAGCAAAACGGCATCGTGTTTATTGATGAGATTGACAAGATCTGTAAGCGCGGCGAAAGCTCTGGTCCTGATGTGTCCCGTGAAGGGGTGCAGCGTGACCTGCTGCCATTGGTCGAAGGTTGCACCGTCTCCACCAAGCACGGCATGGTGAACACTGACCACATCCTGTTCATCGCGTCCGGTGCCTTCCAAGTTGCACGGCCATCGGATCTGCTGCCAGAGCTGCAAGGTCGTCTGCCAATCCGCGTTGAGCTGGAAGCACTGACTACCGGTGATTTCGAGCGTATTTTGTCCGAGCCAAGTGCTTCCCTGACCGAGCAGTACAAAGCACTGCTGGCCACCGAAGGGCTGAACGTGACGTTTACCGATGAAGGGATCCGCCGTCTGGCCGAAGCCGCATTCCAGGTTAACGAGCGTACCGAGAACATCGGTGCTCGCCGTCTGCACACCGTGATGGAGCGTCTGTTCGAGGAAGTGTCCTTTGAAGCCAGCGAGCGTCAAGACAAGACACTGACTGTCGATGCCGATTACGTCAGCAAGTACTTGGGCGAGCTGGTCGAAGACGAAGACTTGAGCCGCTTTATCCTGTAAGCGCTGCCCGTCAGATGACGGCGTGCATATTGTCGCGCTCATCTGTTGGACTGGGCGCCGTCTGCTGACGGCGCCTTTATTTTATCTGCTGTTTAGGGTCTGCCGTTGATTATCGGCGACGCCACTACCCAAAAACAGGCATACCCGCCGCCGACGCTCTGCGGTAAACTAGCACGCTCATTTTTTAACTAGCCTGAAGCCATATCCATGAGTAACTCTAAATTTGCCATCTGGCTGGAAGCCGCCCGACCGCGTACGCTGCCGCTGGCCCTGGCCTCCATTGTCACCGGCGCTGCGGTTGCTATGTGGCAAGGACGCTTCCATGCAGGGATCACAGTGCTGGCACTGCTGACTGCGACTCTGCTGCAAATTCTTTCCAATCTCGCCAATGACTATGGCGATGCCGTCAAGGGAACTGACAAGGACAGAGTCGGCCCACGACGTGCGGTACAAAGTGGCTTGATCACGCCGCAGGCCATGAAACGGGCCATGCTGCTGGTACTGCTACTGACTTTACTGAGCGGTGGGGTGTTGATCCTGCTGGCCTGCCAAAAACCAGAAGATATTCTCGGATTTCTGGTGATGGGCGTGCTGGCGATTGTAGCCGCCATTACCTATACCGTCGGTAACAAGCCGTACGGTTATATGGGGCTCGGTGATATTTCGGTGCTGATTTTCTTTGGCCTGCTCGGTGTGGGCGGTACCTATTATCTGCAAACCGGCCACTTTGAAGCCATGGTGCTGCTGCCGGCGCTCGGCTGTGGTCTGCTGGCTACAGCGGTGTTGAACCTCAACAACCTGCGTGATATCGATACTGATCGTCAGTGTGGCAAAAACACCCTGGCCGTGCGCATGGGACCACTGTGGGGCCGTCGCTACCATCTGCTGCTGTTAGGTGGCGCGCTGCTGAGCTTGGCGCTGTACGCGGCCTTGGCGGTGCATACGGCGGTGATCTGGCTGTTCCTGCTGGCTAGCCCGCTGCTGCTGCGTCACGGTGTGGCAGTGTGGAAAGAGCCCAATGGCGCTGCGCTGCGTCCTTTGCTGGAGCAAGTGGTGAAAGGTGCGCTGCTTACCAACGTGCTGTTTGCCGCCGGACTGGTACTCAGCTGATCCTCGCGGCCGCTTTTCGGCGGCCGTCCTGCTTGCAAAATCACACGCTGTCAGCTGGTGATTTTGCAATCACCCCAGACGGGGTTATACTTCGTACAATTTCAACAACTAAAGCCTTATCCTATGAAATACGATACCTCCGAACTGTGCGATATCTATCTGGACCAAGTTGATGTGGTTGAGCCGATGTTCTCCAGCTTCGGCGGACGGAGTTCTTTTGGCGGCAAAATCACCACCATCAAATGCTTTGAAGACAATGCCTTGCTGCGTGATGTGGTGGAAGAGAACGGCCTTGGCCGGGTGCTGCTGATCGATGGCGGTGGTTCACTGCGTCGTGCGCTGCTCGACGGCGAACTGGCGCGCCGCGCAGCCGAGAACGAATGGGAAGGCATGATCATTTATGGCGCGGTGCGTCAGGTTGATGAGCTGGAAGAGTGCGATATTGGCATTCAGGCGCTAGCCTCCATTCCGGTAGGCGCAGACAGCAACGGCCACGGTGAAACCGATGTGCCGGTCAACTTTGGCGGCGTGACCTTCTTACCGGAAGACCACGTGTACGCTGACAGCACCGGTATCATCCTGTCGCCAGAAGCGTTGGATCTGGAATAACACCGCTGTTAACGCGTAGCGTTGCTGCGTTCGCCATAAAAAAACAGAGCATTATGCTCTGTTTTTTTATTGATATTGCAATAGCTTTGATGTGAGCACGTGCAGCGACCGAAGCAAACTCGCCTAGCGAGACTGAACCGGTGACACATCCCCACCGCGGGCCAATTACACTTCTTCCATTTTGCCCAGCAGCATGCGCAGGCGCTCTTGCCAGCCTTGATGCTCAGCGCGCAGTTGTTCATTTTCACGCAGCATCGCTTCGCGCTCTGCCGCATTCTGCTGCACTTGTTGTTCCAGTGCTTGGTTCTGTTCTTTCAGATCTTCCATTTCCATCTGCAGCAGTTGGATGGTATCTACTGCTTGTTGTACTTTGGCTTCCAGCTTCTCAAATACTTCAAAAGACATAAATAAGGACTCCCTTAAACATCGCCTCATCGCGATCGGTGTGCATTTCCTTGTACTCTACCACCGGCTGCGAGCCAGCGCTATCCGGCGAGCCGCAGGATTTGCGCTGTAACCGACCGATGTTCCATATCGCGCATTGCGCACTGAGCAACGACCTGACTTAATCACGCCTGACTTTCTGCTCTCGCAATAAATCGCAATAAAACGCCATGCTACAGTCTGACTTTTGCGTTAACCATCAATTAACACCCATTACATTCATGCAAACTCGCAACCTTTCTTTCGCTTAATTGATTCAGCTATCAGAAAAGGGCTTAGCAGCAGATTACTCTGCACACGCCCAATTTTTGAGCCTGTTCACTAAATAATGAGCATTTTCTCTAAAATTTTGACCAATAACGCACATTCACCTTTTGCTGTTTTTCGTATTCGCGCTTTAACGTTACATTTACACCATTGACCAGCCAACTGGTCGAACCAGATAGTGTTTCCGATAACGTACCCCACAATAAATTCAAGGACAGCACGTATGAGCACAACGACCCAGCCCTCATTGACCGGGCAGTGTATCGCGGAATTTATCGGCACCGGCCTGTTAATCTTTTTCGGCCTCGGCTGTGTGGCTGCGGCCAATCTGGCCGGTGCAGCCTTAAGCCTATGGGAAATCAGTATCATCTGGGGTGTCGGGGTTGCGATGGCAATTTACCTGACCGCCGGAGTTTCCGGTGCCCACTTAAACCCTGCGGTCACTATCGCCCTGTGGCTGTTTGCCTGTTTTGAACGCAAACGTGTGCTGCCATACATCGTCGCCCAAGTGGCGGGCGCGTTCGCCGCGGCTGCACTGGTGTACTTCCTGTATGGTAATCTGTTCGCTGAATATGAAACTGCGCACAACATCGTGCGTGGTAGCGCCGAGAGCCTGAAAACTGCCGGGGTCTTCTCTACCTATCCGCATGCAGCCATTTCTGTTGGCCATGCCTTTGTGGTGGAGATGGTGATCACTGCGGTGCTGATGGCCCTGATCATGGCGCTGACCGATGACGGTAACGGTCTGCCACGTGGCCCAATGGCTCCACTGCTGATTGGTCTGGTGATTGCCGTGATCGGCGGCGCAATGGGCCCACTGACTGGCTTTGCGATGAACCCAGCGCGTGACTTTGGTCCGAAACTGCTGGCGTTCTTGGCGGGTTGGGGCGACATGGCCTTAACCGGCGGACGTGATATCCCTTATTTCCTGGTGCCAATTGTGGCGCCGATTGTCGGTGCCTGCCTGGGTGCTGCGGGCTACCGCGCCATGATTGGTCGCAACCTGCCATGCAATACCTGCCGCCTGTCTGATGAAGACGAAAGCGCGCAAACCAAGCAAGCCTGATCCAAAGCGGTGCGGGGAAACTCGCACCTCTTGATGAACAATACGCTAAAAACCACCACAATAAACATTACCTAGGGTAGAACAATGGAATCGATGATGACTGAAAAAAAATACATGGTCGCGCTGGACCAGGGTACGACCAGTTCCCGCGCCATAGTCCTCGATCACAATGCCAATGTCGTTAGCGTATCGCAGCGCGAATTTACCCAGCATTACCCGCAAGCCGGCTGGGTTGAGCATGACCCGATGGAAATCTGGGGTACCCAAAGTGCGGTACTGGTGGAAGTTCTGGCCAAAGCCGGTATTACCTCAGATCAGGTGGCCGGTATCGGGATCACCAACCAGCGTGAAACCACCATTGTGTGGGAAAAAGAAACCGGTAAGCCGGTCTACAATGCCATCGTATGGCAGTGCCGTCGTACCGCACCGATTTGCGAAGACTTAAAAGCCCAAGGTCTGGAAGAGTACATCCGCCACAACACCGGTCTGGTGGTTGACCCGTACTTCTCCGGCACCAAAGTAAAATGGATTTTGGATCACGTGGAAGGTGCCCGTGAGCGCGCCAAGCGTGGCGAGCTGCTGTTCGGTACCGTCGATACTTGGCTGGTGTGGAAGATGACCCAAGGCCGCGTACACGTGACCGACTACACCAACGCCTCCCGTACCATGCTGTTCAACATCCACACCTTGGATTGGGACAGCAAGATGCTGGAAGTCTTAGACATCCCGCGTGAAATGCTGCCACAGGTACGTCCATCCTCTGAAGTGTACGGCCAAACCAACATTGGTGGTAAAGGCGGTACCCGTATCCCAATCGCTGGTATTGCTGGTGACCAGCAAGCCGCGCTGTTCGGCCAGATGTGTGTACAGCCGGGCATGGCGAAAAACACCTACGGTACCGGCTGCTTCTTGCTGATGAATACCGGTAAGGAAGCGGTACGCTCCCGTCACGGTCTGCTGACCACCCTGGCCTGCGGTCCGAAAGGCGAGCCGAACTATGCCTTGGAAGGCGCCGTGTTTATCGGTGGTGCGTCGATTCAGTGGCTGCGTGACGAACTGCGTCTGCTGGGCGACTCGTTCGATTCCGAATACTTCGCCTCCAAAGTCAAAGACAGCAACGGCGTGTATGTGGTGCCGGCCTTTACCGGTCTGGGCGCGCCTTACTGGGATCCGTATGCCCGTGGCGCTATCTTCGGTCTGACCCGTGGCGCGAACCGTGACCACCTGATCCGTGCGACCTTGGAATCCGTGGCGTACCAAACCCGTGACGTTCTGGATGCAATGCAAGCTGACTCCGGCACGCCGCTGAAAGCGCTGCGCGTCGATGGCGGTGCGGTACAGAACAACTTCCTGATGCAATTCCAGTCTGACATTCTGGGCACCACTGTTGAGCGTCCAGTGGTGCGTGAAGTAACCGCGCTGGGTGCCGCCTATCTGGCCGGTCTGGCCATCGGCTTCTGGAAAGATCTGGACGAGCTGCAGTGCAAAGCAGCAATCGACCGCGTGTTCGAGCCAGGCATGTCCGAAGGCGAACGCGCCCGTCTGTACAAAGGCTGGCAAAAAGCGGTGAGCCGCGCCCAGCACTGGGAAGATTGATCGTCACCGTATGCTGACCCGCTATCACACTGATAGCCCTCTCCACCCTATGACAAACCGCGCTTCGGCGCGGTTTTTTTTATCCCTCGAGCGCCGGCGGTTTTTTGCCGTTCTTTCTTCTGCTCTACACTCTTGCTCAGTGCCATTCCTTATCCACCGCACCTCAATGCTCGCTGTTGCAGCCGAGTGTCATCCGACAAATGTATCCTGCATCACGCTTTTATTTTCCATTACGCAAACGGTTACTTTGGCTTTTGTGATACCATCAGCGGCGTTTTTTGATCCTTGGTCTTTTTGTTCAATCTCTTGCATACAGGTTTGCTCCCATGAAACGTGAATTAGCCATTGAGTTTTCCCGGGTGACTGAAGCAGCGGCACTGGCCGGGTACAAGTGGCTGGGTCGTGGCGATAAAAATACCGCCGATGATGCGGCAGTCCGCGCCATGCGCATCATGCTCAATCAGGTCGACATCGCCGGTGAAATCGTGATCGGTGAAGGGGAAATCGACGAAGCGCCGATGCTGTACATCGGAGAAAAAGTCGGGACGACCAAAGGCGATGCGGTAGATATTGCCGTTGATCCGATTGAAGGCACCCGTATGACCGCAATGGGACAAGCCAACGCACTGGCGGTACTGGCGGTTGGCGAGAAAGGCACCTTCCTGCGCGCCCCTGACATGTACATGGAAAAACTGGTGGTCGGCCCAGGCGCCAAAGGCGTGATTGATTTGAACCGTTCACTGGCAGACAACCTGATGCGCGTGGCCGCCAAGTTGGATAAACCGCTGAGCTCGCTGACCGTGATCACCTTGGCCAAACCGCGCCATGAAGCGGCGATTGCCGAGATGCAAGCCTTGGGCGTGCGCGTGTTCGCCATTCCTGATGGCGATGTGGCCGCCTCAATCCTGACCTGTATGCCCGAGAGCGAAGTGGATGTGCTGTACGGCATCGGCGGCGCGCCAGAAGGGGTGATTTCTGCGGCGGTGATCCGCGCGCTGGATGGCGATATGCAAGGCCGCCTGCTGGCCCGTCACGACGTGAAAGGCGATAGCGCCGAAAACCGCCGTCTGGGTGAAAGCGAGTTGGCGCGCTGCGCCGAAATGGGCATTGAGGCCGGTAAAGTGCTGAGCCTGTCCGATATGGCACGCAGCGATAACGTGATTTTCTCCGCTACCGGCATCACCAAAGGCGACCTGCTGGAAGGCATTCACCGTCAAGGCAATGTGGCGACCACGGAAACCTTGCTGATCCGCGGTAAATCGCGCACCATCCGCCGCATCAAATCGACCCATTATCTGGATCGTAAAGACGCCGCCATCTGCCAAATCATTTTGTAAGACTGCGCGTTGAGCGCCTTGCCACTCGGCCATGCGCAGCGAAACCGCAAAACCGCACAAACAAAAACGGCGCTCATCATGAGCGCCGTTTTTATTGGTCGTGTCAGCCACCGCTTAGCCAATCCGGCGACTTACCAGCATCTGCTCATGCTGACGCGCCCGCCACACAATCAGCGCCCAGTTCAGCACAATCAGCACCGCCATGCTCAGCATCAACAGCCCCAACGTGGTCTGGCCGTGCATCGGCAAGCTGGCTGACAACCAAGTGGTGATCCCCGAGCCCATGTTTTGCAAACCGCCCACCAGCGCACCAGCGGTACCAGCCAGCAGTGGGAAGGGGTTCAGCGCCCCAGTGGTCGCCAGAGGGAACAGCATGCCACCTGCGAAGAAGAACATCGCGGCCGGGATCAGCAAACTATACACGCTCAGCATGCCCAGCACGCCGCACAGCCACATGCTCAAGCCAGCCAACAGTGCCGCGCTAACGGCAATCCACATCAGCTGATGCAAAGAGAAGCTTTTTTGCGATGCCAGCCACGAGCCCACAAACGCCGCCGGTAATGGCAGAATAAACAAAATGCTGACCGTCACTTCGCTCAGGCCCAGCTCGTTGCTCATCAGCACCCCAGCACTGGCTTCAAACACCGCGATCCCCGCCAAGGCAAACACCATGATCAGCACGTAACCGAGGAAATCGGCATTGCCCAGCAGGTGCCGATAGCTGCGCACCAGTCCCATGGCATTGTTTTTCGCCGCTTCCGGACGGGTCTCAGGCAGCAAGGCCGCCATCGCCAACCACACGCCAGTCCCCAGACACAGCAAGAACACAAAGCAAGCACGCCAACCAAAGTGAGTCGACAGTACGCCACCCAATACCGGCGCCAGCAAAGGGCTGAAAATAATCCCCATACTGATCAGGCTATTGGCCCGGCGCAGCGCCGCACCTTCAAACAGATCTCGCGGCACGGTACGGATCATCACCCCGGCCACCCCAGTACCCATGCCCTGAATGGCACTACCGGCCACCAGCATATCCAGTGACGGCGCCAGCAGCGCAAACACGCAGCCAAACACAAACACCAATAAGCCGGACAACACCATCGGACGACGGCCAAAGCGATCCGACAGCGGACCATACACCAACTGTGATAAACCGTACGTCAGCAGATAGGCAGCCATCACCGCCTGCACTGCCCCCGGGCGCACCATCAAGCCGCTGGCAATCTGCGTCATTGCCGGTACGTAGATGGTCTGGGTCATCTGCCCGACCGCTACCAGCAAAATCAGCAGCAATAACATTTTATTTTCTTGTGCTTTATTCATTTTAATCAGGCTTCAGTTACCCTGCCGGAGCCCCACCGTCTGCGAGCAGACAGTGTGAGATGCAGAGTTTACTTCTTGGTATTAAGGGAAAATCAGATGGAAAAACGACCGAAATGGTCAGACGCGATACGATAGCAAAGTCGTGAGCTTGCTCACAACTCCTTATCCTGTAACGCGTTGGGGCGTCTGTACAAATAACCCCGCACCGAATGGAAATAAAACTTTACGTTTATACTCTGCCGCCCTCGCAGCATGTCTGCGCGCTGACTCTGTGCATAGCCTAGACCTTGCTATCTGAGTTAAGTAAAGCTATTGCTTTATAAACAACAGGGGGCATAATACACAACATATTAACAATTGCCGTCACCCAGTGAGTCATGAGATGAAAACTGCGGATATCATCCTGCACCGCCTGAAAAGTCAGGGGCCGCTGCCGGTCAAGGCGCTGGCCGAGCAACTCGGCATGACCACCATGGGCGTGCGTCAGCATATGCAGCAACTCGAGCAGCAAGCGCTGGTGCGCTACGAAGATCAGCGGGTTAAAATTGGCCGTCCGGTGCGTTACTGGAGCCTGACCGCACAAGGGCATGCCCAGTTTCCGGATCGGCATGCCGAACTCTCCGCCCATCTGCTGCTGGCCGTACAGCAGCAATATGGCGAGCAGGCGCTACCCTCGTTGCTGCAAACACGGGAAGATCAGCTGGCTGCACAATATGCGCAGGCGATGGTACACGCCACCACCCTCGAAGCGCGGCTCAGCGCCTTAGTGCGCCTGCGTGAACAAGATGGCTACATGGCATCGCTGCAAGCGCAGGATGACGCCTTTATCCTGACCGAACAACACTGCCCGGTGTGCCACGCCGCCAGTCAATGTCAGGCACTGTGCAGCAGTGAACTGCGCTTATTCCAGCGCCTACTGGGTGACGACTGCCACATTGAACGAACCGAACATATTGTCGGCGGTGATCGGCGCTGCACCTACCGGATCACCCCACGACACGCCTCTTGCTCCACCCTCTCGCCCCAATAAGGAGTCCGCCATGACTGAATGGGTTGCAGGCACCGTGATCAGCAACACCCGCTGGACTGAGCGGTTGTTCTCATTACGAGTACGGGCTGATATTGCCCCGTTTCAAGCCGGTCAGTTCACTAAACTGGCGTTGGATCTCGATGGTGAGCGCGTGCAGCGCGCTTACTCGTACGTCAATGGCAGCGCTAATCCGGAGTTAGAGTTCTACATTATTCAGGTGCCGCAAGGGCGTCTTTCACCGGCGCTGCAACGTCTGCAACCGGGCGACTCCCTGTGGTTAACCCGCGATGCCAATGGTTTTTTTGTCCTCGATGAGATCCCGCCCGCCCGTGATTTGTGGATGCTAGCGACCGGCACCGCCATCGGCCCTTACCTGTCGATTCTGGCCGACCCAAGCGCATTAACACGCTTTACCCATCTGCGCCTGATCCACGCCGTGCGCCGACAAGAAGATTTAAGTTACCTGCCGCAGATGCGCGAGTTAGAGCAGCGCTACGCTGGCCGCCTACGCTGCCTGACGGTAGTCAGCCGCGAAGCCAATCCTGATGGGCTGGAAGGGCGGATTCCGGATCTGCTGACCAGCGGCGCCCTCGAGCAGGCCGCCGACTTAGCGATCAGTGCCGAGCACAGTCACCTGATGCTGTGCGGAAATCCGCAGATGGTGCGCGACACCCAAGCCTTACTGAAAGAACAATATGGCCTGAGCAAGCACCTGCGTCGCAAGCCAGGGCAGATCACCAGCGAGCATTACTGGTAACCGAATCCCCGCACCGCATGCCGGATCAAAAAAGTGGCCACGGTGGGCCACTTTTTTATGTTTTCTGATGTTGTTTTCTGTTGTCAGTTTGCGCTGTCGCCGTGCTTATCCACGCCAGCGGATTGCGGTCGGCAAGTCACCAAAACGATTAGCTTCCGGTTGGCCACGAAACACCCCGCAATCGAGCACCAACACCACCAGCACAAACAGCGGCATAAAGCGTGCAATCGCCCATTGCCAAAACGGATCGGTCACATGCGGCGCTAAACCGGGAAACAAAATAGGGATCAGCAGCAGAGCCGAAAAGCCCGCCGGTTTGCCACGGTCGTGCAGGCGTTTGCTGATCACCGCCAGCAACGGCCACAACAACACCAATACCCACGCATCACGCAGCAACGGATAAGCCGATAACAGCGCCGTGCCCAGCATCAGTAGCAGCAGACAGACTGCAATACCCAGCCAGAATCCTCGACGATCCAGTCGTCCCTGAAATGAAAACAACCACGTGCTTATCGGCATAACTCACCTTTGTATCCAGTCACTCTATCAGGCCGCACATTATCCTGCTTCCAACGGAACTTCCCAGCAGTAAAAGTGCAAGGCGTGCGAAAGCACACAACTTTAGCGCCTACCACGTGCCACATCCACGCCGCTGATAGCTCACGCGAAGCTACAAGGTCAACGCATACAGCAGGCGATTATCCAGAGGTTGGTAACCTAAAGACTGATACAGTTGCCGCGCCGGATGATTGGCAAACTCGGTGTCCAACACCAACGCGCCAGCGTTAGTGTATTCGGCAAACTCGCGCGCTTTTTCCATCAGCGCCCGTCCGACCCCTTGTTCGCGAAACGCATCATCCACGTACAAATCATTGACCAGCCACGTGCGCTGCACATCAATGGAAGAAAGCAGCGGATACAACTGCACAAAACCCAGCAGCTGCGACTCCTCTTGGACTGCAACAAAAATGATGCTCTCATCAAAGCGGATGCGATTTTTCAAAAAGACCTGCGAACGCTTCAGATCCGGCTTCCCGCCAAACAGCACTCGATAACGCTCAAATGCCTCGGCCAGTAACTCCAAATTCCAGATTTCGGCTTTAAACAGACGCATGCCCTCTCCTTAGGCCTTTTCAATCCTCTGTTTCAACGTTAGCCTACTCGGGTTAAAAAATCGACAGCGGGACGTGGCTTTGTCCCACTCTCGCCCAACTATTACGCATACTTGCAGTCAGGATCACCGCCAGCCAGCCTGAGTGGTGCGCAGCAAAAGTCTGATACTCGATTGCGTATGGTGCTGAGTTACTGGCTTTCGTAAATAGGCAACAAAAAATGCCGATGGAAGCACAAATCTATGATGATTCTCTGATAAATCGATTCAGATAACTGTTATATTTTTTCGGATATGTTTAACAGATCAGCGGCGGTAGCCCAGTGCGGCTATTCAGATCGCTCTATATTGACTGGAGAGTAAAGCATGCGTCGTCCATTAGTTATGGGTAACTGGAAGCTGAACGGCAACAAAGCCATGGTACAAGAGCTGATTGCTGGCCTGAAAGCCGAATTGAACGGTGTGGACGGTTGTGGCGTGGCGATTGCGCCACCAGTGATGTATCTGGCCGAAGCGCAAACGGCGCTGCAAGGCTCTGCCATTGCTCTGGGTAGCCAGAACGTTGACGTAAACCTGTCTGGCGCGTTCACCGGCGACATCTCTGCTGACATGCTGAAAGAGTTCGGTGCTGAGTACATCATCATCGGTCACTCTGAGCGTCGTACTTATCACAAAGAAAGCGATGCGTTCATTGCGCAAAAATTTGGCGCACTGAAAGCTGCCGGTCTGATCCCAGTACTGTGCATCGGTGAAACCGAAGCCGAAAACGAAGCTGGCCAAACTGAAGCGGTGTGCGCTAAGCAGCTGGACGCCGTACTGAACACCCTGGGCGCCGAAGCGTTCATGGGCGCAGTGATTGCCTACGAGCCAGTATGGGCGATCGGTACTGGCAAGTCTGCCACTCCAGCACAAGCGCAAGCCGTGCACGCATTCATCCGTGGCCACGTGGCTAAGCATGACGCCAACGTTGCTGAGCAAGTGATCATCCAGTACGGCGGCTCCGTAAACGCCGCTAACGCCGCTGAGCTGTTCACCCAGCCAGACATCGATGGCGCGCTGGTTGGTGGTGCTTCCCTGAAAGCGGATGCCTTTGCGGTGATCGTTAAAGCAGCCGCGCAAGCCAAAGCCTAATTTTTCGCGTCGCATTCACTGATGTCGCATTGATGTCTCATTGATATTGCTGTCACATTGATACGGCGACGCCAGCGAGCACCCCGCAGCATTCAAAAATCCCGGCTCTCAAGGCCGGGATTTTTTATATCCATACCGGCTCGGTATCGGCACAGCACGCTTTTTTTTCCACACTACTCGCTCCACTTGCCTATCCACTGCCTCCCCCACTTTGCCGTATGCTAGCCACAGAATTCCGGCCATAAAAAAACGGCCACCGTAGTGACCGCTTTTTAAGATGCGCTTCGCCATACCGATAAGCTATGGGCGATACGCCTCAGAGCACGAGTTGCGTATCAGAACAGTTTTTTCGCTGTCGCCAGCCAATCGGCTTTGAATGGACGCTTCATGTTCTCGATAGCATCGATGATGTCATGATGCACCATCTTCTCGTTCTGAATACCGACACAGCGGCCACCGTAACCTTCCAGCAGCAGCTCAACTGCGTAAGCGCCCATACGGGAAGCCAGAATACGGTCATACGCCACTGGCGCACCGCCACGCTGAATGTGGCCCAAAATGGTGGCGCGGGTTTCACGGCCGGTTTCTTTCTCGATGAACTTGGCCAGCTCGTTCACATCACAGATGTGCTCGGTGATCGCCACGATCGCGTGCTTCTTACCTTTGCTGATCCCGGCCATGATCTCTTCCACCAGCTCTTGGCGGTTGAATTCCACTTCCGGCAGCACGATGAACTCACAACCACCGGCAATCGCCGCGGCCAGTGTCAGGTCACCACAGTGGCGGCCCATCACTTCTACGATAGAGATACGCTGGTGCGAAGATGAGGTATCACGCAGACGGTCAATCGCTTCCAGCACGGTTTCCAGTGCGGTGAAATAACCGATGGTGTAGTCAGTACCGGCCACATCGTTATCAATCGTGCCCGGCAGACCGATGCATGGGAAACCCATTTCCGTCAGCTTCTTAGCACCCATGTAGGAGCCGTCACCGCCGATCACTACCAGAGCATCGATGTCATGACTGCGCAGATTGGCCACCGCCTGTTCCCGCACTTTTTCATCACGAAATTCTGGGAAACGCGCTGAACCGAGGAAAGTACCACCACGGTTGATGACATCGGACACGCTCTGACGATCCAGTTTACGGATACGGTTCTGGTGCAGACCCAGATAACCATCCATCACACCGTAAACTTCCAGCCCTTCACTCAATGCTGCCCGAACCACACCGCGAATGGCAGCGTTCATTCCCGGTGCGTCACCACCACTGGTCAATACGCCAATCTTTTTAATCATGACAACCCTCTGACTTTCGGAAGTTAGTTACTGCTCAGACTGCCCACCCGGATCCACATCCCCCAATGTTCTGATCCGAATGCCATTGCAGCTAAACTCCGGCATCTTACCCCAAGTTATGCGGACATAAGATGACAGGAAAAAATAAGTACGTGATGAGTATTACAATTTTGAAAAAAAACTAAATTGATACGCATCACAGTAACTCATCACACCCACTGCAAGGGCAAAATCGATCGGCTTACTCCTTTCAGCATGAAGGATTGTGATAAAAGTTTACGAGATTTGGCTCACAGCACTGTTTTTCATTTCCAATGGCACCGCCGATACCGGATCTTGGTGAATGATCACATCCGCCCCCGGGAACAACGCCATCAGATCGTGCTCTACCCCATCGGCAATCCGATGAGCGTCGACCAACGGCAGGTTATCGTCTAATTCTAGATGCAGCTGGATAAAGCGGGTAGGCCCGGCGCGACGAGTACGCAGTTGATGCACACCGCGCACGCCCGGCGTTGAGCGCACACGCTCTAAAATCTGGGCGCGCTCTTCTTCCGGCAGCGCCTGATCCAGCAACGATTGCACCGCATGGTAGCCCATCACCACCGCACTGATCAGGATGTAGCAACCAATACCGACGGCAAACAGCGCATCCGCCATACCGATGCCCCACCAGCTCAGGCCGATAGCCAGCAAAATCGCCCCGTTCATCAACAAGTCACTTTGGTAGTGCAGCATATCGGCTTTGATCGCCTGACTGCCGGTACGGCGCACCACCTGACGTTGGAACGCCAGCAGCGCCAAAGTCACCAGCAGCGCAAACACGGTGACGCCCATTCCTAATCCAGGATCGGTCATCGGCTGCGGGTTAATCAAGCGCTCGCCACCTTGCAGCAACAGGAAAAAGGCTGAGCCAGAGATAAACATGCTCTGAGCCAACGCCGCTAATGACTCGGCTTTGCCGTGACCAAAACGGTGCTCTTCATCCGCCGGTTGCAGTGAGTAGCGGATCACCAGCAAATTGGTCAGTGAGGCAGCAATATCCAGCAGCGAATCCACCACCGAAGCCAACAGACTGACAGCGCCGGTCTTCCACCAGGCCACGATTTTGACCAGTAGCAGCAAGGTCGCCACCGACGTTGAACACAACGCCGCCAGTTTGACCCAGTGCCCGTATTCCTTGTTCATTTGAATGTACTCCGCCTTCATTTGTATGGACGATTGGCACTGCTCAGTATACCGGTTTCAACGCCGCTCTGCGTCGCACAATGAAAAACCCCGGCCTGCACAGTAATGCAGACCGGGGTGAGACAGGCTATTTTGTTGTTATAAAATCAGTTGCTGGCGGGGGTCGCCGGAGCCGCCGCTGGGGCTGGGGTCGCTACAGGCTGACGCGCCGCAAAACGCTGGTCAACTTTGGCTTTCTGCTCTGGTGTCAGCAGGTTGTACATTTGATTGTGCACCTTGGCACGCTGTACTTGCTGCTCGATACGCTGGGTATTCATTTTTTCAAACATGGTGCGCGCCGCAGCTTCATCAAATTTTGGCGCGGTCATGATAGCGTGCATCTGAGTACGCATTTGCGCGTCCATCATTGGCTGGCGATCCAGCTGAGTGCACAGCTCGGTAAACTGTTTTTGTTGCGCTTCGGTCAGGTTCAGACCTTTGGTGGCGAAACCGGCACAACGCATGCCGCGGCCTTGACCGTTGTGATGCTTTTGCATCATGCCGCCGTCCATCATACCTTTGCCCATCATCATGGTGTCATTTTGACCACCTTGTGCAAATGCCATGGTGGAAGTCAGAGCCACAACAGATGCGATCATCACTTTGTTCAGTACACGCATGGTTATCTCCTCAAAAAAACAGTGCGATATATGTCGAGTGCAGCGCCAAGCGCGTTACTCTCTGGTGCAATGTGTCTATGGATTTAAGTGTACGCCGTCTCCTGCAAAGTGCTGTCAGTAGATGTAAAGCTGTGTAAAGGCTAATAGCCCTGCTGCGTGGGATCCCTTACCTTATAAAGCATAACTGATGGAGACTGTTCCCATGACCCGATTACTGTTGGTAGATGACGATCTGGAGCTCACTGATCTGTTGTCCGAATTGCTGGATATGGAAGGCTTTAGCGTCACGGTCGCCCATGATGGCGATCAGGCTCTGGCGATGCTCGATGCCTCTATCGATATGATTTTGCTGGATGTGATGATGCCCAAACGCAATGGGCTGGAAACCCTAAAAGCCTTGCGCCTAGAGCACAATACTCCGGTGTTGATGCTGACCGCGCGCGGCAGCGAGCTGGATCGCGTGCTGGGCCTCGAGCTTGGCGCCGATGACTATCTGCCCAAGCCGTTTAACGATCGCGAACTGGTGGCGCGCATTCGCGCTATCTTGCGCCGTACCAGCCGTCCAGTCGAGGAAAAGACCAGCGATACCCTCCACTTTGACCAACTGGAGCTCTATCCTGGGCGGCAAGAAGCGCGCTTTGCGGGCACCTTACTGGAGCTGACCGGCACCGAATTTAGCCTGCTGCAACAACTGGTGCAGCATCCGGGCGAGATCTTGTCGCGCGAGAGCCTGAGCCTCGATATTCTCGGCAAACGCCTGTCACCGTTTGACCGCTCGATCGACATGCACATGTCTAATCTGCGCAAAAAACTGCCTGACCGCCAAGACGGTCTGCCGTGGTTTAAGACCCTGCGCGGGCGCGGTTATCTGCTGGTGGCCGCCTCATGAATGCGCGTCGCCTGTGCGCCTCCACATTCGGGCTGTGTAACAGCTTGACCGCACGTATCTTCGCCATCTTCTGGTTTACGCTGGCGCTGGTGCTGTTGGTGGTGCTGATGTTGCCACGTTGGGACAGCCGTAACGCCTCGGCACTGTCAGAGCGCGAGCAGCTGAACTACCAGCGCTTTGTGACCCAAATTGCCGAGCGCCTGCAAGCGCTACCGAGCGATAGCCAAGATCAGCAGATTCGCCAAGCGCTGCGCAACAGCGATCACAGCCGGCTGCGCATCACCCTACAACGCGCCGATGGGCTGCTGCTCAACACCAACCATATGGGCGTGCGTGAGATGAATAACTTCATCGCCCTGTCCGAAGAGCTGCAAGCGCCGCGCAAAAAACTGTATAACCAGCGGATGGTAATTGGCCCGTTTCTGATCCAAGTCCACGGCGAGCCGTTCCGGCTGTTTTTGTCTCACCCAGCCAGTAGCAAGGCCGGTTTTCTCAATTACCTGCTCGATCACCCGCTGACGTTGCTCGGGGTGACCATGCTGATCAGTACGCCATTTTTACTCTGGCTCGCGTGGAGTCTGGCTCGGCCAGCGCGGCGTTTACAGCAAGCGGCCAACAAAGTGGCGCGCGGTGAGCTAACCCCCGACCCGCAGCTTGAGCGCGGCGCCAAAGAGTTTCGTGCTACTGGCCGCAGCTTCAATCAGATGATTTCGGCCTTGGAGCAGATGGTGGGTAATCAGCAGCGTTTGCTGTCGGATATCTCCCATGAACTGCGCACACCACTGACGCGCCTGCAACTGGCCACCGCACTGGTGCGCCGCCGCCAAGGGGAAAGTCACGAACTGGCGCGTATCGAAACCGAAGCCCAGCGCCTCGATGCCATGATTGGCGAGCTGTTGGCCTTATCGCGCTTGCAGCTCAATAGCCATTTGGAGCGCGAAACCGTGCCCGCCGATGAGCTGTGGCTGCCGGTGTTAGATGATGCCATCTTCGAAGCCGAACAAAGCGGTAAACAGCTGACCATCAGCGCCGCTCCGGGCCCTTGGCTGCTATCAGGCAATCGTGCGTTGCTGGAAAGTGCGCTGGAAAACGTCATTCGTAATGCCCTGCGCTATGCGCACCATGACATCCATGTCAGCTTCTGCCGTACTGCCTTGCCCGACGGTGGCCATGAGCTCTGTATCACGTTGGATGACGATGGCCCGGGCGTGCCGGAAAGCGAGCGCGAGAAAATTTTCCGCCCGTTTTATCGCACTGATGAAGCGCGGGCGCGCACCTCCGGCGGTACCGGACTTGGCTTGGCGATTGTCGATAATGCCCTGCGTCAGCATCAAGGCCATATCGAAGCGGCCACCAGCCCGCTGGGCGGACTGCGGCTGATCCTGCGCTTGCCGCTGCTTACCTAAACGGCCGCACGCATCTCGCGCCCTCACACGCCAAAGCGCTGACCGATACCGCCAGTCAGCGCTTATTTCCACCACAACGTAGCTTCACCACGCCGCCGGTTGAACCCTATCACTGCAATCGGGTATCCTGCTGCTCATTCGTTTATCCGCCGGCCTTCGCGCCCACGCTGACATACCACTATCATGCTGAATATTGTTCTGTACCAGCCGGAAATTCCGCCTAATACCGGCAACATCATCCGCCTGTGTGCCAACACCGGCTATCGCCTGCATCTGATTGAACCGCTCGGTTTTGTGTGGGATGACAAGCGCCTGCGCCGCGCCGGTCTGGATTATCACGAGTTTACCGAAATCCAGCGTCACCATGACTACGCCGCCTTTTTGGCCAGCGAACAACCAACGCGTCTGTTTGCCCTGACCACCAAAGGTACCCCTGCACACAGCGACATCCAGTACCAAGCCGGTGACTATCTGCTGTTCGGCCCCGAGACGCGCGGTCTACCGCCGGAAATTCTCGATGCGATGCCACCCGAGCAGAAGATCCGCTTACCGATGTGTCCAGAAAGTCGCAGTATGAACCTGTCCAACACCGTTGCGGTGGTGGTGTTCGAGTCGTGGCGGCAGCTTGGTTATCCGGGCGCCAAGCGATAAACAACAACGCCCTGCGGCCAACCGGCGACAGGGCGTTATCCAAAGGCAAGAATGAAGATTATTCAGCGCCGCGTTTTGGCGGTGCGTGATGTAGTCGTTCGCGATGAGTCATTCGCGGTTTGTGATGAGAGACGCGCAGCTCAGATCCCATCACCGTGGGTAAACTGCTGAATCAAGCCACTGAAGTCCTGATCCATCTCAAGCGATGGTTTGTCACAACACGGACGCCCCACCACCCGCGCCGGCACCCCAGCCACCGTGGTATGCGGCGGTACCGGTTGCAAGACCACTGAGCCGGCACCAATTTTAGCGCCGCAGCCCACTTCGATATTGCCCAGCACTTTCGCGCCGGCGCCAATCATCACCCCTTCGCGGATCTTCGGATGACGATCGCCAGACTCTTTACCGGTACCGCCGAGGGTGACGTTCTGCAAAATCGACACATCATTTTCCACCACCGCGGTTTCCCCGATCACAATGCCGGTGGCGTGGTCGAGCATGATGCCGTGACCGATGCGTGCCGCCGGATGGATATCCACCGCAAAGGCGACCGAAATCTGGTTTTGCAGATATACCGCCAGTGACGTGCGCCCCTGACGCCACAGCCAATTGGCTACCCGATAACCTTGCAGCGCATGCACCCCTTTGAGGTACAGTAATGGCGTGGTACAGCTACCGACCGCGGGATCACGATCACGTACTGCCTTGATATCCAGCGCCGCGCTAACAATCAGCTGCGGATCGCTTTCGTGGGCTTCTTCAACAATTTCACGCACCGAAATCGCCGGTACGGTGGCGGTGGCTAACTTGTTGGCCAGAATATAGCTGAGCGCACTGCCAAGGTGGCGGTGCTTTAAGATGGTGGCATGGAAAAAACTGGCCAGCATCGGCTCGCCGTCAACCAGACGACGCGCCTCTTGTTGGATTTCTTGCCACACCAACTCCAGTTCCGGTTCAGACATGCAAACCGACTCCAATAGATGATGTCATTAACCTTTATTCGCTCTTACTGGCGCGCGCCAGTAGAGCCACAGCCGCTTCACGGGCATCTTTGCCGCAATACAGCACCTGATAAATCTGCTCGGTGATCGGCATTTCCACCCCCAGACGCTGGGCCAGCACGTACACCTCTTTGGTATTGCGATAGCCTTCCACCACCTGACCGATACTGGCCTGCGCCTGCGTCACATCATGCCCTTGACCGAGCATCATGCCGAACCGGCGGTTACGCGATTGGTTATCGGTACAGGTCAGCACCAGATCGCCCAAACCGGCCATCCCCATAAAGGTGGCCGCTTCGGCGCCCAGCGCCACGCCCAAACGGGTCATCTCCGCCAGACCACGGGTGATCAGGGCGGTGCGCGCATTGGCCCCGAAGCCCATGCCATCCGACATCCCCGCGCCAATGGCAATCACGTTTTTCACCGCGCCGCCCAGTTGGACGCCGATGAAATCCGGGCTGTTATAGACCCGAAAACTCTTGCCGCAGTGAAACAGTTGCTGCAAATCAGCGGAAAATTGCGGGTCGGAGGCCGACACCGAAATCGCCGTCGGCATGCCCACCGCCATCTCTTTGGCAAAGGTGGGGCCGGACAGTACCGCCAGCGGAATAGCGTCACCCAAGACTTCACGCGCCACATCCTGCAACAGACGACCAGTCTCAGCTTCTAAGCCTTTGGTCGCCCACACCAGACGGCTGTCTGGGCGTAAATACGGACGCAGTTGTTGCAACACCTCGCCAAAAACATGACTCGGTACCACCACCAAAATATCGCGGCTGGCGGTCACGGCTTTGGCCAGATCTGCTTCAATGTGCAGATCCGGCGGAAACGGGATCCCCGGCAAAAAGGCCGCATTTTCCCGCTCCGCCGCCAGACGTGCCATATGCTGCGGATCATGGCCCCACAACACCACGGGGTGCTGATTACGCGCGAGCGTCAGGGCTAAAGCCGTCCCGTAAGAGCCGGCACCGATCACTGTCATGGCTACATCTGGTTTCATTGTCTTTACTCTTGGTCTGAATTATTCAGCCGCTACGCTCTGGTCTTGTTGCGCCTGCTCTTGCAGGTAGTTCATGAACAGCGCATCAAAGTTTACCGGAGCCAGATTCAGCTGCGGGAATGTACCGCGGGCAACCAGGCTGGTTACACACTCACGGGCATACGGGAACAGAATATTCGGGCAGTATGCACCCAGACAGTGTGCCATTTGCGCACCATCAAGACCAGCCACGGAGAAAATACCCGCCTGCTGCACTTCACACAGGAACGCCACTTGATCGCCTACGTTGGCGGTCACGGTCAGGCGCAGAACCACTTCAAAAGCGTTGTCACCCAGATCAGTTGACGCAGTGTCCAGATCCAGTTTCACTTCTGGCTGCCACTCTTTTTGGAAAATCACTGGTGAGTTCGGCGCTTCGAAAGACACATCTTTAGTGTAAATGCGCTGGATTTGGAACAGGGTTTCGTTTGGATTTTGTTCAGACATGACTCTTACCTTTTGGTTTCTGGTTCCTTGAAAACGGAATATTCTTCCTGAAAAGGCAACCCTCAGGATACCCGAGCGTTGCCATGCAAATGCGTCAGTGGCTAGCCACTCATCAACGACACAACTTAAATGACGCAGAGCGCAGTGACTCAGATTAGTGACACCAATCCGTGCGCAGTGCGCCAAAGTCGCGTTAGGGGGCCAGCAGCGGATCCAGTTTACCGGCAGCGTCCAGTGCGTGCAGGTCATCACACCCACCGACATGTTGGCCGTCGATAAAAATCTGTGGAACCGTCGTACGGCCACTGCGTTCAATCATCACTGCGCGCGCCTGTGCATCGTTATCGATAGCGATCTCGTCAAAGGCTGCGCCCTTGCGGGTCAGCAGCGCCTTGGCGCGGATACAAAAAGGACAGGTCGCTTTGGTGTAAATTTCAATTTGGGCCATCACACACCCCACCGGATTCACTGTTGTCCCACATCTTAGTGCCGTTGCCACAAGGGGGTTATCCCGCCGAGTACCACCGCACCAAGACCGAATTATTTGCCCTGCACCAATGGCAGATGCGCGCCGCTCCAGCCCGCAATGCCTTCACGCAGTACGTGTACTTGGGCAAAGCCTTGCTTGCTCAGATCTTCAGCCACAGTACGCGCGGTCATACCGGTTGCGCACACCACCACCACAGGCTGGGTTTTGTGCTTTTCCAGCTCGCCCAGATTGTTGGCTTTAATCGCGGATGGCAGCAGATTCAGGCTGTCTACGATATGGCCTTTGCGGAACTCATCCGGCGAACGGATATCCACCAGCACACCGTTGGCCTGGTTGATCAGACGGGTCGCCTCGCCGTTATCAATGCTCTTCACCGCAGAAAAACGGCTCTTGAAGGTCATTACGATCACGGCTACAAACAGGGCAATCCACGCCATGCTCAAAATGGTGTGACTTTGAATAAAAAGCATCACTTGTTGCTGCATAGAATTTCGCCATCAAAAAATCGGTGAAAGAAAGGTGATTGAGTATACCTGCGTGCCACACCAATTACAGCTTTAAGCCCCGCCTATCACAGTAATATGTGGAGTAACGCAAGCGATGGGTTACTCTATGATCAGAGATTATTGCAGGTAAGCAGGCAACCAGGGTGCTGTGAGTCACACATTCTGGCGCAATCATTAGCTGACACGAGTCAGTAATGTAGTAAAATTCCTCAACACTGCACTATCAATACACAGCTATTCTTTTATTATCGACGAGAGGTCTTACATGACTACCGCGAAGAAACCGATGGTTCTGGTCATCCTTGATGGCTATGGCTACCGCGAAGATAAGCAGGACAACGCCATTTTAAATGCTAACACCCCGGTCATGGACAAGCTGTGGGCCGAGTGTCCGCACAGCCTGATTTCCGGCTCCGGCCTGGATGTCGGCCTGCCTGACGGTCAGATGGGTAACTCTGAAGTCGGCCACGTTAACTTAGGTGCCGGCCGCATCGTGTATCAGGATCTGACCCGTTTGGATAAAGAAATCAAAGATGGTGATTTCTTCCACAATACCGTGCTGACTGGCGCTGTCGACACCGCTGTCGCTGCCGGTAAAGCCGTACACATCATGGGTCTGCTGTCACCGGGTGGTGTACACAGCCATGAAGATCACATCCTGGCGATGATCGATCTGGCCGCCCAACGTGGCGCCGACAAGATTTACCTGCACGCGTTCTTAGACGGTCGTGACACCCCGCCACGCAGCGCCGAAGATTCACTGGCACGCGTCGCGCACCACTTTGCCGAGCTGGGTAAAGGCCGCATCGCCTCAATGGTTGGCCGCTACTACGCTATGGACCGCGACAACCGTTGGGATCGCGTACAACTGGCCTACGATCTGCTGACCCAAGCCAAAGCGGAATTCCACGCCAGCAACGTGCTGGACGGCCTGAACGCCGCTTATGCGCGCGAAGAGAATGATGAGTTCGTCAAACCAACCGTGATCCGCGCTGAAGGCGAAGCCGATGCCGCGATGCAAGATGGCGACGCACTGATTTTCATGAACTTCCGTGCCGACCGTGCCCGTCAGCTGACTCGTACCTTCATCAATGCGGATTTCACCGGTTTTGCCCGTGAGAAAGTGGTGAAGTTCAGCAACTTCGTAATGCTGACCGAATATGCCGCTGATATCAAAACCGCCTGCGCCTATCCGCCAGAGAATCTGGAAAACACCCTGGGTGAGTGGCTGTCTAAGCATGACAAAACCCAGCTGCGGATCTCGGAAACCGAGAAATATGCGCACGTAACCTTCTTCTACAACGGCGGTGTGGAAGAGCCGTTCCCAGGCGAAGACCGCATTTTGATCCAATCGCCACAAGTCGCGACCTATGATCTGCAGCCGGAAATGAGCTCTGCTGAGCTGACCGAGAAGCTGGTCGGTGCTATCGAAAGCGGTAAGTACGACACCATCATCTGTAACTACCCGAACGGCGACATGGTCGGCCACACCGGTGTGTTCGATGCTGCCGTGAAGGCCGTTGAAGCACTGGATCACTGCATCGAGCAAGTGGTGGCCGCCGTACGTAAAGTGGATGGTCAGCTGCTGATCACCGCCGACCACGGTAATGCCGAGCTGATGAAAGACCAGACTACTGGTCAGCCATTCACCGCGCACACCAACCTGCCAGTGCCACTGATTTATGTTGGCAAACCGGCTGAAGTGGTCGCCGGTGGCAAGCTGTCTGACCTGGCACCAACCATGCTGACCTTGATGGGCATGGAAATTCCAGCAGAGATGACTGGCAAGCCGCTGTTTATCGTGAAATAATTTTCACATGCTAAATACATACGGCTCACGTATCAGTCAATGGTGTACCGGTGCTCTTTGCACCGGTATGCTGCTGTGCGCGCCGTATGCCCCTGCAGCGCCCCAATCGGCGCTGCAGGGCGTGCAACAAGAAATTGCCCAGCAGGCCAGCAAAGTGGCTGCGCAACAAGATCAACGCCAGCAACTGCAACAGGCGCTACGTAAGCAAGATCAGTCCATCAGCTCCGCCAGCAAAGCATTGCGCCAAACGGAGCAGCAGCTGACCCGCTTAACCCGCGATCTCAAACGCCTGACCACCTCGATCAGCGAGTTGGAAAAGCAGCAACAACAGCATCAACAGCGTTTAGCGGCCCAGTTAGATGCCGCCTATCGACAGGGTAAACAAGGCCAATTGCAGGCCATGTTGTCCTCGGATGATCCGGCCCGCGCCGAACGCATGCTGCATTACTACCGTGCCATCAATGAAGAACGCCAAGCCGTGATGAACGAGATCAGCGTGAATCAGCACGAGTTGCAGCAGCAAAAAGATGAGCTACAAGCTAAACAAAAAGAACAAGCCACGTTGCTGGGAAGTCAAAAACAGCAACAGGATAAATTGCAGCAAGCGCGCACCGAGCGGAAGAAAACCTTGAGTGCCTTAGAAGCCGACCTGCAACAAAACCAGCAAAAGCTGGCACAACTCAAACAGAACGAACAACGCCTGCGCGATCAAATCGCGCGAGCAGAGCGTGAAGCCAAAGCGCGCGCCGAACGTGAAGCGCGCGAGCTAGCACGCAAACAAGCCGCAGAAGAAAAACGTACCGGTAAACCGTATGTGCCTAACGATCGCGAGCGGGCCTTGATGGCACAAAGCGGCGGTCTTGGCCGGCCGGCAGGTCAACATATCTGGCCGGTACGCGGCAGTATCCTGCATCGTTTCGGCGATAGCCAAGAAGGTGAACTGCGCTGGAAAGGGATGGTGATCGCCGCGCCAGAAGGCAGTGAAGTGCGCGCCATTGCCGACGGCAAAGTGCTCTTGGCCGACTGGCTGCAAGGCTACGGTCTGGTGATGGTGGTCGAACATGGTAAAGGCGACATGAGCCTGTACGGCTACAACCAAACCGTGTTATTCCAGCCGGGCGATAACGTCAAAGCCGGTCAGCCGATTGCCTTAGTCGGTGACAGTGGCGGTCAAGGTAGCGCCGGTCTGTACTTTGAAATTCGCCGTCAAGGGCAAGCGGTCAACCCGCGCCCATGGCTAGGTGGCTAAGCGGCGTGTCCAGCCCGTCCTTGCTGTTATCCCGTCTTTCACTGGCTGCCACTGCCGTTCTCTCGGCGGTCAAACGTGGCTTATCCGCTCGCCCTTGTCTCTTCGCTTGCAACAGGCTGACCTTGCAACCGAGTCGTCTCTTACGCTTAAACCTCACTCGCTTGAGTCTCACGTTGCTGGTTGGCGGCACACTGACAGGCTATGCCCATGCCGGCAAACTGGCGATTGTGATTGATGATGTCGGCTACCGCCCTGCCGATCAGGCCGTGATGCGTTTGCCGTTGCCGGTGACGGTAGCCATTTTACCGGTCGCCCCGCATGCCGCCCGCATGGCCGAACAAGCGGCCAAGCAGCAGCGCGACGCACTGATCCACATGCCAATGCAACCGCGCGGTAGCACGCGTGTTGAAGCCGGCGCCCTGCACACCGGTATGGATGCCGCCGCGGTACGTCGCACCTTAGAACAAGCCTTACAAGTGGTGCCGCACGCACGTGGGTTGAATAATCACATGGGCAGCGCCGCTACCGCCGATCCGGCCTTGATGCAGCTGTTGATGCAAGAGCTAAAAGCTCGCCATCTGTTGTTTCTCGATAGCCGCACCACGGCGGCGACCGTGGCCGAGTCCACCGCCCGTCGTTTCGGGGTGCCCACGCTGCGGCGCACGGTGTTTTTAGATGACAACAACAGTTTGACCAAGGTGCAGGCCGAGTTTCAGCGCGCGGTGAGCATGGCGCGCCACAAAGGCTGGGCGGTCGCCATCGGCCATCCACGACCCAATACTTTGAAAGTGCTGCAAGAGGGCCTCGCCCATCTGCCAGCTGATGTGCAATTGATCAGCTTACGCGCTCTTATCGCCGAGCTGCCGGCCGACGGTAAACAGCCTGC
>PPYF01157646.1_pt1 | contig 61596 bp, 56 predicted proteins | sample 1559871 | NCBI WGS metagenome assembly PPYF01 (sample SAMN08240021, study PRJNA423297) | Human gut metagenome, whole genome shotgun sequencing project. | reverse complement strand
GCGTCACCTTCGGCCAGACGGTGGGTGAGAGCTTCGCCATCGTCCGGGCGCCGGGGGCCGCCGGCGTGGCGGTGCAAAACGGCAACAATGTGCACACCGACTGGCGCGGCTATGCCGTGGTGCCCTCCCTGACCGCCTACCGGAAAAATGTCATTACCCTCGATACGGAGTCGATGGCCGACGACACCGACGTCGACCAGCAGGGGCAGACCGTGATCCCCGGCGGCGGCGCGGTGGTGATGGCCAACTACCAGACCCACATTGGCAACCGGGTGCTGTTTACCCTGCGCAATGCCCAGGGGCCGCTACCGTTTGGCGCCAGTGCGCGGCTGGTCGAGGAGGAGGAGAGCGGCAATCCGCCGGGCGGCATGGTGGCCGACGGCGGCCAGGTGTATCTCAGCGGTGTGCCGCAGGAGGGAACCCTGGCGGTGAGTTGGATCGTCAACAACCAGTCGCAGAGCTGCACGCTGCATTTTCATCTTCCGGATAACCCACAGCAGAGTCTGAATACGGTGAAAACCGTCTCCGGACTGTGCCAGACACGCTGAGGCGGCTATGAAATCTGTTTTTCGTCTACTTCCTTTCCTCTTTCTGCTGGGGCTGAGCGCCTATCTTCCCGGCGTGCGGGCTGAAACCTGCCGCGCAAATATCGGCCAGACCACGGTCAATATTCCTAATATCAAGTATTTACCCACGCTGCCGATCAATACCCAGATGACCAGCGCGATGGCGGATAACGGCAGCGGGATCCCTTTTTCCTGCGACCTGCAGCTGCCGACGGCGAGCGCCAAACGCATCGTCTATAAGCAGCTGAAAACCGGCGGCTCGCCGATGGTGATTAACGGACAGCATGTCTACCCCAGCGCTATCGACGGCATTGGTTACGCCCTCAGCTTCCAGTGCGCCGGCGGCCCGATGCGTGCCATCGATGGCAGCCACTCCGCCGGCGGCGAGTCGGTGGTGGTATGCGACAGTGCGACGCTCCCGGCGCTGATGACGCAGCAGCAAACCACGGTGAGGATTGCGGTAACCTTCTATAAAACCGGAACGGTGCAACTGGCGGACGGGACGCATACCAACTCGCCGCCGCTGCCGCAGGTGGGGGAGATGACCATTGAACAGCAGACCAGCGCAAGCGCCAGCTTTGTCGCCAGCGCGCCGGTCAGCATCGATATCGCCGCCCTGAATGTGGACATTGGCAGCAGCGGCAGCTGCCAGGTAGCGACATCGACGATCCAGGTCAGTCTGGGTACGGTTAACCGGGGGGAGTTTCATGGCAAAGGGACTACCGGCGGCCAGGCGAAGCGCTTTTCGATTCCGGTCTTCTGTCCGACGCCGACCGACGTGCGCATCGGCTTTTTCGGCGTCAGCGTGGAGAGCGATACCCTGGCCCTGAGCCAGGCCAGCAACAGCGCCAGCGGCGTCGGCGTGAAGCTGACCTACGGCAATAACCCCGGTGCGGCAGTGCCCGACGGCACCAGCGTTAAGATCAATGAGGCCAGCAACTTGCCGATCCTGAAAAGGGTGACCGGCGCCAGCGCCGGTACCGCCGAGGCGATCAATTTCAACGCCCAGTATGTGCAGACTGACGCCACGGTGGGAGCCGGTACGGCCAACAGCATGGTGACTTTCGCCCTGGAGTATAACTAGCCTGGGGCGGCGTTATTCAAAGGTCACGGTGATTTTGGCGGTCGCGGAAAAAGGCCCCAGCTTCGGCGTTCTCGACAACCAGAGCAGCCCCGCCGTATAGGTGCTCGCGAGGGTCGCGCCCGTTGCCAGCGTAAAGTGAATCGGAGCATTCATCTCAATAAGGGGATGCATGCTGGCGTTTGGCGAGATGGCAATGCCGAAGCCGCTGTCGGGCTGCGGCAAAATAATGGCGCTCTCCTGTATCGTATTAGTGGTGCTAAACGTAGCAAGCATAGGTTCGGTCCCGCAATCACTGCCGTTACCCTGCTTGACCAGACCATAGGTGACGGTAAAGGGGCGTGTTTTTTCATAGTAGCCCGGTCGGGCGTTACCGGCAGGAATATCGCCAAAGTTAATTTCGCTTGGCGAAATAGATACCGTGGGGACGCAGGCCATTGTTCTGATACGGTTCAGGCCGGTAATGAAAAGATTATAGTTGGCGCCAGCGGTGCCGTTGCGTAGACCGCCTTGGCCATCTACCTGAAAAAGCGACAATTTTAGGTTATCGTCTATTTTACCTTCCCCGGTCACTCTGCGGCCCGTCGAGATGATATAGACCTGGTAAACCAGGCTGAATGTCTGCCCAATGGCCGGGGACTTACAGGTATTCCCGCTTTTATCACACAGCGTCGCCGGGCCAATCTCCACCGATTTTTTATTTTGTAGCAGATAGTCGATGCCGTTGTAAGTAATGCCTACCTGGATAAAGTCGGGCAAGCTGCTGGCTTTATTTTCCGGATCCAGCCAGAAATAGGCGCTTTCACCGTTCGGAAAATTATCGGTATCTTCGCAACTGAAGGTGGCGGTAATAGGGCTGGAGACCCATATCTTTTTATTGGCAATAAGCTCGCTGCTGGAGACTTTAATGATGCTCTCGATATTCACGACTTCGCTGATCGTGGACGAGGTGGTCTTGCAGGTCAGCGCCTGCGCCGGGAAGGCGCTCAGCATGAACAGAACGGAAAGCCATGTCAGAAATAACGTATCGCTAAGTCGGCGCATAATTACCTCGAGGGGGTTACTGTGCAGATTAAGGATAATTCACGCCAGGCCGTCGCCTGCTGAGGCTCCTGGCGCAGTTCGGGCAGGGTGATTTCGCAGCTTTGCTGGTGCGTTTCGCCCCATTTCATCTGCAGCTTTTCGCCTGAATCGACTCCGCTGACGTAAACTTCTCCTCCCGGGCCGACCAGACCATTGCTGATCCCACTGGCGCGATAGAGCTGTGCGCCCAATGGTGGATAGCTGCCGTCGGCGAGGGTGGTATGGATCAGCACGCTATATCCCCGGAACGTATCAAAGCGCACCCGGGTGATTGCCCCGCGGGTAGGCACGGTATCCGCTACCGCGTTAGGGACATCAAGAAAGGTATCGAAGTCCTGAGGGTTGAGCGCGACAGAATTGACCCGATAGGGAACGCTTTGTGGTACGACAGCGTAGCCGAAGGGATCGATGCGCACGCCGGTCTGATTCTCTATCCCTACCCCCTGAGCGTCTTTGGCCTCCACTAGCGCAAAGGTTGAGCCCAGCGGTTGCGAGAGGGTAACGCCGCCGCGGTGCGCCACCACGCCGCCGCTCAGATTCAGACTCGCCTGACGATGGCTTTTGCTGTAGGCGTAGCCGGTATACAGATTACCGTACTGGCCGAGATAACCCAGGCTGGCGCTGTTGGTGCTATGGCTGGTGTCATCATAGGCGCTGGTGACGGCCCAGCTCAGGCGACCATCATCGAGCAGCGTGCCGTTTACCCCAGCCTGCCCGGACGTGCCAGACGATTTACTGTGGGCGAGGGTAAATGCGGTATTGATCCGGCGGTTTTCTTGCAGAGTAAAAGGGATGGAAACGCGCAGTGTGATGCTATTGTCGTCATGGGTGAAGTGGCTGCGCGTATTCTGATAGTACAGACCATAGTTCACGTTATGGATAGTGCTGTTAAAGCCCGCCTGCAGCGAGATATCGCTTCCTGAGCTATTCCAGTAATTTTGCTGGCTGAAGTTAAGGAAGAAAGCGCTGTTCTTACCGAGAGTTTGCCGGGCAGAAATATCAAAGCGATGCTTTTTATTATAAAACCAGGACGTGTAATAGTGTTGGGGAGCGCTTGCCAGCCAGCTTTCGTCTTCGTCAGAGGGCCAGTAATCATTTTCGTACAGGCCATTGTGCCAGCGTCGACGCTCGTTAACCGCATCGCTGAGGCTATAATAACCTGCCGTTGAGTAACGGTAGCCCGCGATTTGAAAGTCGGTCTTGCTTGATAAAAAGGATTTAGCATACAGAAAACGCACGCTCCCTCCCTGCTTGCGCTGGCCATTCGCCAGCGTCGTTCCCGCCAGCGTATAGTCGGCTGAGAGGGCGCCAATCTCCCCCAGATTGCTACCGACGCCAAAGGCGCCGGCGCGATAGTTCTCCGCTGCAAGGGCGCCACCGTATAGTGTGAAGGTATTATTCAGGCCATAAGAGAGCGAGCTTTGCATCAGGGCGGGGGCATAGCCGTCAGCGCCGTCATGATACTTACCCGCCGACAGCTGATAATTCCATTGGCCTGCCCGCACCAGCTGTGGCAGGGTGGTGTAGGCGACAGTAAAGGTCGTCTGGCTACCGTCGGCTTCAATGACGGTCACGTAGAAATCACCGCTGCGGTTAACGGCGCTGATATCATTTAGCTCAAAGGGACCGGCTGGGACGTTCTCGCTGTAAATCAGATAGTTGTTCTGCCGAACTTCCACCCGGGCATTGCTGTTGGCCACACCGCGAATGACCGGCGCGAAGCCGGTCTGGCTGCTGGGGCGCATTTCGACATCGGTGCCAAGCTGTACGCCGCGAAACTGGACGCTATCGAAGACGCTGTTGTCGGTACTGGTCTGGCCGACGACAAGCCGGCTGCGCCAGGGAATGATGTTCGTTTCCGCCCAACTGGCGATGCTTTGCCACTTATCCGCCTGGCCGCTGAACTTATTCCAGTAGGCATTATTGCGCAATCGCCACGATGCAATATTGATCCCGCTGTTTAGCGAAAGATATTGGTACTGGTGGCTGCCCCCGTCGCCATTATTGGCATCGGTAGAATAGCTGTAGTTGACGAAAGCAGCGTTAATACCTTCATCAAAGCGCATGGGGGAAACATAGTCGCGAGGATAGTGCTCAATATATTGCTGAGGGATATGTATGATCAGCCGATGATTAGCGATATCCAGCTGTTGCTCTGCCTGGCGGATCGTCTGCGACAGCGCGAAACAGGGCTGGTGGTCATCGTCAATCTTGACGCCATAGCGGATATATTCCGCCGCGCTCAGGCAGGGGGCCAACCCGCCGTGTGCGCTATCCTCTGAGAAGCGAACGGGGCGGCTATCCACCAGCAGATCGTTAATGTAAATATTAACGTCATAGGTGCCCGGCATGACGTCGCCATCGCTGGCGACAAACTGATTAAAAGCCAGCGGGTCGATGCCGTTCACAAACTGGGCATTATAGCGTTCCGCGCTGTCTGCCGGTAACGTGATGGAGATTAACCATGCGCTGGCAAAATAGCGTAATTTACTATCGTCCATCACTCTATCTCCCTAAAGAGGTGCGACGTTTATTTTTTTATTGGAATATCAACAACGGCGCCGTAATCATTAATATATTTCATTTTATGCAAGCGCTGCATGCTGGCGATATTGACAGCGTGATGACTGTACGGCAGCAACATAAAGTTTTTCAGAGGATAGATTTTGCCTTTGTTGTCGATCGCCTCGGCATTAATAACCGTAATATGCAGTGGACTGTTGTTAGTAAAAGATAACGTGTTAGCGCTTTGCTGCCACTGCAGATTTTCAACGGCTTTGGGCAGCGATGTGGCAATTCCTTGCGGGCGATAAAATAGTTTTAATCGAGTGCGAATTGCGAACTGCAGGATGTTATTTTCCTCAGGCGCAGGAGGGACCTCCTGAATATTCACCCAAAACAGACTTTCCCTGTCGGCAGGAAGACCGGTTCCTGAGTAAATAAAGCGCAGTTGTGCCGATTGCTCGGGGCGTAATTTGACCAGGGGCGGCGTGGCCACAATGGGTAAGCCGCTGCTGGGGGTCTCCGGACCCGTATCAAGCCAGGTCTGGACGATATAGTTTTTGCTGCTTCGGTTGTTAATTTTCAGACTGGCCGATTTATCTTTGCCCAAATAAATAACCCGTGAGGCATCGATGGTAATGGCCGCCTGGGTCTGAAAAGCCAAAGCGCCTATGATCACTGCCAGCAGCGTTTTCATATGTTACCCCTTATCCGCGACGTGCCGTCCCTGGCCAGGTGTTATTCCTGCATAATGGTAAACCTGGCGGTCGCATTGCCGTCGCCAGCTTCGGCGTTGTCTTTATCCCAGGTATAGTAGTAGGCTTTCAGGTTGAAGGTACCGGTGCCATCGGCATTGACCGTAATACTCGGGTCGACGTTGGGATCGAAAGGTTTATCGAGCGTGACCGGGGTATTATTGCGGTCGGTTAGCTTAATGCCGACTTTTTTAGCTGTAGGATTACCCGCATCGAGAGCCAGTACGTTAGTGATAGGCGCCTCGTTGGCTGAAGCACCGTCGAGCACAATATAGTACGTGCCCGCTTCACAATCTTTGACGCTAATATTGACCCCAACTTCTGGCCCGGTGCCATTGGTATCATTTTTTAATTTAGACAGCGGAACAGCGCCCATCTTAACTTCAATGAGACCCTTCTCATTGCCGCTTGCCAGTTTGCAACTTGAGTTGACAATTGTACCTGAAAAATACAGCGTACCGTCCGCCGCGGCGGCATAGTGTGAGGTCAAGCCGACGAGTGCCATTGCCAGGCAAAGTGATTTCATTTTCATAGCCAATTCCTTCTGTTGTGACCCAGGGAAGCTAATAGCCAGGCATACTCATTGACGCTGCATAAGCCGTTAGCTCTGTTGTTGTGATAGCCATAAAGCGAACTTATCCCCCCTCCAGGGAGTGGAGGAAATGATACAGGCCTGCAATATTGCGGACATTGAGTTTCTGGTAGATGTTTCTCCGATAGTGACTGATCATCATATTGCTAAGGTCGGTGGCCTGAGCAATTTTCTTATTATTTAAACCTGAGATGATATAGGGGAGAAGAGAGTCCTCCTGTTTCGTAAGTTTAATATTGACACAACTGTCCAGCGAGCTAATTGATTTTCTGAACACTTTAATACAGCGATGATCAGACGCATTCTGTAAGTATTTCTGCAGCCGTTGGGTAACATCTATATAATCAAGCACGATCGTCGAAATAGAGTTTATGATAATGTTTTCGACTGGATCGGCAAGAATCTCACTTTTAACGACAAAAACGATATCGCCATGAATGATCTTTTTTTTACGATAGAGCAGTGCGGCTAATTGTTGAATGTCCGGGTGGCTATAGTCCACGATAATGGTTCTGGCTATGGTTAGACTTTTATCATTCACGTCAGAAATATTATCCAGAAACAATGTTTGACTATACCGACGTTGAGCACTCATGGTCATGTTAACCAGAGACCGGATGCCGTTAATAAAAAACTTATTGGCGGAAATGATAATAATCATAATGTATTTCCTTATACACTGCTTCTGTAACCAAGTATTACTGCTGGAGAGGAGGGGAGTAAATAAGATGATAAGCAGGATCATTAGAAAAATCCTAACGAAAGTTGTTGCATGAAGTGTTTTTACTTATTAATCAGAAGGTTATAATTTAATATTCAACTATTAACGCATAAGAGGAAGGTAAAAAAACGATAATAAATAATATATTAAACGTATGGCCAGGAATAAAATATGAATGCACTGCGGGGCATTTTACTGAAAGTCAAAACAACCAGCAAGCTCACAGCGAGAAAGAGGATTAATTAACGTTTTGCCCCACGTCGGGTTGTATGTCCCGGTGTTTAAAAATAGGATGAATGCCCTGGCTCGCACTGCGGATACTGTGACTGATGCGGCCGGTCACTCTGGCATGAAAAACGATAACTTTAAGGATGGCGAAATGAGACTGACGGTGGGGCTGGCGCTGACGCTGGCGATAATGACCTGCGGCGCCCAGGCGCGCGATATGCAATCCATCGAGCACAGCGGTGAACTGAAGGTGGGCGTGCCGGGCGATTACGCGCCGCTGGCGTTTCGCAATGCCGCCGGCGAACTGCAGGGCTATGACGTGGACATGGCTCGCGATCTCGGGCGCACGCTCGGCCTCAAGGTGAGCTTCGTCTACACCAGCTGGCCCGCGCTCGCCGCCGATCTGCAGGCGGACAAGTTTGATATTGCGATGGGTGGGGTTACCGAGACCCCGGCGCGGGCGCAAGCCTTCGCCCTCAGCCATCCGGTGGTGGCGAACGGAAAAATCGCCTTAGCCAACTGCCAGGCCGCCCCGCGGCTCGGTTCGCTGGAAAAAATTGACCGTCCGGACGTGAAAGTGATCGTCAACCCTGGCGGCACAAACCAGAGTTTTGTCGATGAACACATCAAGCAGGCGCAAATTATTCGCGTGCAGAACAATGTCGATAACCTGCAGGCGCTGCGGCAGAAAACGGCCGATATGATGGTGACCGATCTGATTGAAGGCGACTATTACCAGAGCAAAGAGCCCGGCGTGTTCTGCGTTGCTAACGAAACGCCGTTCGCCGGTACCGCCAGCAACAAGGTGTATATGATGAGTAAAGATAACCCGGCGCTGCTGGAGAAAGTGAACCAGTGGCTGGATAGCCAGGACAAAGAGGTTCTCAAACGGAAGTGGAAAATTCGCGGTTAACCGCGGCGGCGCGCCACCACCGGCAGATATGTCCGGCGGTGGCTATCGTCCACGGTTAGCGCTGCGGCGACAGCGCCTGTCGCGCCAGACCGCGAAAGTAGCAGGCGTAGCCGAGGGTGGCGGTCAGACACAGCATATAGCCAAACGACTCGCTGCCTTCCTCCACCGTATTTTTTACCACCCGGGCGTAGTTCTCTTCCAGCACGGCGTACCACAGGCCGTGCATGCCAAACAGCCGCGAGAAGACCAGAATCGCCAGCAGGCCGCTAATCATCATCCCGTAATACGGGGTGCGGGTATACTCCGCCAGCTGCGACAGGGTCTGACGCAGATGGCGCAACGGCAACAGCAGCGACCCCGCGGTGGCCAGCAGGGCAAACCACACCCAGCTGCCGTGGGAGAGTAAATCAAACAGGCCATCCAGTTCGCGGATCAGCATGGCGAGAAAGAAGCCGCCGATGAGGATATTGCTATAGCGCAAGTGGGCATATTTCCGCGCCAGCAGCAGATGAACCAGCACGATAACGGCCAGCACGCTCTCCTGGACCACTTCGGTGAGCGACACTTCCGGGATGTCGTTGCCAAACACCCGAATATCCACCCACAGGCAGAGTACCGCGAGGGCGGCCGCGACCGCCGCGCCGAGAAAGAATAGCAAGCTTCGTAACAGAGACATTTACACCACAACTTATATTTAAAACAAATATCATAAGTTTTGGGAATACATGTTCCTGTTCACTTTGTGCGACTTTGCGGCTGTTTTTTAACATTTTGCGCTTTTTAGCGCCCTGGAAGGCGGCAGGGGAGGGGGCTCCCCTGCATAAAGGGGATTCAGAGAATATCATCCACCACGCCGCCATCGACGCGCAGCGCGGCGCCGGAGGTGGCCGACGCCTGCGGCGAGCAGACGTAGACCACCATATTGGCGACCTCTGCCACCGAGGCCGCCCGCTGGATCACCGAGCTCGGACGATGGGTCATAACAAACGCTTTCGCCTGTTCCTCCAGCGACTTGCCGGTTTTCGCCACGTCGTCTTTCAGCATTTCGGCAAAGCCGTCGGAAATCGTTGGCCCTGGCAGAACGCTGTTAACGGTCACTCCGCTGCCGGCGACATATTTCGCCAGGCCGCGGGCCAGCGACAGCTGCGCGGTCTTGGTGACGCCATAGTGGATCATGTCCGCCGGGATATTGCGCGCCGATTCTGAGGAGATAAACACCACCCGCCCCCAGCCTTTACTGACCATCGCCGGGAGCAGCCCCCGCGACAGGCGTACGCCGGACATGACGTTGGTCTGCCAGTAGTTGTCCCAGGTCGCGTCGTCGGTGGCGTAGAAATCCTGCGGGCCATAGATTCCGGCGTTATTGACCAGAATATCGACACCGGTCACGGCCCGCAGCAGCTGCGCTGCGCCGTCGGCGTCGCTGAGGTCGGCGATGGCGGGGCGCGCCTTCGCGCCCGGCACCTCATTTTGCAGACGAGCGATGGCGGCGTTCACGCTCTGCTCGCTGCGCCCGTTAATGATGATCTCTGCGCCGCTCTCCGCCAGGCCTTTGGCGATGGCGAAGCCAATACCCGCCGTGGAGGCGGTGACCAGCGCGACTTTTCCCGCTAAATCAATCTTCATGTTCCTGCCTTCTGGTTGTGGATCTCCCATTAAGCGTAGCAGCGGCAGTATGGCTGGGGATCAGTAACCGGCGTGCTTATTGACCAGGTTCTTCAGCGGCAGCCCGCGGCGCTGGCGCTGAATGTTCTCCAGCAACTGGCGGGCGATCACCTCGGCAGGGGCCGCAGAGGCCATATGCGGGGTGATGACCACCTGCGGATGGCGCCACAGCGGATCGTCCGCCGGCAATGGCTCCTGCGGGAAGACGTCGAGCACCGCCCCGGCGAGCTGGCCGCTCTCCAGCGCCGCCAGCACATCGTCATTGACCATATGCTCCCCGCGGCCGCAATTGATCAACACCGCTCCGGCGGGTAGCCGGTTGAACAGCGGCGCGGCAAGGATACCTCGGGTCTGCGCGGTGAGCGGCAGGAGGTTAATCAGCCCGTCAAGCGACCCAAGAAAGTGGTCGAGCGCCTCCTCGCCGCGATAGCAGGTGACACCAGCCAGCTGCTTTTCACTGCGCGACCAGCCGGAGACCCGATAGCCGAGGCGGGCCAGCTGGTCAGCGATATAGCCGCCAATTTCGCCCAGACCCATAATGCCGATATGGAAGTCGGCGGCGGCGCGCTGGGGATAGAGCTTCCAGGTTTGGGTTCGCTGGTGGGCCAGCGCCCGGTCGAAATGGCGCTGAAACCACAGGACGCTCCACAGAGCATATTCGAACATGCCGTGGCGAAAATCTTCATCGATCACCCGGCACAGCGGGATCTCGCTGGCGAACAGCGCGGGCGGCAGATGATCGACCCCGGCGGACGCGGCCTGGATCAGCTTCAGCCCCGGCGAACGGGTCAACAGCTGCGGGTCCGGGAACCAGCAGCTGGCGTACTGGGCGTCGCGCACCGCCTGGTGATGGGGCAGAAGCGCCGTGACGTCGGGAAACTGCTGCAGGGCGGCGCAGATATCGCGGGCGAAATCCGCGTCGTTACAATCCACCACGATAGTGATATCAGACATAGGCGTTAGTCTTTGTAAGAGGTATCGAGACGGTCAAGACGGCGCAGCCACGCCTGCCAGACCTGTTGACGTTCATGCTCCACGCCCATCAGCTGCTCGCAGGCGTGCTGGCTGAGGTGCGGAGCGATGGTGTGGATCGGGCTGAGGGCCGCCAGCTGGGCGGCGGCCATCTGGATCTCGCAGGCGCGGTTCAGGTAGTACATGATGTAAAACGCGTCAGCCACGGTGCGGCCCACCGACAGCAGGCCGTGGCTCTGCAGGATCATGGCGATATTATTCCCCAGCGAGCGCTGGATGCGCGCCCGTTCGTCGAGGTCAAAGGCCACCCCTTCATAGGGATGGTAGCCGACGCGCTGGTAAAATTCGGTGCTGATCTGGTTGAGCTGCAGCAGGCCATCCTCGCAGGCGGCCACCGCCATCCCCGGCAGCGTATGGGTGTGGATCACGCAGTGGGCGTCTTCCCGGGCCATATGCACCGCGCTATGGATGGTAAAGCCCGCCGAGTTAGCCGGCGCGTCGCCCTCTACGACCTTACCCTGCATATCCACTACGATCAGGTTGCTGGCGGTGACTTCGTCAAACATCATGCCGAAGGGATTAATTAAAAAACGCGGCTCGCCGTCGCCGGGCAGGCGCACGGAGAAGTGAGTGTAGAGGGTATCCTCCCAGCCGAACAGCGCCGCCAGCCGGTAGGCGGCGGCCAGCTGCTGGCGCAGGTGTTGCTCGGTTGCCATTTAGCGTACTCCCATAAATTCACGGATTCGTTGCAGAGAAGGCGCCTCCAGCGGGCTGCGGATCACCTGCGGGGCGATATCGGCCTGCACCACGCCGTTCTCCATCAGCACCACGCGGTCGGAAATCGACAGGGCGAAGTCCATCTCGTGAGTGACAATCAGCATGGTCATGCCTTCGCGGGCCAGCGACTGAATGACCTTCAGCACTTCGCCTACCAGCTCGGGATCCAGCGCCGAGGTCGGTTCGTCAAACAGCATGATGTCCGGCTTCAGCGCCAGCGCCCGGGCGATCGCCACGCGCTGCTGCTGGCCGCCGGAGAGCTGTCCGGGGTACTTGTGGGCATGGGCCAGCAGGCCGACGCGGTCGAGCAGCGCCAGGGCCTGCTCGCGGGCGACCGGCTGGTCCAGCAGCTGGTGATAGCGCGGGGCCAGCATCACGTTGTCGAGCACCGTGCGGTGGGGGAACAGGTTGAAGCTCTGGAAGACCATGCCGATGCGCCGCACCCCGGCGCGCATCTGGCGTTTGTCGACGATAGCTCCGCCCTTAAGATAGTCCTCGCCGTAGAGAATGATCTCCCCGCCATCAAGGCTTTCGAGGGCGTTGATGGTGCGGATCAGGGTGGTTTTGCCGGAGCCGGACGGGCCGATGATGCTGATCACCTCCCCGTTCTCCACCTGCAGATCGATGCCTTTCAGCACCTCATGCTGCCCCCAGGATTTGCGAATGCCCCGCAGATCGAGCGCCGGCGGCGCGCCATTGACGGCCGGGGTGTTGCTCTCTTCGCTCAGCGCCGGCAGGCTCTGGCGCAGCGCCTGGCATTCCGCCTCGCTGAGGGTTTGCGGACGCTTACGCTGAATATCGAGACGATTTTCCAGCGCCCGGAACAGCCAGGTGAAGACGGTAACCACCATCACGTAGTACACCGCTACCGCCAGCAGGGTCTCCATCACAAGGAAATTCTGCGCATACAAGCGCTGGCCGGTGAGCAGCAGCTCGGGTAAGGAGACTACCGACAGAATCGAGCTCAGCTTAATGATGGTGATGTATTCATTGATCAGCGTCGGCAGCGAGATGCGAAACGCCTGAGGGATCACGATCAGCCGCTGGATGCCGATAAAGCTGAAGCTCAGCGCATGGCCCGCCTCGCTCTGCCCCTTGGCCACCGACAGCAGCCCGCCGCGGTGGATCTCCGCCATATAGGCCGCCTCGGTGACGGTCATCGACACCAGCCCGGCGATAAACGGCACCCCGAGCAGCGGCTGGGTCACCGGAAACAGCTGCGGCAGGTTGTAGACAAACACCAGCAGCACCATCAGCGGCACGCTGCGAAAAAACCAGATATAGAGTTCGACGGGGATCTTGACCCAGCGCGGCGCCGAGAGCTTCGCGCAGGCTAACAGAAAACCGACCACCAGGCCGATCCCCCAGGACAAGGTGCTGATTACGATGACGGTCACGCACGCCTGCCAGAATGCCCCAATGCTAAACAATGAAAAAAAGTATCCCCAATCGAACGCCATACTGACTCCTGTTGCGCAGTGCTTATTGTCTTAATCGATGCTTTCTAAGTTGTATTTTTTGATCAACGCGGCATATTGGCCGTTGGCCTTCAGCGTGGCCAGGGTGGCCTTGATCGCCTCCGCCAGCTCGGTGTTGCCTTTGGCGACGTAGATCCCCAGCGGCAGCGGGTAGACCAGGCGCGTAGAGCTTATCGCCAGGCGGCCGCGGCTCTTGTCGACAATGATCTGCGCCGCCGGGGCAATCTCAAGCTGGGCGCCGATGTTCTTCGACAGCAGCGCCTGGGAGGCTTCCGGCGCCGTCGGGAACTCCTGAATGGTGATGGCCGGTTTGCCGTTTTTCAGGCACCACTCATCGGAGTGTTTTTTCAGGCTGGTCACCCAGGTGGTGCCCGCCTGCAGACCGACCTTCACACCGCACAGCTCATCTTCGGTTTTCGGCTGCACCGCGCCGCCCTTCAGGGCGATGATCGACGCGCCGGAGAGGGCGTAAGGGATGGCGTCGGCCTGTTTCTGGCGCTCCGGCGTCACGTACATCCCGGAGATCACCGCGTCATATTTCTTGCCGATGCCGAGGATCAGGCTGGTGAACTTGGTGTCGATCAGCTGCGGTTTGGCCTGCAGATGTTGGGCGATCAGCGCGGCAAACTCCGGGTCGAGACCGACGATATTGTTATTGCTGTCATAGGACTCAAACGGCGGGTAGGTGACCTCCATCCCCACCTTAAAGACGCCCTCGGTCAGCAGTTCCGCCGCCTGGGTGACAGGGGAAAAACAGGCGCTGACGGCGAGGGTAAGCGCGACATGGCGCGAGATTTTTTTCAGGGTGCTAGTCATCATGGATCCTCACGGGTGGTTAGGGGTTTTTTTGCTGAGCCTGTTTTTTCAAATGGCCAAACGTATTGGTGCCGCGCGCGCGCTCCGGTAGCTGAAGTTCACCGCGATTGACCTTTTCGCGCAGGTAGCGATAGGTTTGCAGGGCCTGGCTCCACATATGCTCCCCGATGCTGAGCTCCTGATATTCACCGGCTTCGCCGGCGGCGAGAAAGGTCGGCAGCGGGCGGATCAGCGTGTGGTAATCGCAGGCGAAAAACAGCGGGAAGGAGTACCGCTCCTGCGGCACTTTGCGCACCCGGTGGGCTGTAGCAACAAATGTGCCAGCGCTGAGCACTTCCAACATGTCGCCGATATTGATCACGAACGCCTCTTCTCCTGCGGCGTTTTTGACGGGAGGTGCATCGATCCACACGCTTTCTTCATTGAGAACTTCAAGGCCGGGCTGGTCAGCGAGCAGCAGGGTGAAGCACTCATAGTCGGTGTGTGCACCAATTCCGGGAACATCTTCGACGCTGGCGTCGAACGGGTAATGGATCAGCCGCAGCTTAGCCGGCGGGCAGGTCACCATCGGTTTGAAATACCCTTCCGGCAGGCCGAGCGCGAGGGCGAAAGCGTCGAACAGACGGTGGCCGAGGGCGAAAACCGCGTCGTAGTAGGCCAGCACCCGCGCGCGGAAATCCGGCAGATCGGGCCACTCGTTGGCGCCGATCAGCGGCGTACCGGCGAGCACCAGCGGATGGTCATCCGCTGCCTGGAAGCCGATATCGAAAGCCTCTTTATGGTCCGGCTTGCCGGAGCCGTAGATCTCTTCTCCTTCCGGAACGTAGCCCTTATGGCTTTTGGAGTGGCCGATGTAATAGTTCATCTTCTCCTCCATCGGCAGGGCGAAGATCTGCTTCGCCGCCTCGCGGATGCCGGCGATCAGCGCCGGGTCGATACCGTGGCCGGTGATGTAGAAAAAGCCCACCTCGCGCGCCGCGCGGCCGATGGCGTCGGCCACCGCCTGACGCCTGGCGAGGTCATCGCCGGCCAGATCGCGGATATCGATGGTCGGGAGTTCAGTAAAAGCGTGCTTCACGGCGGTCATGGCTGCGGTTCCTGTTCAGTGAGCGATAAAAACTGCTGAAAGTGGGCCTGCTGGCGCGCGGCCATCCAGGCGTTGAGCGACCAGAGATCGGCCACCGGAACGTTGGTGAACGGCAGATGGTGCAGATAGCCGTCGGCGCCAAACTCCGGGGTCAGCGTGGTCTGCGGGTAGCCGCGCTGGCGCTGCGAACGCCAGATTTGCTGCCAGAAGCGCTCGGCAAAAGCCAGCGCCGGCTGATACTCAGGCGCCGCCGGGTGCGGCACCTGCGGCCCCTGGTCGTAGCCCACCCGAGCCTGCACGTGATGCACGCGGTCGATAAAGGCGCTGAAGTCATCGCTGGGGTCATCCAGCAGGCGCTCGCTGACCACCACCCAGTGGCTGATGTCGGCGGTAAAGCGCAGCTGGGGGAGCTGCTGAATGATCTCCAGGGTGAGCCACGGGCTGTACAGCGAGGTGGCGCGATGGGTTTCAAAGCTGCAGGTCAAACCAAACCCGGCGGCCAGCTCATGCGCCTTGCCGAGAAAATCGACTTGCTGCGCCAGCGGCCAGCGATCGTTGCCCGCGAGCAGATTGACAAAGCGCGGGTTGAGGCCGCTGGCCTCGGCGAAGCGGGACTGCAGGCGCGCCAGATGCTGCTCGGGCGTTTCATGCTGGGCGGGGAGCACCCCGCCGCCGCTGAAAAGAATGGCGATATACTCCAGCCCCGACGCCTGCAGGCGGTCGGCGAGCTGCCGCCGCTCGGCCACCGTTAACGGCACGCGGGCTTCGATACCGCAGCAGCCGACGCGCTGCAGTTCATCCAGCGTTTGCGGCCAGGGGGTCGTCACTCCCCAGAGGGTGCGAAAGCATTTCAGCTCCATGGCGGCTTCCTCAGGCGTACTTCACGCCGGGCAGGACGCAGAGCATCTCGTACAGCAGGTTGGCCGCCAGCTGGGAGGTATTACCGCTCACGTCGTAGGGGGGCGAGACCTCGACCAGATCGGCGCCAATCAGGTTCAGGCCGCGGCAGCCGCGGACGATCTCCAGCGCCTGAATGGAGCTCAGACCGCCAACTTCCGGCGTCCCGGTTCCCGGCGCCCAGATGGGATCGAGGCTGTCGATATCAAAGCTGAGATACACCGGCCCGTCGCCCATCTGCTGGCGGACTTCGGCCATCAGCGGCGCCAGCGAGGTATGCCAGCACTGCTCCGCCTGCACCAGGCGAAATCCCTGGTCAACGCCCCACTGGAAGTCGCCGGCGGCATAGCCCTGGGCGCGCTGGCCAATCTGCACCACCCGTTTGAGGTCGAGCAGTCCCTCCTCTACGGCGCGGCGGAAGGTGGTGCCGTGGGCGATTTTCTCTCCGAACATCTCATCATTGGTGTCTGTATGGGCGTCGACGTGGATGAGCCCCACCGGACCATGTTTTTTGGTCAGCGCCCGCAGGATCGGCAGGGTAATGGTGTGGTCCCCGCCGAGGGTCAGCGGGATCAGCGGATAACTATTCAAACCGGTGTAGTAATCTTCGATAATTTGCACCGATTTGAGCAGGCTGTAGGTATTGATCGGCACATCGCCGATATCAGCCACCGACAGCGAGTCGAACGGCGCGGCGCCGGTCGCCATATTGTACGGACGGATCATCACCGATTCGGCGCGAATATAGCGTGGTCCGTAGCGCGTGCCCGAGCGCTGCGAGGTGCCGATATCCAGCGGAATGCCGACAAATGCCGCGTCAAGTCCCTGTAAATCTTCGATAAACGGCAGGCGCATCATTGTGGCGCGTCCGGCGAAGCGTGGCATCTCATTGCCACCCTGCGGTTGGTGAAAGAGGTTATCCATGTCTGCTCCTGAATCTGACGGATGAAACGTAACAGGAGAGATAGTGCGCAACCCGCGCTGGACTTTACATCGTCTGGCGTAAATACTCAGTTCATTTATTGGTGAACTAAATACGATGCATCACGACGCCAGCCTCAATATTCGCCAGCTGCAGGTTTTCGAGGCGGTGGCCCGCCTGGAGAGCTACAGCCGGGCCCAGCAGGAGCTGGGTATTTCGGTCTCCGCCATCAGCAATGCCATGTCGCAGCTAGAGGGACAGCTCGGCTTCACCCTCTGCCAGCGCGGGCGCGGCGGCTTTTCTCTGACCGAGAAAGGTCAGCAGTTTTTACAGCAGGCGATCCGCGTACTGAGCGAACTCAATGAGCTGGAGCGGCAGTCGGCGCTGCTCAAAGGGGAGCACAGCGGCACCCTGTGCATCTCGACGCTCGACTCCATCGAGACCGAAACGGCGCTCTCGCTGCCGGTGGTTCTGCGCAGCTTCAGCGACAAATTTCCCCATGTGCATATCAAACTGATTATCCGCACCCCGGCGGAGCAACTGAACGGCGTGCTGAACAACCATATCGACCTGGCTATCGGCAGCTACAACTCGCAGGTGCATAACATCATCAGCGAGCCGCTGTACCGTGAACAGCACTGGCTCTACTGCAGCGATCTGCACCCGATGTTCTTCAGCCGCCAGCTCGATAAAGAGCAGATCAGCCAGTGCCCGCTGGTGACCCGCAGCTACTGGAACACCAGCGATCTCCGCCGTCGGGGCTTCAGCAAAGGGAGCGCCACCGTCGAGACCGTCGACGCCCAGCTGCTGCTGATCCTCTCGGGGAAATATATTGGCTATCTGCCGGAGCATTACGCCTGGCCGTGGATCAAAGAGAACCGCCTGCGGGTGCTGCTGCCCAACGAGTTTGGCTTTCAGTCGCCGTTCTCGGCCATCTGTAAGCGCGGGCGCAGCAATGAGCCCTACCTGAAAGCGTTCCGCGACCTGCTGAAGAAAAACACGGTGGCGCGGCCGAAGTGGAATTATTAAGCGGGGCGGGCGCTTCCCTGTGCCGGGGTGGTGATTTTCGCGCTTAGCGCGCTGCCCGGCGGGGGTATGTCCCCTGTTCAAAAAACGAACGGCAGCCGGTAGCCCGCCCGGGCTGCGGCTGCCAGGCAACTGCCTCCAGGTTATCCACAGGGTTAGGCGCCGCTGGTGTGGACAGGTCGCGGGGCGACAGGGCGCGGCTAGCGGAACAAAGGATGGCGTTTGCGTTAAATAAAACGGTACGAAAGGGAATCTGTGTTTGCCCCGCCTTTGCCCGTGAAATCAGAAAATTTACTTCGCAGGCTAACCGCAGATTGCTTCAAAAAAATTCCCGTATTTGTTATATTGTTGTTCATTGATTATTCACCTCTGCGGTGCCAAAAAGAACAAGATTCACCGCAACCCAGGACACTGCCATGTTAGATTACCGCTTCCCGACAGCTTTGCAGATGGTTCTCAGCGTAGCAATGGCGGAGCAGATGGGTGAACGTTCGACGAGTGCGATTCTGGCCTACGGCCTGGAAGCGAACCCGAGCTTTATCCGTAAACTAATGGTTCCGCTAACTCGTGACGGCATTATCGTCTCCACGCTTGGTCGCAACGGCTCAATTCATCTTGGCCGTCCGGCGGACAAGATCACCCTGCGTGATATCTATCTTTCGGTTATCGAAGATAAAAAACTGTGGGCGTCGCGTCCTGACGTCCCGGCCCGCTGCGTGGTCAGCGCCAACGCCTGCTGGTACTTCAAATCGGTTGCCGATGAAGCAGAGCAGGCTTCGTTAAACGTCCTCGCTCGCCATACCGTGGCCAGCGCGCTGGAGGCGGTCAAAAACGCCGATACCAGCGGCTGCGACCCGGTGCCGGAAATGATCGCCCGCTTTAAAAAAGCGCATTAATCATTTTCTGGTGACGAAAAAAAACCGCCTTCAAATTGTGAAGGCGGTTTTTTTGTTATCTGCTGCAGGCTAGGCGGGCAGATCCTCCTGGACCGGCTTCCTGCGGGTCACCAGTTTCCGTAGCGTCACGTAAAACACCGGCGTCAGGAACAGACCGAAGAGCGTCACGCCCAGCATCCCGGAGAACACCGTGATCCCGGTGACGCCGCGGACTTCCGCCCCCGCGCCGTGGCCGAGGATCAGCGGAATGGTCCCGGCGATAAAGGCGATGGAGGTCATCACGATCGGGCGCAGACGCAGGCGGCATGCCTCCAGCGCCGCTTCCATGATGCCTTTCCCCTGGATCTCCAGCTCGCGGGCAAACTCGACGATCAGAATGGCGTTTTTACAGGCCAGGCCCATCAGGACCACCAGACCCACCTGCACGAAGACGTTGTTATCGCCCCCGGTCAGCCAGACGCCAAACAGCGCGGAGAGCATCGTCATCGGTACGATAAGGATCACCGCCAGCGGCAGGGTCCAGCTTTCATACAGCGCGGCCAGTACGAGGAATGCCAGCAGCACCGCCACCGGGAAGACGATCAGCGCCGTGTTGCCCTGGGTGGCCTGCTGGAAGCTGAGATCCGTCCACTCAATATTCATCCCATTCGGCAGGATCTGCTTCGACAGCTCTTCCAGATGCGTCATCGCCTGCGAAGAAGAGAGGACCCGCGGATCGGCATCGCCAATCAGGTCCGCCGCCGGATAACCGTTGTAGCGGATCACCGGATCCGGCCCGTAGGTGGTACTGATATTCACCATACTGCCGATCGGTACCATTTCGCCCTGATTATTGCGGGTGCGCAGATTGGCGATATCTTCCACGCTCTCTCGGTATGGTCCGTCAGCCTGGGCCATCACGCGCCAGGTACGCCCGAACTGGTTAAAGTCATTGACATAAGACGAGCCGAGATAGGTCTGCAGCGTACCGAACAGATCGGTTAGCGATACCCCCTGCGCTTTCGCCTTATCGCGATCGACCTGCACGTCCAGCTGCGGCACGTTAGCCTGGTAAGTCGAGATCGGGAAGTGCATCCCCGGCGTCTGCATAATCGCCCCGGACATCGCATTCACCGCGCTTTGCAGCGCGCCATAGCCCAGCCCTCCGCGATCCTGGATGTACAGGGAGTAGCCGGAACCCTGACCCAGACCTAAAATCGGCGGCGGCAGGATGGAAAAGCCAAAGCCCTGCTGGATTTGCGCGATTTTGGCGTTGATCTCCGCGTTAATTTCCGCCGCCGTGTGTTTGCGCTGGTCGAACGGTTTCAGGCCAAAAAAGACCGTCCCGGTATTCGGCGTGTTGGTGAACTGCAGCGCGTTAAGCCCCGGGAAAGCGACCGCATAGTCGACCCCTTCGGTATTCATCCCGATCTCGCTCATTTTGCGGATCACCGCGTCGGTGCGCGCCAGCGACGACCCTTCCGGCATCTTCACGCCGCCAATGAGATACAGCTTATCCTGGGTGGGAATAAACCCGCCGGGGACGACTTTAAACATCACCCCAGCGGCGCAGAGCAGCAGCAGGTACACCGCAAACACTGCGCCACGGCGTCCAAGCGTTTTGCCTACCAGTCCCTGATAGCCGTTCGAGCTGCGCAGGAAAAAGCGGTTAAACGGACGGAAAATCCAGCCAAACAGGCGATCGATCAGCCGGGTAGGGAGGTCTTTCTTCGCGCCGTGCGGCTTTAACAGCAGGGCCGCCAGCGCCGGGGAGAGCGTCAGCGAGTTGATGGCCGAGATCACCGTCGAGATGGCGATGGTCACCGCGAACTGTTTGTAGAACTGGCCGGTGACCCCGGAGAGAAACGCCATCGGCACGAACACCGCACACAGCACCAGCGCAATGGCGATAATCGGCCCGGAGACCTCACGCATCGCCTGATGCGCCGCGGCAAGCGGCGCAAGCCCCTCTTCGATATTACGCTCGACGTTCTCCACCACCACGATGGCGTCGTCCACCACGATACCGATAGCCAGTACCAGCCCGAACAGGCTCAGGGTATTCAGCGAGAAGCCCAGCAGATAGAGAATGCTGAAGGTACCCACCACCGATACCGGCACAGCGATCAACGGGATAATCGACGCGCGCCAGGTCTGCAGGAACAGGATCACTACCAGCACCACCAGCACTACCGCCTCCAGCAGCGTCTGCACCACCGCGCGGATGGAGTCGCGGACGAAAACCGTCGGGTCGTACGGCGCCGCCCATTGCATATCTTCCGGGAAGCGGGTGGCCAGCTCGGCCATTTTGGCGCGTACCGCGTTCGACAGATCGATGGCGTTAGCGCCGGGTGACTGGAAGATACCGATCCCGACCGCATCCTTATTGTTGAGCTGGGAGCGCAGCGCATAGCTACCGGAACCCATCTCGATGCGCGCCACGTCGCGCAGGCGGACCAGCGAGCCATCCTGCGCCGTTTTCAGAATGATATTGCCAAACTCTTCTTCGGTATGCAGACGGCCCTGGGCGTTAATGGAGATCAGGAAATCGCTCTCCTGCGGCAGCGGCTCGGCGCCAAGCTGTCCGGCAGACACCTGGACGTTTTGCTCCTGCATCGCCGTCACCACATCCGAGGCCGTCAGACCGCGGGCAGCGACCTTATTGGGATCCAGCCAGACGCGCATCGCATATTCACCGGAGCCAAAAATCTGGATCTGGCCGACGCCGGGCAGGCGCGCCAGCTCATCCTTCACTTTCAGCGTGGCGTAGTTGCGCATATACAGCGAGTCGTACTTCCCGCCGGGGGAGAACAGATGCACCACCAGGGTCAGCGTCGGAGACTGCTTCTGGGTGGTGATCCCCAGACGGCGTACATCCTCCGGCAGACGCGCTTCGGCCTGCGCGACGCGGTTCTGCACCTGAACCTGCGCCTGATCCGGGTCGGTACCCGGGCGGAAGGTGACGGTGGTGACCAGCACGCCGTCGGAGCCGGCGACCGATTTCATGTACATCATGTTTTCAACGCCGTTGATCGCTTCCTCCAGCGGCGTCGCCACGGTCTCGGCAATCACTTTCGGGTTGGCGCCGGGATACTCCGCGCGCACCTGGACGCTCGGCGGGACGACATCCGGATATTCGCTCACCGGCAGCAGTGGGATAGCGATTAACCCGGTGATAAAAATTAAAATCGACAGCACCGCGGCGAAAATCGGCCTGTCGATAAAAAAGCGGGAAAAGTCCATGTCTTGGATTCTCTGATTAGGGATCAGTTAAGGGTGGCGCTGGAGGTCATGGCAACGGTTTTGGCGTTAACCGGCATACCCGGCATAAACACTTTTTGTAAGCCGTCGACGATGACGCTATCCCCAGGATTCAACCCCTTCTGAACGATGCGTAAACCGTCTGCCAGCCGCCCTGGGGTAATGTCGCGGCGCTGTGCTTTACCATCTTTATCAACGATATAGACGTATTTACGATCCTGATCGGTCAGTACCGCTTTGTCGTCGATCAGCGTGGCTTTGAACTCTGCGCTGCCCGGCAGACGCACGCGGGCAAACAGCCCCGGCGTGAACAGACGCTGCGAGTTATCCAGCAGCGCACGCATGCGGATGGTGCCGGTACTCGGCGTTAACTGATTATCGAGAAAATCCACTTTGCCCTGGTGGGGGTAACCCTCCTCGCCCACCAGGCCAATCTCCACCGGGAGCGCCTGATTATCGCTGGACGCGCCTTGCCCGCGGCGGGCGAGGTTTTGATAGTGGAGGTAGGTTGACTCGTCGACGTCAAAGTAGACGTACACCGTCTTTTGCGAGACCAGGGTGGTGAGCACGCTGGCGGTGTCGCCCGCGGTGACCAGGTTACCGCTGGTGATCAGCGCCCGGCTGGCGCGGCCGTCAATAGGGGCGGTCACTTTGGTGAAGTCGAGGTTAAGCTGCGCGGCATCCACCGCCGCCTGCGCGGCGCGAATGTCGGCCTGCGCCTGAACCGCGGCTGACCGGCGCTGCTCCCACTCTTCACGGGAGACGAGGTTGGTATGGACTAATTTATCGGTGCGGTTCGCCTCGCTTTGCGCGAGGCTGGCCTGCGTTTTGGCTCTTGCCAACGCTGCCTGCGCCTGCTCCAGCGCGGCGCGATAGGTTCTGTCATCTATCGTGAACAGCACCTGGCCCTTTTTCACCTCCTGGCCGTCAGTGTAATTCACTTTATCAATGTATCCCGAGACGCGAGGGCGAAGCTGAACGCTCTCCACCGCTTCAATGCGACCGTTAAAACTATCCCACTGACTGATCGACTTCACCAGCACCTTAGCGGCGCTGACCGTCGGGGCGGGAGGCGCAGCATTCTGTGCGACGCTGTCGTCGCAGCCGACGAGCAGAAAGGAGAGCATCATCGCGCCGAGCGCGGTCAGGTGAATGTTTCCCCAGGTTTTTTGCAGGCTCATTATTTTTATTCCGGTAAATGTAGCCGCCGGGCAAGACGCAGCGTGAGAAGCCGCGCCACTTCCTTTGTCCGGGCTGGCTTAAGGCCATTTGTGTCGATCATCGCCACAAAACTGTAACAATTTCGAATACACTATCGCGGCGATTGTAGGAAGGCGCTTAACTAAGTGCAAGAATAATTGTTGCACTTTATGTGCGGTCCAGGGGGGGGATAAAAAACCGCGATCCCGGCGTGGATTTAAATGTAACAATAAAACTTGCATTTTGTGTAAAAACAGGCCACCTTTAAATGCAACTGACAAAGATGCTTTTAACCGGCCGCGAGGGGGTAACATGATGAACACCGGCGCCATCATTCAGGATCTGATCGACTGGATCGACAACCATCTTGATAGCCGTCTGGATATTGACACCGTTGCCCGACGAGCCGGCTATTCGAAGTGGCACCTGCAGCGGATCTTCAAAGAACATACCGGGCAGCCCCTCGGAGAATATATTCGGGCGAAAAAGCTGCAAAAGTCGATCGAACGCTTGGCCCACAGTAACGAGCCGATCCTGAACGTGGCGATTGCCCTCGGCTTTGACTCCCAGCAGTCCTTCAACCGCAGCTTCAAGCGCCAGTACGGCCAGGCGCCCGGCGTCTGGCGCCGGAGTATCAGCCGCTCTGTTGCGCAGACATCTCGTCAGCGATCCGCATGACCGGGGAGGGTCAGTCCTGACCCGGCCCATGATCGAATTTGCTGCCTTTGCCGATGGCATAGAACTGCCCGCCTGCGACATAGTGAACGGTCCGTAGCTCGTCCGGCGCATCATCAAAGATCCAATGTCCGTTGCGGAATACCCGGTCATCGCTCCAGGCGGCGACGATATCGCCCATAAACAGATTGTGTTGCTGCTGAATGTCCGGGTAGGGCATCACTTTGCACACCAGCCAGCCCGCACAGCCTGCCACAAGAGGAAGATCAAATTCCGGCTGATAAAAGAAGGGGATGGTGTCATTTTTATCCGGCGCGTCGGCATAGCTGCGCCCGCCAGCGTAGAGGACGGTTGCCATCTGGCTGACTACGGGGATCTGCACCACGAAATAGCCGCTCTTTTCCACCAGCTGACGAGTGAAAGCCTGGGTGCCAATATAGGCCACCACTTTTCGCTCGCCTGCCAGCCCAACCCAGGCGGCTGACATGACATTTTCGACGCCATCATATTTTGCGGAAATCATGGTGGTGGACCCGACCTGCAATAAACGATAGGCCTTACTTATTTCGACAGGCTGAACGGACATGGTTTTTCCTTTGTGCATGCTATTTAACGTAATGATTATCTGGATATTTATTGAGGGCATGTTCATTTTCTGGCCCCCTTTCGTAATCCACCGTGCAACGATACGCCAGGCGATTAAGCGTAAAAAGGTGCGTAAATTGTTTTCATTATTCATAATCCACAAATAATCATGCCGTCTGTCGGTAAGCTGCTCGCTACAGGAGAGAAAGAAGGTGGATCGTATTCAGGCTATGCAGATGTTTATGCGCGTCGCGGAGGCAGGAAGCTTCGTGCGTGCCGCGGAAACCCTTTCCCTGCCGGCCTCCACTGTCACCAGTACCATTAAAAACCTTGAAAAATACCTGAAGGTACGGCTGCTGAACCGGACCACAAGGCGGGTGAGCCTTACCCCGGAAGGGATGCAGTATCTGGCGCAGTGCCGGGAAATTCTCGCCCTCATCGAACATAGTGAATCCACCCTGAGCGAGTCTGTCGCGCGGCCTCAGGGGCGCCTGCGGGTTGATATGCCCGCGGGCATCGCGCATTTCATCGTCATGCCCCATCTGCCGGACTTTTACCGGCGCTATCCCGATATCTACCTGATGATCGGCGTCAGCGATCGCCAGGTCGATCTCATTCAGGAAGGCGTCGACTGCGTGATACGAACGGGAGAGCTGAACAACTCCAGCCTGGTGGCCCGCCCTCTGGGCCGCTTTCGCTGGGTCACCTGCGCGTCACCGGACTATCTCAGGGAATATGGTGTGCCGCCGTCACCGGAGGCGCTCTCTCAGCACCGGGCTGTGCATTATTTCTCCGGTCAGGCGAGGCGGGCCGATGAGTTCCGCTTCGTTCGCCATGGCGAGACCTTTTCTGTACCCGTCAGCGGCAACGCCGCGGTGAATGAAACGGGGCTCTATATAAAAATGTGCCTGGCAGGATTTGGGCTGGCGCAGCTGGCGGAGAATATCGTTGCTGACCACCTGCAGGAGGGGAGACTGGTGGAAGTGCTGACGGACTGGCAGCCGCCCCCGGTACCCGTCACATTGCTCTATCCGCACCAGCGCTTTCTCTCTCCCGCCGTGCGGGCGTTTGCTGAGTGGATGAGCGAGGTGGTTTGAGGGGAGTATTGCTTGCATTTAGCGCTTCGCGATGGAGGGTAGGGTTCCAGCAGAAATATCTGGTCTGCTGATGAATCGCTCGATATTCTGTAATGCTTTGTATTTTTTGTGAACAGGAAAAAGTATGCTTAATACGCTACCCGATTTACACAGAAGTTTTGCAGAGCAACTGAAGCTTAAATTACAGTCTGATTCGCGGATCCACTCCCTTCTCGCCGGCGGCTCGTTTATCCATGGCGGGTTTGATCAATACTCCGATCTGGATTTCGTGGTGGTGATCGACCCTCTCTATTATGACGAAATCATGGCTCAGCGTATGGCGTTCGCCGGAACGCTCGGCCATCTGCTACATGCTTTCACCGGGGAACACGTCGGTGAGCCTCGCCTGCTGATCTGCCTGTTTGGCCCGGAACTTCTGCATGTCGATCTGAAATTTATCACCCTGGACATGCTCACTCAGCGCGTTGAGGAGCCTGCCGTGCTATTTACCCGTGATAACGATGCTCTCAAGCGACAGCTGGCAAAATTTTGCGCGCACTGGCCGAACATGACGCCGGAGTGGTTTGAGTCCCGGGCCTGGATCTGGCTGCATTATGCCGTGGTTAAACTGGGCAGGGGGGAACTCTTCGAAGCGCTGGGGATGCTGTCTTTCTTCCGGGAACAAGTGTTGGGACCGATGCTGTTTCGTCGCGCCAATCTACCGCAACGCGGCGTTCGTCGAATAGAAGCCCTCGGCATTGATCCCGATGGCCTGCTGACTTCCACTCTGGCAACACACGATCGTCACTCCGTCGGGATTGCCATTCGAAGGGCTGCTGACGCTTATGTCAACCTGCGGGCTGATGCGCTGCCTGACAATATCGCAGACGATGCGGCGCGTCGGGCGGTCCTTGCCATGCTGGACGCGTATTCTCACAAGGGGTAAATCTATCCCTCCGGCCGCGGAGCTTGCGCCGTGCGGGCTTTCAGGACTTCATCGGATGACTCTGGTAATCACCGATGGAGAATTTTGGTGGAGCTGGCGGAGTCTGATGTTAGCCATTAATTTACTGTATTTAATCAGGTTTTAATGAAATTTATTTTTACCGTATACCTAAGCGTATACCAATTTAGCTTTGTAGGAACATAACTACAGCTTTGCTGGTATGAGGAATCTCATCCCAACAAGGTTTTTTTCGAGTCGATAGCACAGGAGAGATGTTGTTAAGGAGAAACTGCAAATTTACTTTACTATTCGTCACGATTAGCGTTCTTAGCTTTCTCCCATTCAATGCCTAGTCCTTTAAACTTTTGTGCAAATGGAATGACTATGAGTGCAACACTAGCTCCTAATAAGGCCATTCTCTCAGTCGTCAAAAAATGAAATTTAATATCAGCAATCACAATTAGAAATAAGACTGCAGCAAGAAACCAGGAAACTCGTTGAAAAGTATCCATAGTTTCAGTTTTTTTCTGCCGGATATCATTTTTCCTAACCGCCGATTCTTCCGCAGTAAGGGCTCGGAAAGTTGGGAAAAGATTGAAGTCAGATTTAACTAAATCACCTGCCTCACTCAATGAGTAAAGTGCAAATGGCAATGGATTATTTGGAATGGATGATACAGCCACCAAGAATAGTGGGATTTTTTTATTGCCAATTGCATGTCTGTATTTTTTTAATTGATTAAGAACTTCTTCGTTATTTATAAGCCTGTCTGCCTTTATTTCAATAATGGCAAGATATTCTTTCTTTTCTGGATCTATAATTGCAAAGTCTGGTCTGTATGTCCTACTGCCATCATTGGCAAAAAATGCTGGTTCGTATAATATTGAATCTTTGGTGTATCCTAAAGATAATAAGTGCTCAGAGAACTTTTTTTCCGCCTCTGAATGGTATTTAATGTCCATCACAGTCCCTTTATGCTTTGCTAAGCAAGGTTTTTATATAAAATTGATTCCAAAGAGTCAATAACTTAACTAAAAAATACAGCCATTTCAATAAGTAAAGAGATTTTTTTTGCAAGACAATGTTTTTAGACTTTTGATGAGATAACTGCAAAAATGTTTTTGTATTTAAGTGATTATTTCAATAACAACTAATCACATTTTTCTGTGAACTCGAATTGATTACACTTACCATTATTTGAATCAGTGCGTTAAGCGTTCTCAGCCGAGGCACTACTCACAGCTCATTAATGATTAACTTCCCGTATTGCATCTTGGCGCGATGAACCCCAGAGGTAGGAAAAAATTTTTTTATGGAAAACTGTTCACTCGATATTATTTTTCATTTAATTCAGTTAGATACAAGGTGAAGAGTCCGTGAACAGTGAACACTTTACTGTTCAATCTCGGGAGTTAAAGGTAAAAAAAGACCGGCTGATGCCGGTCCGAGTAGGTTATATTGCTGTTCTTTCGTTGCACCGGGGCAGCCAGTCTGCGTTGCTTTCATCTCTGAGTGCGAGATTAGTCTGCATCCTCTGATTCGTTCGCCGCTTGCCGTAATTCAGGCCGTACTCTTTTCAGCATCGATGACAGTCCTTTGCCGAACATGGTGAGACTGAGCGTATTCTTGTAGCCGTGCGCCTCCATATAGACCAGATAGGCGTGGTACAGATACAGGCGCGGCTGTCGCGGGACAATATTCGCATTCCCCATATACATCCCGTCAGGTTCGGGCAGCTCCTCAAGGTAGCCGCAAAAATCAAACGTCGGATCGGCATCGCGCTTGATGCTCAGTGCCTCGTCTGAGTTCTGCTGTGACTGGAGCAGCGTGCGGGCGGTCATCGGGTCACGGAAGCGCTGCATCAGCTGGCGCACAATCACGGCCAGCTCGCGTGCGATTTTGTCCCTGAGCTGCGGATCGCGTTCCTCCGGGGCGATTTGCTCCGGGAAGTGGATTATCACCCGGCGACGGGATACGCCTCCGCTGCGGTTGGTGAAGCGCATCGGGTTATTGTTCACGGCCAGAATTACCGCCGGGATATAGGCCGAATAGGCGTCGCGGTATTTCGGGTCAACCGACACAGCATCACCGCCGGTGATGGCTTTGAGCCCCGCGCCGTCCCCGCTCCATTTATCCTGGTCAGGCAGGCGTATCAGTGGGAAGCCAATCAGCGCCGCGCGTTCGCGTGGTGACTCCAGCGTCTCGATGGTCGCAGACGTGGCGTTGTCTTCCCCGGCGAGCAGGGTCGCAATTTCAGCCAGAATACTTTTTCCGCTCCCGCCGGTTCCGGTCACATCAAGAAAGAGCTGCCAGTCGTAGCGGTTCGCCAGTACCATAAACAGCGCGGCGAGTATTACATCACGCTTGTCAGCGTTGCCGCTGGTCCCACGGTCGAGCCAGCGCCAGAAGTTTGGCGCGTGGGTTTCCAGCGTTTCGCCCTCCACCGGAGGGGTAAAGTCCACGTCGCACAGCGTACGCAGCCAGTGTGATTTGCTGTGTGGGCTGAATACGCCGGTGAGGGTATCGAGTACGCCATTGCGAAAACCAATCATACGGCGCGCGGGCGGCCTGCTGGGAAATAATCAGTTTCAGGGTCTCCACCACTGAGGCAATTTTCCCTGACGAGAACGGGGCACGCAGTCGCCGGAACAACCCGGCCATGTCGCGGGCAAAATCCGATGGCGGAATAATTTTCCATATCCCGGCCTCATAGCGGGACAGGAGCTGGCCGTTCGCGTCCACGGCCAGCGCTTCGTCGTAATGTTCATGCACCCGCATTGCCTTTTCGCTGGTGCTCATGGCGGTAAATTCCGCCTCACTCATGGTAGTGAAAGGACTGTCAGGCGGAGGCCGTATGGCGTCATAAATCGCTTTCCGCGTGGCCTCTTCGCCGTGCTGCATAAACGCATCATTCCAGTCGCCGAACAGACAGAGCAACAACGCCCTCACAGGCGTCTGCGGCCGCAGCGGCTTTACTCCGGCCGTTTCCGTTAAGGTCGCGGTCGGCTGCAAGCACAATCTGACATGCCGGGTGCTTTTGTCGGGCAAGGCTCGCAAGAGAAAGGAGGCTCACTGAGGACAGCGCCACTATGACGGTTTCGCCGGTCAGGTGATGCACGGTGAGCGCGGTCGCATAGCCCTCCGCAATCCACAGACGTTTTCCGGTCTGCTTTTGCCCTTCGATGGTGTGACATGCCCCTTTAACCTGACCTGCTTTCAGGGTGCGTTTAGACTGTCAGCATTGATAAGCTAAAGATTAACCAGTGCGCCGGTATCGTCATACAGCGGGACAACCACATCACCGGCGCGGAACATCACGCCGCCGCTTTGCGGTCGGCCTCGGTTTCGGCCTCTACGGCCGCAATAATCTCCGGGGCAACCGGCGGCAGGTTGCCGGTTACGGCGTTCACCTTCCCGGCAGCTTCTGACGGGGTCACGCCAAACACTTTCTCTACCAGCTTAAGCCCGTCACCTGCGCCACACTGATTGCAGAACCACCTCCCGCGCCCCTCTTTATCGTCAAAGCTAAAACTGTCAGAGCCGCCGCATACCGGACAAGCCTGATGCCGGTTTTTAATGACCTTCACGCCCAGCGCCGGGAGTATGTGCGGCCAGTGGCCTCGAGCCTGTTTTACGGTTTCCGTTATGTTCATTTTCATCGTTGTTTTCTCCCTCAGTGCAGTACTGGTGCGGTGATATGGCGGGCGCAGAGTTCATCCATCACTGCGAGCCCGAGAAAGGACAGCGACGGTGCGGCTTTCAGTGGTCCGGCTTCCATTAAATCTTCTAGTAACGCACAGGCAATCTGACGGCCTTGATATAAAAAAATGGGAGATTAATCAGGCCGCCGGTCGCTATATCCGTTCACATGAGGAAGTACAGTGCATCAGCATTCGTAACCGGCTTCATGATTTTATGCAGCAGAACGGCGCAGAGTTGGCCGCCGCACTGGCACCAGAACTGATGGGGGTTAAGAACCAGCCCGCGATGATAAAAAACCGCGCACTTAACCGTTCAATGGCATATCTACGTGAAGCCCTTTCCGTCTGGCTGGCCGCAGGAAATGACATTGGTTATTCAGCACCGGATAACGACATTTTAACGGCCATCGGATACAGGCCTGATGCGCCTTCGAGGGATGATAATCGTGAAAGATTTACCCCTGCACAGAACACGATTTACACCCGCCGACGCGCCGAGCTGGCCGCGCAGTAGGCCGTAAAAAATTACCTGTAAATCCCGTCATTTTTCCCGAATTAAGCCATGTATCCAAAAGGTGCATGGTTTTGCATGTGTTTTCCCGCCCCTGTACTCCCGACCAGCGCCAGTTGCGGTGCGAACTGAGCCCACCTTTGCCCTGCATTAAAAGTACCCCCTTAAGCGGGCAGGCGTGGCGGGGAGAGCATTGCGCGCTAACATTAAAAGCATTATTAGAAATTGATGATCTTACAATCACAAATGATGTAGGCTTATGACGCTTGGTATACATATAAATTAAGCTGGTTCGAAATCAAAGCATAACGTTGAGGGATTAGAACATGCGTAATAAAGAATACCCCCACGGTTTGGTCATAGCCGTTCATCCATATCCGAGATATATAAATAGTGATTGGATTCTGCATGAGTACATCAGCGAATATAAGGAGCCCTTTAAATGGAAAAGAAGGAAAGAGATACTTGAACAGTTTGATTATGGATTGGTGTTTAATACTTATGAAGAAGCATTGAATGCTGCCGAGGTAATAAATAATTTCATAAAGGAAAAAGTTAGTGAGCTTGAAATTAGTCAAGAGGTCAAAGATTCGTATTTTTTAAAGGCAGAAAAAGCAATAATTTCTAGGCAAAGGCTTCAAAATGAAGAATATTTAATGCTTTCTGAAGCTTTAAATATTACTTCGTCACTGTCAAGGCCCAAAGAAGATGAAGTGATTTTAAAATTAAATGCTTATCAACGCGCTAGTATATCTATCAAAGATGAACTGCTACAAGAGATTAATATTAACCCGCTGATTGAAATTGCTCATTTGAAAGAAAATAGAATGGTTATTGGAAAACATGCAAACGGAGATTGGGGTAGGTATCTCTATTACAATGACCTGACCACTAAAGTTGCATTTAGAGAGAAGATATCAAGAGCGTTTGGATTTTCAGGTCGAGATCACTGGGGCAGAGTAAAGTCAGAAATTAGAATACGGTTATTACCACGTGCAAATGAACTATTACAGCTTTCCAGTGTAAAAAGGATGCTTGCAGATGCTCATGCAAAGGGTCATAAGGTATTAATGGCGGGTGGGTATGTATTTTGGTATGAAGAAACTGGCGATGTTGGATGGATTGTTAAAGCGACTAATAGTAGTGATTCACTTAAAAGCGGTGAAAGTATCTGGCACGAAGGAACTATTATATCGAAAAATCATGGGAGAATCGTTGTTTTCCCATATATAAAAGTGAATGGTGAAAAAGTCCAAGGGCATACGAAAAATGCTCCTCATGACGGAAAGGCTAAGCCACGACATCCAAGTGAATATGTTGAATTACCATTCCTTGTACTTGAAGACGATTTGATGGTTGGTCTTTTTGGTGAGCTTAAATATGAGTGAGGGTATTGAGGCCATATGTACTTGGCCTCAATAATTTTTTAAATGAATTAGAATCCTTCCAAAAGTTGATTTATTCCATTGCTGTCATCAAAGTTTATTTTGTCAAGTTCGGCAAGAGCTTTTCTATATTTTAATTGGGGTGTTTTATCAAAAGTCAAAATTCCTGAAATTAAGTTAAGATTTGTTTTTCCATCGCAGTTTAGGATGTTTTCAAAATTTACGTCAATCTTTACTTCATCATCATGTCTTATAGCACGACGAACCTCTAATGTAAGATTCGTATCATCACTTGTTAATCTATGATTACTATGGAAATATTCTGGATTTTTTACTTTTAGTATGCTTAATACATGAGAGATTATTGTTTCATTACGTGCAATTACTACCCATGCATTACCTATATCTGCAAATGTAGTGTTTAAGTAGCCATCTTTTGTATTAAGCTCTTTAAACTCCCTGAAGTCTCCATTTATTAGTTTGGAAAGGGTTTTGTTTTCTTCTCCCTTAGAGAAGATATAAATTAGTGAGCGACCTGGAAAGAGAAGTTCAACTTTAGAAATGACTTCTTTTGGGGTGCTTGTTATCGATCGTTGGCTGATTTTTTCATATAAGTGGACATAATCTTCTAAAAGGTTCTTTATAACACTCGAACGGAAGGTCGAGTAATCAATATCCGCACATAATTCAAAAAGGTTTTTATGTCTTATAGACTCATCGTTTTTATAAAGCGTTCTTAATATTCCTCGCTGTCTTTCTTTAGTGTCCCTACATATAAACATGGCTGCGAAATATTCCATAAGTGACTTATGTGACCAGCGAATTATTGCTCCTTCCTTGACAAATAAAGGTACGGTTTCGATAAGATCTTTTATGAATAATGATGCAGATATAGTCAACCCTGGTATTTTAGATGCAATTTCTTTAATGATTATTTGAAGATCATCTTTAGTGAACTCAATCCTTCCACCTTCCTTTAAACACCAAAATCCTAATCTTCGCAGAATCTGATGGAAGTCAGTTGAATCAAGCTTAGAATGTTTTTCCCTGACGTAACCAAGCTCTTTTGTTAGGTCATGAGATTCAAATAAAGCATCAAATACCTGGCTGTAAAACAATTCTTTCTTACGTGGAATTATTGGTTTGAATTTATATGCGCAAAATAATAAAGAAACATATAATGGAGTTGAAAGAAAATCATCGAAGTTTCTTCCTTCTTCTAAACGAAGACCTTTGATTAACTTTGACGAAATATTTCCGGTGTTATCGTAACGTCTAAGTAAATCATACGCTTGATAAGAATCTAACGGTTTTATTTTGAACCTTGAGAATCCATACAACTCAGAGAGGAAGCTATCATGTCTGGAAGTTATAATTATTTTGCTTTCTGAAAAATCATCTGCAAACTCACGCAAAGAGTTGACTACGGAGGATTTAATCCCTTGAGGTATTTCATCAATGCCATCGAATAAGTAAATAAAGGGAATTTCTTTAAGGCATGCATTGGAAATGTTTTTACCTAAACCTAGTTGATTCTTTACTTGTTCAGCAATGCTATAATCTTGTATGCGACGAAGCTCCAGATAAATTGGTATTTGATTCGTTTCTTCTATGCAATATAATGCAATTCGCTTCATTAAAGTTGACTTCCCCATACCTGCGGAGTCAGTTATTAATATATGGTTATAAGAATTTAAGATGTCAATCTTGTTATTAATTAAACACTCATAGTTTGATTGCTCGTTGTCATGGTATACAGAAATTGGTTCATATATTTTTTTTAGTTCGATGGGGGTGTTTTGGAAAGCTAATGTGTTTACTAAAGAACATTGTCCTCCGACACGAGAAAGGAATTTTTCCATGCTGTCATTTAGAAATCTCGCGGCTCTAACATCATCTAAATAATCTTTAACTCGTGATGAAATTATTGGGATTATTTTATTCTTGATGACTTCTTTAGCCCAAGGAAGTGATGCTGCGATCATTCCATCTAAAGTTACAGGTTGCATATTCAATCCTTATTTGTATTGTTGGTGGACAGCTTGCCCCCACCAATTCATTAATTCTATTCTCGCATCTAAATAGATTGAGCGGTTATAAGCTTTACGAACTTCATTCTTGTAAGTATGTGCTAGAGCAGCTTCTATCACATCTGCATTTAACCCAGCTTCATTCATTGCTGTACTTGCAATAGAACGTAAACCATGAGCAACTAATTTTCCACTATAACCAATACGTTTCAAAGCTGCATTCGCAGTCTGGCTATTCATTGGCATTTTGGGATCATTTCTACTCGGAAAAACGTATTCTCGGTGAGCACTGATTGGCTTCATGACTTCCAGAATCTCTATTGCCTGGGGGGATAACGGTACAATGTGCTCACGCTTAGCCTTCATCCGTTCGGCTGGAATAGTCCAGAGCTTTGCATCGAGATCGAGCTCAGCCCACCTAGCACCGGAAGCCTCAGAAGGACGAACTAGAGTCAGGAGTTGCCACTCAATGAGGCAGCGAGTCGGAACAGGCAAATTTGACATGACGAGAGAACGCATCAGCATAGGCAATTCTTCTGGGCGCAACGTAGGCATATTTTGTTTTTTTGGCTTCTCAAAGGCCATTCCAATGCCTGATGCTGGATTGGCATCAATAAGACCAGTATTTACGGCATAAATCATTATCTCGTTAACACGTTGCACCAACCGGCGCACCGTCTCCAGCGCCCCACGAGCTTTGATCGGTTCAAGGGCTTCAACCAGTGTTCGGGCTTTGATTTGCTGGACAGGGATCTCCCCGATGGTGGGGAATACGTCTTTTTCCAGTGAACGCCATATATCTTTAGCGTAATCATGGGTAACGCTTTTGCTTTTGAGCTGGAACCAGTTAGCGGCGACCGTCGAAAAAAATACTGTCCAGAGCGATTCGCTGCTGTTCCTCTGCAACTTCAGCTTGAATTTGCGGGTCGATTCCGTTGGCTAATAGGGTTAGGTAATCTGCTCTTAACCCTCGGGCATCAGCAAGAGAAAGGGCAGGAAACGCCCATCGCCATCATGCAGCGTTAGATCCTTCTCTAACGCTTTCGCGCGCAGAACTTCGGTGTTGGTCAGGGGGCGTGTTGTCCGTGCCACTGTGGCCGCTTCTTCATGAATTGGTATACGCTTTTGGGTATACATCCTACCGTATACCTTTACGAGGCCAACCGCCCCTCGGCATGCACCTTGGGTTTCGCAAATCCCGTCGAATCCAGAATCAGCCCCAATGTGTAGGTCAAGTATAACAGATTTGTGAATGTCGTTACCAGCCCCATCACGCAGGATTATTTCAGCAGGGTGGACGAAAAATCAGCATCAACAAGGATATAGCGTAAGGGCCAGCGAGAGCTGGCCTTCGGGGAGGGGAAATTAACGTCCGGCGTGCTTCATAATACGCGCCTTGTCCAGCGCCCATTCACGATCTTTCAGGTCGGTACGCTTGTCGTGCTGTTTCTTACCTTTGGCGACGCCGATTTTCACTTTGCACCAGGCGTTCTTCCAGTACAGCGACAGGGCGACGACGGTGTAACCTTCGCGGTTAATGCGGCCGTACAGCGTGTCCAGCTCACGCTGGTTGAGCAGCAGCTTACGGGTGCGCGTCGGGTCGCAGACATAGTGGGTGGAAGCCACGGCCATGGGCGTAAAGTTGGCGCCGAACAGGAAGGCTTCGCCATCCTTCAGGATGACATAGCTATCGCCGATGTTGGCTTTGCCTGCACGCAGGGATTTGACTTCCCAGCCCTGCAGGGCGAGACCAGCCTCGTATTCATCTTCGATAAAGTATTCGTGACGGGCGCGTTTATTCAGCGCAATGGTGGCTGATCCAGGTTTGTGGGCTTTTTTCTTAGTCATAATGTCCTGAAGTCATCGTCTTATACACAGTTACCTCGATCGCATCCTGCGAGGTATACTGCGCATCTTAGCACGAGTTGCGGCACAGCGTTTTTTTTAGCAGCAGATAAATGATATTATTTGCACTGTGTTTAAATGTGGAACCTGCTATGCCTCAGATTAGCCGTACTGCGCTGGTGCCTTTCAGCGCGGAACAGATGTATCAACTGGTAAACGATGTGAAGTCCTATCCTGATTTTCTGCCAGGCTGCACCGGTAGCCGCGTGCTGGAATTGGGGCCGACGCAAATGACGGCGGCGGTTGATGTGTCCAAAGCCGGCATCAGTAAGACCTTCACCACACGCAATACATTGACCAGCAACCAGAGCATTTTGATGAGCCTGGTGGATGGCCCGTTCAAGAAGCTGATTGGCGGCTGGAAGTTTATTCCGCTGAGCCCGGAGGCGTGCAAAATCGAGTTCCATCTCGATTTTGAGTTTACCAATAAGCTGATTGAGATGGCCTTTGGCCGGGTCTTTAAGGAACTGGCCGCCAACATGGTGCAGGCGTTTACTTCGCGCGCCAAAGAGGTCTACAGTGCCAGCTAATATTCGTGTTGAGGTCGCTTACGCGCTGCCTGAAAAGCAGTACCTGCAGCGGGTCACCTTGGACGAGGGGGCGACGGTCGAGCAGGCGATTGTCGCCAGCGGCCTGCTGGCGCTGCGTGATGACATCGATCTGGCGAAAAACAAGCTGGGTATCTACAGTCGTCCGGTAAAGCTGCATGACGAAGTTCACGACGGCGACCGGGTGGAAATCTATCGTCCGCTGATCGCAGACCCGAAAGAGCTGCGTCGCCAGCGGGCAGAGAAAAGCGCCGCAAAGTAACCTGCAGCAGACCGACTATCAGCCATAAAAAAAGCGCTCATCGAGCGCTTTTTGCTTTTCCGGGCCTTACTGACTGGTCAGCGCAGGCTTGTTATCAATGTTAGTCAACACACCGCCGCTGTTGAAGGTCAGGGTTAGGGTCTGCTGAGTCACTTTCTGGTGGCCCGGCTCCTGACGGAAGACATAGAACCAGGTATTGGTGCCGAACGGATCCGTCATCATTGGCGTCCCCAGAGCATAAGCTACCTGCTGTTGCGTCATACCGACACGAATTTTTGCTACATCGTTTGGTGCCAGATAGTTACCCTGGTTGATGTCAGGACGGTAAACCACTCGTTCCAGAGTGGAACAGCCTGCGGTCAACATAAGAAGAACCGCTGCGGCAGCAGTCAGCGTTTTACAGCGCATAGTGATTTGATTCCTTTTTGGGCCCGAGCAGTACGTGGCTCATCTGTAATATGCCGATAATAATAGACCTTCGCGCCGTTGGAAACCTCCGGCTGCAGGTCAGCAGGCAATTTGCTGTTCACTATGACCCTGTGAAAATCAAAAAGTTTACGCCGCAAGCAACTCTTTCGCGTTCGCCAGGGTGTTGCGCGTGACTTCGCTGCCGCCCAGCAGACGGGCCAGCTCCTGCAAGCGAGCACGTTTATCCAGCGGCTGCATATGGGTTTCGGTCATCTCGCCATCGGTCTCTTTGCAGACAAAGAAATGATGGTGGCCGCAGCCTGCGACCTGCGGCAGGTGGGTCACGCACATCACCTGCGTGGACTCGCCCAGCTGGCGCAGCAGCTTGCCGACCACGGCGGCGGTCGGGCCGCTGATGCCGACGTCCACTTCGTCGAAAATCAGCGCTGGGGTTTCCATTTTACGCGCGGTGATCACCTGAATCGCCAGCGCAATGCGCGACAGTTCGCCGCCGGAGGCCACTTTGGCGATTGGCTGCAGCGGCTGACCGGGGTTAGTGGTGACGCGGAACTCAATATGGTCGGCGCCGTCGGCGGTGAGATGGCGTTCATCGAACGCGACCTCAATCGCGAAGACCCCGTGCGGCATCGAAAGTGAGTGCATACTTTCGGTGATAAGCTGGGTCAGCTCGTCGGCGCTGGCCTGGCGCAGGGCATGCAGCTGGCGTGCGGTCTCCAGCGCCAGCTGATGATGTTCGACCACCTGCTGGCTGAGGGATTCCAGCGAGCCGGCGCTGTCGTCCAGCAGGCGCTGCTCTTCCAGCATCGCCTGATAAACCGCCGGCAGCTCTTCCGGCATCACCTGATGTTTACGCGCCAGCGCGATTTGTCGGGAAATCCGTTGCTCAAGTTCAAACAGACGGTTCGGATCGAGATCCAGACGGTCATGGTAGTGGCGCAACTCGTCGCTGGCCTCGCTGAGCTGAATGGCCGCCTCTTCCAGCATATCCAGGACGCCGGAAAGCTTGCTGTCCATGCCCACCAGCTCGCTAACCAGCTGCTTCGCGGTATAAAGCTGGCTCTGCAGATTGGCCTCTTCGCCGTCCGCCAGTACCGTAAGGGCGTGCTGGCAGGTGCTGAGCAGCTGGCCGCTGTTGGCCAGGCGCTTGTACTCTTCGTCAATCTGCTCGAATTCTCCCGGCAGCGGGTTAAATTCGTTCAGCTCTTTAAGCTGATACTGCAGCAGATCGGCGCGGGCGGCGCGCTCCTGGCTCTGATGCTGATGCTGGGCCAACTCGCGGCAGCTCTGGTGCCACTGGCGATAGTGCTCGGCCATACGCTGAGTAAGCGCATACTCACCGGTATAGCCGTCGAGCAGCGTTTTTTGGTGTTCGGGTTTGGTCAGCAGCTGGTGGGCATGCTGGCCGTGGATCTGGATCAGCAGCTGGCCCAGCTCGCGCAGCTGCGAGAGCGGGACGGCGGTGCCGTTGATGAAGCCGCGCGAGCGGCCGTCGGCGCTGATCACCCGGCGAAGTAAACACTCACGCCCGCTCTCCAGCTGATTCTCTTCCAGCCAGCGCTGGGCGGCAGGGGTATCTTTCAGCGCGAAGCGCGCGCACAGGTCGGCACGGGTGGCGCCGCGACGCACCATGTCGGCTTCCGCTCTGCCGCCGAGGCACAGCCCCAGCGCGTCGATGGCAATGGATTTCCCGGCGCCGGTTTCCCCGGTGATGGCGGTCATGCCGCTGTGGAAATCAATTTCCAGTTCACGAACGATAGCAAAATTACTGATGGTGAGTTGCGCCAACATAGCTGCCTTCCTGTATGAAAAACCAATACTGTGTTTTCGTACAGTATAGACTGGTTTTTTATCCAGTAAAGAGGCAGCCGTGAAAATCAGAACAATTTTTTCGACCAGCCGAGCTTGGTGCTTAATGTATTGAAATAGCTGTAATCTTTAGGGTGAATCAGATTGAGGTGATAATCACAGCGGCGAATGAGGACATCTTCGCCATCCTGGATCGGCAGGGCAATCTGGCTGTCGCAGCTGATCTCCAGATCGCTGCAGCGGTGAGAGAAGCGTAGGCGGATGGTGCTGTCGCCGTTGATCACCAGCGGTCGCGCTGAAAGGGTGTGCGGGAACATCGGCACCAGGGTGATGGCGTCCAGCGACGGCGTAAGGATTGGGCCGCCAGCCGACAGCGAGTAGGCGGTGGAGCCGGTCGGAGTGGAGATAATCAGGCCATCGGATCGCTGAGAGAACGCAAAGACTTCGTCGATATAGACTTCGAACTCAATCATATGCGCCACTTTGCCGGGGTGCAGCACCACTTCGTTGATGGCGGTGCTGATACGTTTCTGGCAATCCTGCTGACACACCTGGGCCTCCAGCAGAAAGCGTTTCTCGGCGATGTAGTGGCCTTCCAGCACGTCGGCGAGCTGCTGCAGGGCGTTGTCCGGGTCAAGGTCGGTGAGAAAGCCGAGGTTGCCGCGGTTAATGCCGATGACGTTAATGTCGTAACGGGCCAGGGTCCGCGCCGCGCCGAGCATATTGCCGTCGCCGCCCACCACCACCGCGAGATCGGCCTGTTGGCCAATCTCCGCCAGCGTGCCGGTTTTCACGTTGCTGAGCTGAAGTTCATGGGCGATCTGCTGTTCAACCAGCACTTCATACCCTTTGCTGCACAGCCAGCGCCAGAGCATTTCATGTTGCGAAAAAAACGCGGAGAAATTCATGAGTAGTAAAGAACAGAAAACGCCTGAGGGGCAAGCCCCGGAAGAAATTATCACGGAGCAGCACGACGACGTTGAGGCGGTAGAGCCTGAAGTTTCGGCTGAGCAGGTGGATCCGCGCGATGAAAAAATTGCGAATCTGGAAGCCCAGCTGGCTGAAGCGCAGAAACGTGAACGTGAAGTGATGCTGCGTGCCAAAGCCGACGAAGATAACCTGCGTCGTCGTACCGAGCAGGATATCGAGAAAGCGCACAAATTCGCGCTGGAAAAATTCGTCAATGAACTGCTGCCGGTGATCGACAGCCTGGACCGCGCGCTGGAAGTGGCTGACAAGGCTAACCCGGAGCTGGCGCCGATGGTGGAGGGGATCGAACTGACCCTGAAATCTATGCTGGACGTAGTGCGTAAGTTCGGCGTGGAAGTGATCGCCGACACCAACGTTCCGCTGGATCCGAACGTCCACCAGGCCATTGCGATGGTCGAGTCTGAAGATGTGGCGGCGGGCAACGTGCTGTCCGTGATGCAGAAAGGTTATACCCTGAACGGCCGTACTATTCGCGCCGCGATGGTGACGGTAGCGAAAGCGAAATAACGCTTGCTGCCTTGCTCAACGGCTGCCTGCGGGTGGCCGTTTTTTGTGTCATCGCTCCCGGCGCGAGATAAAAAAACGGCGGGCCGCAGCCCACCGTGATATTAATTCCTTCGCTAGCGCTACTCCGCGACGCTCTCGCGTAATGATTTCACCGGCATCACTTTCACCTGTTTGATCATGTTGTCCTGCACGTCGAGGATATCTATATCGTACTGCTCAATGCGCACGCGGGTGCCCGGGACCGGGATCTCTTCCAGCGCTTCGAGGATAATACCGTTGACGGTGCGGGCTTCATCTTCCGGCAGGTGCCAGTTAAACGCTTTGTTGATTTCGCGAACGTTGGCGCTGCCGTCGATAATCACCGTGCCGTCGTTAAGCGGGGTCACTTCCTCCGCCAGGGTGGGTGACATGGAGGTGGTGAAGTCGCCGACAATCTCTTCAAGAATATCTTCGACGGTGACCAGCCCCTGAATATCGCCGTATTCATCGACCACCAGACCGACTTTCTTTTTATTGCGCTGAAATTTCACCAGCTGGGTGCTGAGCGGCGTGCCTTCCGGCACAAAGTAGATCTCATCTGCCGCCCGCAGCATGATCTCTTTTGTGAACTCTTTCTTCTCCGTCATCAGACGGTAGGCTTCGCGAACGCGCAGCATGCTGATGGCATCGTCCAGCGAATCGCGGTAGAGCACGATGCGGCCATGCGGGGAGTGGGTCAGCTGGCGGACGATAGATTTCCAGTCATCATTGATATCGATGCCGACAATCTCATTGCGCGGCACCATGATGTCGTTAACGCTGACCTTCTCCAGGTCCAGCACCGACAGCAGCATATCCTGATTGCGTCGTGAGATTTGTGAACGGGATTCATTCACAATCGTGCGCAGTTCATCTTTGCTCAGGGCGCTGCTGATGACGGTATCGGTGCGGATGCCCATCATGCGCATCAGTATGCGGGTGATGGTATTCAGCAGCCACACCAGCGGCATCATCAGCACCTGCAGGGGCGCCAACAGGAAGCTGCAGGGGTAGGCGACCTTTTCCGGATAGAGGGCGGCGATGGTCTTCGGCAGCACTTCGGCAAATACCAGCACCACAAAGGTAAGTACGCCGGTGGCGATCGCGACGCCGGCGTCGCCGTACAGGCGCATGCCGACGATGGTGCCCAGCGCCGAGGCGAGAATGTTGACAAGGTTATTGCCGATCAGCACAAGGCTAATCAGGCGGTCCGGCTTGCGCAGCAGCTTCTCCACGCGCTTGGCGGGGCGGTTGCCTTGTTTCGCCATGTGGCGCAACCGGTAGCGGTTCAGCGTCATCATGCCGGTTTCGGAACCGGAGAAATAGGCAGAGATAATCACCATGACGATCAGCGTTATGATCAGCGTGGTGGTGGAGATATGTTCCACGTAGGATTCCTTAAAAGACTTAGCTCACGAACTGCTGCAGCACGCGGCTACCAAAATAGGCCAGCGTCAGCAGACCGGCGCCAGCGACGCTGAACCAGACCACACGACGTCCGCGCCACCCTTCATGATAGTGCCCCCACAGCAGGACGATATAGACGAACCACGCAATAATCGACAGCACCGCTTTATCGATATTTTCGCTGCTGAACAGATTGTGCATGTAGAACAGGCCGCTGCACAGCGTCAGGGTCAGCAGCACCACGCCGACCTGGGTGATGTGGAACATTTTGCGCTCAATGCTCATCAGCGGCGGCATTTCGCTGCTGAAGGCCAGCTTTTTATTCTTGAGCTGGTAGTCGATCCACGCCAGCTGCAGCGCATACAGCGCGGCAATGATCAGCGTGGCGTACGAGAAGAGCGACAGGCCGATATGCACCAGCATCCCCGGGGTGGTTTCCAGGTGAGTGATATATTCGTTAGGCACGAATGTGGCGAAGGCCAGGTTGATCAGCGCGAAGGCATAGACGATAGGCAGCAGCAGCCAGCCGCGATTGCGCGAGGCCACGATAGTCATCACCGTACAGATCATCAGGCTGACCAGCGACCCGACGTTCAGTAAGCTGAGATTTTGCCCGCTCTCGCCGCCGGGGAATATCCGTGCTTCCAGCGCAAAAGCATGGCAGATCAAGGCGATAGTCGCAGATAAAATCGCCATTCGCCGCCAGCTGCTGTTTTTTTGCAGCAAGCCGGGGATAATCAGCGCGAGGCTGACGGAGTAGGCGACAAGGGCGAGTAGAGCAAAAACAGGCATAGGTGTCGGCTGTTGGCTAAATAAGAAAGAGAAGCAGTATAACGTTAGCAGGCCTCTGCTCCAACCGTTGCAGCACATTCAGATTGATGTCGTGTTATACTCCGCCACATTCGTTTTGTGTGTCGCTGCGGCGACCGACCGTTTCCACCTCAGGCGAGAGACAATGTTTGATAATTTAACCGATCGTTTGTCGCGTACGCTGCGCAACATTAGCGGCCGCGGACGCCTTACAGAAGACAATATTAAAGACACCCTGCGCGAAGTGCGCATGGCGCTGCTGGAAGCGGACGTTGCGCTTCCGGTGGTCCGTGATTTCATCAGCCGCGTCAAAGAGAGCGCGGTCGGCCATGAAGTCAATAAAAGCCTGACCCCGGGTCAGGAGTTCGTCAAAATCGTCCGCAACGAGCTGGTGGCGGCGATGGGCGAAGAGAACCAGACGCTCGACCTGGCGGCGCAGCCGCCGGCCGTGGTGCTGATGGCGGGCCTGCAAGGTGCTGGTAAAACCACCAGCGTCGGTAAGCTGGGGAAATTCCTGCGCGAGAAGCACAAGAAGAAAGTGCTAGTCGTTTCCGCGGACGTTTACCGCCCGGCGGCGATCAAACAGCTGGAAACCCTGGCCGAGCAGGTCGGCGTCGATTTCTTCCCGTCTGATGTTGGGCAGAAGCCGGTTGATATCGTCAACGCGGCGCTGAAAGAAGCGAAACTCAAATTCTACGACGTGCTGCTGGTGGATACCGCCGGTCGTCTGCACGTTGACGAAGCGATGATGGACGAAATCAAGCACGTCCACGCCGCCATTAACCCGGTTGAAACCCTGTTCGTCGTCGATGCGATGACCGGTCAGGATGCGGCGAATACCGCGAAGGCCTTTAACGAAGCGCTGCCGCTGACCGGCGTGGTGCTGACCAAAGTGGACGGCGACGCCCGCGGCGGCGCGGCGCTGTCGATTCGCCATATTACCGGCAAGCCGATTAAATTCCTCGGCGTCGGCGAGAAAACCGAAGCGCTGGAGCCGTTCCATCCGGACCGCGTCGCTTCCCGTATCCTCGGCATGGGCGACGTGCTGTCGCTGATCGAAGATATCGAGAGCAAGGTTGACCGCGCGCAGGCCGAGAAGCTGGCCTCCAAGCTGAAGAAAGGCGACGGTTTCGACCTCACCGACTTCCTTGAGCAGCTGCGCCAGATGAAAAACATGGGCGGCATGGCCAGCCTGATGGGCAAGCTGCCGGGCATGGGGCAGATCCCGGACAACGTGAAAGCGCAGATGGACGACAAAGTGCTGGTGCGTATGGAAGCGATCATCAACTCGATGACCCTGAAAGAGCGCGCTAAGCCGGAAATCATCAAAGGCTCGCGTAAGCGCCGTATCGCCGCCGGCTGCGGCATGCAGGTGCAGGATGTGAACCGTCTGCTCAAGCAGTTCGACGACATGCAGCGCATGATGAAGAAGATGAAGTCGAAAGGCGGCATGATGAAGATGATGCGCGGGATGAAAGGGATGATGCCGCCAGGCTTCCCCACACAAGAGGATGTTATGGTAACTATTCGTTTAGCACGTCACGGCGCTAAAAAGCGTCCGTTCTACCAGGTTGTTGTCACCGACAGCCGTAATGCACGCAACGGTCGCTTCATCGAGCGCGTTGGTTTCTTCAACCCGATCGCTAACGGTGCGGAAGAAGAAACTCGCCTGGATCTGGATCGTATCGCTCACTGGGTTGGCCAGGGCGCTACTGTTTCCGATCGCGTTGCCGCGCTGATCAAAGCCGCTAACAAAGCAGCTTAATCTGTCACGGTGGTCATGATGAGCAAGCAACACACCGCGCAAGCACCTGTTGATCCGATCGTATTGGGGAAAATGGGTTCTTCCTACGGTATCCGTGGTTGGCTCAGAGTGTTTTCCTCCACCGAAGACGCCGAAAGCATTTTTGACTATCAGCCCTGGTTAATCCAGAAGGCGGGTCAGTGGCAGGTCGTTGAGCTGGAAAGCTGGCGCCACCACAATCAGGACATCATCATCAAGCTGAAAGGCGTTGACGATCGTGATGCCGCGAATCTACTGACTAATTGCGAAATTATCGTGGATTCATCGCAGTTGCCGGAGCTGGAAGAGGGTGACTACTACTGGAAAGACCTGATGGGCTGCCAGGTAGTTACGACGGAAGGCTATAGCCTCGGTAAAGTCATCGATATGATGGAAACCGGGTCGAATGACGTGCTCGTCATCAAGGCAAACCTGAAAGATGCATTTGGTATCAAGGAGCGGTTGGTTCCCCGGATAAACGGTAAAAGACGGCGCTATGTGGATTGGCATAATTAGCCTGTTTCCTGAAATGTTCCGCGCAATTACCGATTACGGGGTAACTGGCCGGGCAGTAAAAAATGGCCTGCTGAGCATCGAAAGCTGGAGTCCTCGCGACTTCACGCATGACCGGCACCGTACCGTGGACGATCGTCCTTACGGCGGCGGACCGGGGATGCTAATGATGGTGCAACCCTTACGGGATGCCATTCATGCAGCAAAAGCCGCGGCAGGTGAAGGCGCGAAGGTGATTTATCTGTCACCTCAGGGACGCAAGCTTGATCAAGCGGGCGTCAGCGAACTGGCAACGAATCAGAAACTGATTCTGGTGTGCGGTCGCTACGAAGGGATAGACGAGCGCGTAATCCAAACCGAAATTGACGAAGAATGGTCAATCGGCGATTACGTTCTCAGCGGTGGTGAGTTACCGGCAATGACGCTGATTGACTCCGTTTCCCGGTTCATTCCGGGAGTACTGGGCCATGAAGCATCGGCAACGGAAGATTCCTTTGCTGATGGGTTGCTGGATTGCCCCCACTATACCCGTCCTGAAGTGTTAGAGGAGATGGAAGTACCGCCAGTATTGCTGTCGGGAAACCATGCTGAGATACGTCAGATGAAGCAGGACGTACCTTCCTTCCGTCCGGGTGATACCGTGGAAGTGAAAGTATGGGTTGTTGAAGGTTCCAAAAAACGTCTGCAGGCATTCGAGGGCGTGGTTATCGCTATTCGTAACCGCGGTCTGCACTCTGCATTCACTGTTCGCAAAATTTCCAACGGCGAAGGCGTTGAGCGTGTCTTCCAGACTCACTCTCCGGTAGTTGACAGCATTGCTGTTAAACGTCGTGGTGCTGTACGTAAAGCTAAACTGTACTACCTGCGTGAGCGCACTGGTAAGTCTGCTCGTATCAAAGAGCGTCTTAACTAAGATTCGCTTTCGCGACATCCTGATAGAAAGGGCTGGCCAGATGGCTGGCCCTTTTTTTATCTTTGTTGTAACCATCGTGATGTAAATCATTTACAATACGCCCTCTATACGGAGGGGCGGTGGTCAGCAACAGTTTTCAGCAAACGACACCTAAACGGCGAGCCGCCTGGCTGGCGCTGTTGGCGATCCTGCTGATCGTGGTGGCCCCGCTAATCTCCGTCTCCCTGCAAAAAGACCCCATGAGCGCCATGCCCGGCATGCACCACGCCATGATGATGGATAGCTCGTCCGCGAGCATGGCGCAGATGCCCGGGCACAAGATGGCGATGATGCACAGCACAGACGGCGCCACGCATACCGGACACGAAATGCCGCTGGACCATGCCGAAGCGTGTGGCTATTGCGTGCTGTTAGCCCATGTCCCGGGGCTCCTTTTCGCGCTGGCGCTGTTCGTCGCCATGCTTCTGCGGCGCATTCGCCTGCCGGTTTCTCGCCCGGTATTAAAGCACTGGCACTACTTTCCCTGGCTCTACCCCGAAACCCGCGCCCCGCCGCGGCTGTCTGCTTTTTCCCTTTAATAAAAATCAATCTGCGCACCGCGCAACGACCTCTTTTGCTTTAAAAAAGGAAAAGTATGACAACCTGCACCTCGCGCGCGGCATGGCTGAACCTGCTGCGTCGCCTCCATTTCTATATTGGTCTGTTTATCGGACCGTTTATCTTTGTCGCTGCCCTGACCGGTACGTTGTACGTGGCGACGCCGCAGCTGGAAAACTGGCTCTATCACGACGCGCTGCATGGCCTTGCCGAGGGGACTCCGCAGCCGCTCAGCGCCCAGATTGCGGTGGCCGAAGAAGCGACCCAGGGCAATCTGCGGCTGCTGGCGGTGCGTCCGGCGCCTGCGTTGGGCGAGACCACGCGCATTATGTTTGCCGATCCGGGTCTCGGAGAGTCGGAATCCCGGGCTATTTTTGTCGATCCGATCGCGCTGCGGGTGAAGGGCGATATGACGGTCTACGGCACCAGCGGCATCCTGCCGCTGCGCCAGTGGATTGATTATGCGCATCGCTCTCTGCTGCTGGGCGACAGCGGGAGGTTATACAGCGAACTGGCCGCCTCCTGGATGTGGGTGGCCGCGCTCGGAGGCATTGCCCTGTGGGCGATGACGCGTCCAAAACGGCGGCTGAATAACGCCCTGCAGAATCATCGTCGGCTGCACGTGACGCTGGGCTGGGGCTTACTGGTGGGTATGCTGCTCTTCTCCGCCACCGGCCTGACCTGGTCGCAATGGGCCGGCGGCAATGTGGACAAAATGCGGGCAGCGTTCGGCTGGCTGACGCCGCAGGTCAATACCCAGCTGCATGGCGAGATGCCGATGACGCACGATCCCCATGCCGGACATCATATGGATGCGATGGCCATGGCCCAGCATCAGCCGGCGCTGCAGTTGGCCCAGTTTGACCAGGCGCTGGCGGCGGCCCGTCAGGCGGGGCTGAACGCCAGCCGGCTGGAGATCCGTCCGCCAGTGTCAGACGACCGCGCCTGGACGGTGAATGAGATCGACCGTCGCTGGCCGACGCAGGTGGACGCGGTGGCGATCGATGGCGCCACGATGCAGGTGGTGGATCGCACGCGTTTTGCCGACTTTCCGCTGATGGCGAAGCTCACCCGCTGGGGCGTCGATTTCCATATGGGGATCCTCTTTGGTCTGGCGAATCAGCTGCTGCTGGTGGGATTTGGCTGCGCGCTGTGCGTTACCATCGGGGTGGGGTACCGATTATGGTGGATCCGCCGTCCGCCTCAGGCGGCCTGGGATCCGGCGCATTCGCTGCTGCAGGCGTGGCTGTCGCTCGCCTGGCCTGCCCGAAGCCTGGTGCTTGGGCTGGCGTTTGCCCTTGGATTGGCCATGCCGTTAATGGGAGCCAGCCTGCTGCTGTTCATTGCCGTTGACTACCTGCGCTGGCGCGCGGCAACGGCAATGAGGATGATGAAGTCCAGCGACTAAGTGAAGACTTACGGCGTGCTGATGACCACCGTTACCCGGCGGTTTTCGGCGCGCCCGGCCGCCGTGTCGTTGCTGGCGATCGGGTATTTTTTGCCAAGGCCGCGGGTGACTAAATTACTGCGTGGGACATGAGCGCCTTCCGCCCAGGCATCGGCCACGCTGTTGGCCCGCTTAAGCGACAGGGCTTCATTGTAGCTATCTTCACCATAATTATCGGTATGGCCTTCAAGGCGGCTATGGGTGATCCCGGTAGCCGCCAGCCGCGAGGCCATCGTGATGATCTGCTGGCGGCTGTCGGGACGTAGTCGGTAGTCATTCTTGTCAAACAGGATGCTATCGGATAAGCCCAGGGACCAATCGCCATTGCTTTCAGTGAAGCCGTAAGATTTCATCGCCGCCACCTGCTCCGGGGTAAATTTTCCCTGAGGAGCCTGGCAACCTGTCAAAAGCGCCGCCGCCATCAGGGCGGGGACGAAATATTTTCTGATCATAATGAGTCCTTTATTATTTCAGCGTCTGCTGGATACGTTGGTTTTTCATCCGATACATATTCTGATCGGCAAGTTCTTGCAGTGATTCCGCGGTGGCGTGCTCCCACGCCAGGGCATAACCGACGCTCAGCGAGAGCGTGGCGCTATGACCGTTGTGCAGGTTGAATGGCGGAAGAAATTGTTCCGTTAGCGCCTGGCACAGGGCCTGCACTTCTGCTTCCGAGCGCACCTCGCGCAGCAGAACGGCAAACTCATCGCCGCCAAGACGCCACGCCAGATGGCGTTTACCGGCAAAAGTCATCAGGCGGCTGGCGACCTCCATCAGCACTTTATCGCCCGCCGCATGCCCCCAGTTGTCGTTAATCAGTTTGAAATTATCGCCATCAAGAAACAGCAATGCCGAGGTTTGATGATCGACTTCATTCTGCATCAGCTCGGCGAGCGCGTTACGAAAGGCGGCGCGGTTAGCCAGGCCGGTCAACGGATCGTGTAACGAACTGCGCAACAGCTGCGCGTTTTTGGCCTGCAGCTGGCGCTGCCAGTCCTCCATTTCCCCCAGCAGGCTGTTAAAGTCCTGGGCGAAAAGATGGAACTCCTCGATACGCTCCTCCGGCACCCGCCGGGAGAAGTGGCGGTTTTCACGTATATCATGCACGACCTCAGTGATGCTCTGCAGGGCGGCGACGATCCCCCGGTGTAGGGAGTGGGTCAGCAGCAGGGCGATGAACGAGGCGAGCAGAATGCTGCCGGTCAGCACCAGAATCGAGATACCGAGAAAGTGGCTAATCAGTTCATCAAGCGCGGTCAATCTCAGCTCGCCGATTTGTTTGCCCTGGTGCCAGATGGGCTGCACCGTGGGCTCCGGAAACAGCCATTTACTGATAAGCCCGCTCACTTGCTCTTTATTGGCCAGCGGTTCATGGCGCCACGCGGCGAAGTGCTGCATCTGGCCGTTTAGCACGATTGCCTGGGAGATCTGCCCTTGCTTGCCCAACGACGCGAGGGTCTCCTCTGCCGCCGCGCTGTCGCCAAACACCAGGGCGGCTTCGAGGCTGCGCCCCATGGTCGCGGCAGTGAGCTCAAGATTTTTCTGCGCGTACTGCTTGAGCGTGAAGATTGAGGCTGTACTTAGCAGCAGCCAGACCAGCGTCATGGAGATCACCACGCTTATCACGCTAATGCGACGGAGCGCGCGTTTGAAAGTCGGGCGCGGAGTCTGTGAAAAGTCCTTATTCATGTGGTTTCTTCCGGGCAAGCATCAGAACGTCCGGGTTAACCCGAACCCCGCTGTGCGTCAGAACGTCCAGATTAACGGAGAAGCGGACCCGGTCGTCATTGATGATCAGGCAAAACGCGCTACCAATTGAACAATCCGTATTTTGTTCTGCGATGAGTAACAGCGGCCTCGGGCCATAGCGGCGAGTGAGTTCTGACTGTTCAGTCGGCGATTCGCTGCCAAAATAAAAACCATCGCAGGTCGTTTTTAACGCTTCTTCACGATTACGTACTATCACCGGTTGATAGGGTAATGCATCCGGATCTTCATGAGCCAGGCTATGGGTGAAGCGTGATGAGGCAAAAATGCACAGCTTTGGCGCTCCTGTTAATGACGGCCAACGGGTGTAGGTCACGATCCCGGAAACAATAGCGCGAACATGTTCTGAAGGTCCGGCAGCAAAAACAGGAGATACCGCGATGAGAAAAAATACAGTCAATAAAAGACGGTGTAATACTGTCATTAACGCTTCCGTCAAAGTCGCCATAGCGCGGGAAAAGCCGCTGCCGATGCCCGGCGAAGAATACCACTGTTAATAAAACCCGTCATTAGATGCGCCCTTTGCTTTGGGACAATTCTCACCAGGATTTTTCGTAGTACCGATACCGTGGGTGCGCAAGTTTGGCTTGTTTTTTCTATGTGTAAATATTGTTATACGCATCGCGCCATTGTGAGTGGCAATTAATTCGTTGGTGTAAATTAAAATTTACGGAATATGGATTGAATTCTTTACTTTGTGTGGTATCGTTACGTCATGCCCTCTGAGGCAACCCTTATCGCAAACGAGCTACACAGGATCGCAATCATGCAAAAAGACGCGCTGAACAACGTACATATTACCGACGAACATGTATTAATGACCCCGGAGCAACTGAAGGCGGAATTCCCGCTGAGCGTCGAGCAGGAAGCGCAGATCGCGCACGCCCGTCAGACCATTTCGGATATCATCGCCGGTCGCGATCCGCGCCTGCTGGTGGTATGTGGTCCTTGCTCCATTCACGATCCGGAAGCCGCGATTGAATATGCTCGTCGGTTTAAAGCCCTTGCCGCAGAGGTCAGCGATAGCCTCTACCTGGTGATGCGCGTCTATTTTGAAAAACCCCGTACCACCGTCGGCTGGAAGGGGCTGATTAACGATCCGCACATGGATGGTTCGTTTGATGTTGAAGGCGGCCTGAAGATTGCGCGTCGTCTGCTGGTCGAGCTCGTCAATATGGGACTGCCGCTGGCGACGGAAGCGCTGGATCCCAACAGCCCGCAGTACCTCGGGGATCTGTTCAGCTGGTCCGCTATCGGCGCGCGTACCACGGAATCACAAACGCACCGCGAAATGGCCTCTGGCCTGTCGATGCCGGTCGGCTTTAAAAACGGTACCGACGGTAGCCTGGCTACGGCCATCAACGCCATGCGCGCCGCGGCGATGCCGCACCGTTTCGTCGGCATCAACCAGGCCGGGCAGGTCTGCCTGCTGCAAACGCAGGGTAATCCGAACGGCCATGTGATCCTCCGCGGCGGCAAGGCGCCGAACTACGGTCCGGAAGATGTGGCGAAATGCGAAAAAGAGATGGCGCAGGCGGGACTGAAGCCGTCGCTGATGGTAGATTGCAGTCATGGGAACTCCAATAAAGATTTCCGCCGCCAGCCGGCCGTGGCTGAATCCGTGGTCGCGCAGATCAAAGATGGCAACCGCTCCATTATCGGCCTGATGATCGAAAGTAATATCCACGAAGGCAATCAGTCCTCTGAACAGCCGCGTGAGGCGATGAAATACGGCGTCTCGGTGACGGATGCCTGCATCAGCTGGGAGACTACCGAGGCGCTGCTGCGTGAACTGGATAAGGATCTCCGCGGCCACCTGGCGGCCCGTTTGGTTTAAGAGGAAAGTATGGTTGCTGAACTGACCGCGTTACGCGATCAAATTGATGAAGTGGATAAAGCGTTGCTTAGCCTGCTGGCTAAGCGTCTGGAGCTGGTGGCCGAAGTCGGCGAGGTGAAGAGCCAGTATGGCCTGCCGATTTACGTCCCGGAGCGCGAGTCGGCGATGCTCGCCTCCCGACGTGAAGAGGCGGCTGCGCTCGGCGTACCACCGGATCTGATCGAGGACGTTCTGCGTCGCGTGATGCGGGAATCCTATTCCAGCGAAAACGACAAAGGCTTCAAAACCCTGCAGCCGAATCTGCGGCCAGTGGTCATCGTCGGCGGCGGTGGGCAGATGGGGCGTCTGTTTGAGAAGATGTTAACGCTGTCCGGCTACCAGGTGCGTATTCTGGAAAAAAACGATTGGGCCCGGGCGGCGGATATCGTCGCCGATGCCGGCATGGTTATCGTCAGCGTACCGATTCACACCACCGTGGAGACGATCGGCAGGCTGCCGCCCCTTCCGGCGGATTGCATTCTGGTTGACCTTGCCTCGGTGAAAGCGGAGCCGCTGCAGGCGATGCTGGCGGCGCATCAGGGCCCGGTTCTTGGCCTGCACCCGATGTTCGGTCCGGACAGCGGCAGCCTGGCGAAGCAGGTGGTGGTCTATTGTGATGGCCGCCAGCCGGAGGCCTATCAGTGGTTCCTCGAACAAATCCAGGTTTGGGGCGCGCGGCTGCACCGCATCAGCGCCGTTGAGCACGATCAGAACATGGCCTTTATTCAGGCGCTGCGCCACTTTGCCACCTTCGCCTATGGCCTGCACCTGGCGGAAGAGAATGTACGTCTTGAGCAACTGCTGGCGCTCTCGTCACCCATTTACCGACTGGAGCTGGCGATGGTAGGCCGTCTGTTTGCCCAGGATCCGCAGCTGTACGCCGATATTATTATGTCATCGGAAAACAACCTGGCGCTGATTAAGCGCTACTACCAGCGTTTCGGCGAAGCGATCGGCCTGCTGGAGCAGGGCGATAAGCAGGCGTTTATCGACAGCTTCCGTAAAGTCGAACACTGGTTTGGCGATTACGCTCAGCGTTTCCAGAGCGAGAGCCGCACGCTGCTGCGTCAGGCGAACGATAATCGGCAGTAAAGCGAAAAAGATGTATACAATAAAGCCAGCGACCGCTGGCTTTTTTTATAGGGATGACAACGATGGCTGAACCACAACCGCTGTTTGACTACACCGGATACCTGCCGGAATGCCCGACCTGGAGCGAGGCAGAGCAGGCCCTCTACTGGGCTGATATCATGGAATGTGAAATTCACCGCTACGATATCCGCAGCGGAGAACACCAGGTGCTGCAGTTTCCAGAGGAGGTCGGCTGTTTTGCCCTGCGCGAGAAGGGCGGGTTTATCGTTGCATTGCGCAGCGGCATCTGGCTGACCGACGCCCACGGCCTGCTGCGGCGGAAAGTCTGCGATAACCCGAGCAACCCGGAGCTGGCGCGGTTTAACGACGGCGGGACCGATCGCGATGGGCGCTTTTATGCCGGTACCTTCTGGGGGCCTGGGGATTACAACGGCGCGCTGCTGATGCGAGTGGATAACGACCTGCAGCCGAAAGTGATCCAGTGTGACATCCATGGCGCCAATGGCCTGGCCTTTAGCGCCGACCGGCGCTGGATGTATACCTCTGATACGCCGAACGCCGTGATCTACCGTACGCCGCTGGATGAGCAGGGTGAGCCTGGCCGACGCGAAGTCTTTCGCCGTTTTCAGCCTGGCGAAGGGATCCCTGACGGGGCGGCGATCGACGTGGAGGGATGTTACTGGAGCGCAATGTTTGACGGCTGGCGGATCGCCCGTTTCTCGCCGCTGGGCGAGGAGCTGGAATCCTACCCGATGCCGGTTCGTTGCCCGACGATGGTCTGCTTCGGCGGGGCGGATATGAAAACGCTCTATATCACCACCACCCGGGAAAACATGGAGGACGATGAGCTGGCGCAGTATCCGCTGTCAGGCGCCATCTTCACCCTGCCGGTAGCGGTGGCAGGGATGAAGAAATTACCGTTCCGCGAATGTTAAACCGGATCCACCGGGACCACGTTTTCGCTAGGGTAGCAGCCGAGGACCTTCATGGAGCGGGTGATATCCGCCAGCTCCTTCAGCGCCTTGCGCATGGGCAGCGAATCCAGGTTGGCCTGAATATCGAGATAAAACATCTCTTCCCAGGGATTGCCGTGGATCGGGCGGGATTCCAGTTTGGTCATGATCAGATTGTGGTTGCGCAGCACCAGCAGGGCTTCCACCAGGGCGCCCGCCTGCTGACCGGTCGCCATTAACAGCGTGGTCTTGGCCGGCACCTGGTCGGAGACGTTCACCGCTTTGCGCGCCAGGACGAGGAAGCGCGTGATGTTCTGCGTCTGGTTGGCCTGGCAGTGCTCCAGCACCTGCAGACCATACAGAGCGCCGCCCGCTTCGCTACCCAGGGCCGCGACGGCCGGGGAGTTCGCCTGCGCCACTTTTTCCATTGCCGCCGAGGTGCTCTCGGTATACTCAATCTTCCAGTGCGGGTAGCGGCTCAGGTATTGGCTGCACTGCTGGAACGGCTGCGGATGGCTGTAAACGGTCTGAATTTTATCGGCATCCGTCGAGGTGCTCACCAGTACGCAATGATCGATAGGGATCGTCAGCTCGCCAACGATCGACAGGCTGGTGTGCTGCAGCAGATCGTAGACGTCGTTGATCCCGCCGGAGCTGGTGTTTTCAATCGGCACCACCGCGTAATCGGCCTGGCCGGTTTCTACCTGATTAAAAATATCGGCGAACTTCGCGCAGCCGCTCTCAATAAACTGCTCAAAGTGGCGAGCGGCGTACTGACGCGCCGCCAGATGCGAGTAAGAGCCCTTGGGACCGAGGAACGCCACGCGGGCCGAATGCGGGTTAATTTTATTCAGATGCTGCTGCAGCAGGGTTTGCTGGGTAAGAACAGAGTCTTCGATAATCAGCTGGATCAGGCGGGTGATATAGTGCGCATCCAGATTATGGCGCTTGCCGATAGTCATCAGGCGCTCCAGCAGATCGCGTTCGCGGTCAATATCACGCACCGGACGATGGGAGGCCAGTTTGGCTTTTCCAACCTCAACAGCCAGTCCGCGGCGCTCCGCCAGCAGAGCAAGCAGCTTCTCGTCCAGGGCGCTTATCTTATCGCGCAGCGCCAGTAATGGGTTTTCCTCGGTCATAGATGTTGCCTTTGTTGTTATCAAATAAAAAAGGCCTCCCGGGTGGGAGGCCTTATTGTTCGTCTTCGCATTCTTTCTTATACGACGAATTGCCTCCCGGTCAGGGGAAGGTAAAAAAGAATGCGAAGAAGAACGGGACAAGTTTCATGGTAAATTCCTTTAGGTAGTGGGGATTACAGTACCTGTACTGTTTTCACTCTGTCAATAAAAAACGCGCCCGAAGGCGCGTGGCATGACACAACTTAAGTTAAGGATTACTCTTCTTCTTCCACAAAGCCTGCCTCTTTCACCGACGTCGCGGCGCGGCGGGCTTCCCCTTTGTGTTGCACTTTATTGAGCTGCCGTTCCAGCTTGTTGATCAATTCGTTAATGGCGGCGTACATATCTTCATGACGCGCACTGGCAACCAGATGGCCGTTTGGCGTGTTGATGGTTGCATCAGCGATAAAACCCTGCGGCTCCTTAGACAGAATGATGTGCGGGTTGATTAAATGAGTTTGCCACTTATCCAGTTTGGCGAGACGGTCTGCGACATGCTGGCGGATTGCCGGAGTAATTTCCATTTGTTTACTGGTAATGTTCATTGTCATAAATTTTACCTCTTGTCTTTCCCGTCTTGGTGAATCCAGCATACCTTTCCCAATGTCAAAATGTGTGATCTAAATCACATTTTATTGTCACTTTTTGTCAACAAATTCATTTTGTGAGACAGGGCAGGAAGAAGTGAGATTTTACTTGTCGAACCCGATAAAGCAGGCCATATTTGATGAGTTAACCCGGCGCTAAACCGCTTCAGCTTGCCGGGAAACGTATAAAAAAACGGCAGCCAGTGGCTGCCGTTTGCGATCGATGAGTCAGGCTCAGGTGTTCTTGCTGTTCGCGGCGATAATCTTCGCGACTTTGTCCGCCTGAGCGTTCATTTGCATCTGACGATAGGCGTTTTCCATCTTCGGCAGGGCATCGCGGGTGGCCTGGGTATCCGGATAATTACGCATCATCCCTTCCACACGGTTAACCACGGCAACCCATGCGCCACGATCGGTGTAGTAATCCACGACCGACAGCTCATATTTGGCCAGACGATCTTTCAGGAACACCATGCGTTTATAGGCGTCAGTGGCGTACTGGCTGTTCGGATAACCACGCACCAGTTTGGAGAAGTCATTGAAGGCATCGCGCGCGTGCTGCGGATCGCGGTCGGAGCGATCAACGCCGAAGAAGCCCTGCAGGGCGCTGTCATCCAGGGCCATGTTGGTCAGGCCGCGCATATAGATGACATAGTCGATGTTCGGATGGGTGGGGTTCAAACGCATGAAGCGATCGATAGCCGCCTGAGCCAGAGGAAGATCGGCGTTTTTATAATACGCATAAATCAGATCCAGCTGTACCTGTTGGGAATAAGGGCCGAATGGATAACGATTATCCAACGCTTCCAGTTGCGTTATCGCCTGTTTCCAGTTACCGTCCTGCAGTTTTTGCTGGGCGGTCGCGTAGATTTCATTCGGCGGATTATCAGGCACCTCTTCCTTAGAGCCGGAGCAACCCACCAAAGCCAGGCTCAGTGTGGCGGCTGCCACCAGGTATTTCATGCGCGTCATGACGTTTTGACTTCCTCAAAATGTTTATGCGGGAGAATCTCTGTTCCTGCTCCCGATTAAGACCAGCTACAATAGCACACTATATTAAACGGCAAAGCCGTAAAACCCAACGTTAAACGAAGAAGCTGTATATGGCACAACGAGTACAACTCACCGCAACGGTGACCGAAAATCAACTCGGTCAACGCTTAGATCAGGCTTTGGCCGAATTGTTCCCTGATTATTCGCGATCGCGGATAAAAGAATGGATCCTCGACCAACGCGTATTAGTCAATGGCACCATTGGCGATAAACCGAAAGAAAAAGTGCTGGGGGGAGAACGCATCGCTATCGATGTGGAAATCGAAGAAGAGGCGCGCTTCCAGCCGCAGGATATTCCGCTCAATATCGTTTACGAAGATGATGACATCATCGTGATCAATAAACCGCGCGATCTGGTTGTACATCCTGGCGCGGGCAACCCTGACGGTACTGTGCTGAATGCGCTGCTGCACTACTATCCGCCTATTGCCGATGTGCCGCGCGCGGGTATTGTTCATCGTCTGGATAAAGACACCACCGGTCTGATGGTGGTGGCGAAAACCATTCCGGCGCAAACCCGGCTGGTGGAGTCGCTGCAGTTGCGCGAGATCACCCGTGAATACGAAGCGGTGGCGATCGGTCATATGACCGCCGGTGGCACAGTGGAAGAGCCGATCAGCCGTCACCCGACCAAGCGTACCCATATGGCGGTGCATCCGATGGGCAAACCGGCGGTGACCCACTACCGCATTATGGAACATTTCCGCATCCATACCCGCCTGCGTCTGCGTCTGGAAACCGGTCGTACACATCAGATCCGCGTGCATATGTCGCATATCACCCATCCGCTGGTGGGTGACCAGGTCTATGGCGGCCGGCCGCGTCCGCCGAAGGGCGCGTCGGAGGAGTTCATCACCGCGCTGCGTAAATTCGACCGCCAGGCGCTGCATGCCACCATGCTGCGCCTGTATCACCCGATCTCCGGCATTGAAATGGAGTGGCACGCGCCCATCCCGCAGGATATGGTCGAGCTCATCGAGGCGATGCGCGCCGATTTTGAAGCCCATAAGGACGATATTGACTGGTTATGACGAAACTGATTGTACCGCAGTGGCCAATGCCCGGCAGCGTGGCGGCCTGTAGTTCTACCCGCATCGGCGGCGTGAGTCTGCCGCCCTATGACTCGCTCAACCTGGGCGCCCATTGCGGCGACAATCTGCAGGATGTCGAAGAAAACCGGCGGCGGATGTTTGCCGCCGGCGGCTTGCCGTCTTACCCGGTTTGGCTGGAGCAGGTCCATGGCACCGAGGTTCTGACGCTGGACGGCGGACCCTATCCGTCGAAACGCGCGGATGCTTCTTATAGTCGTACGCCAGGGACCGTCTGCGCGGTGATGACCGCTGACTGCCTGCCGGTGCTGTTCTGTAACCGCGACGGCACCGAAGTCGCCGCGGCGCACGCGGGATGGCGCGGCTTATGCGAAGGGGTTCTGGAAGCGACGGTTGCTCGTTTCGCCGATAAAGCCGAAAATATTATGGCGTGGCTGGGGCCCGCCATCGGTCCGCAGGCGTTTGAGGTGGGACCGGAAGTCCGGGATGCCTTTATGGCGAAGGACAAGAATGCGCACCGGGCTTTTCGTCCGGCAGGCGAAAAATATTTTGCTGATATCTACCAACTGGCGCGGCAGCGTCTGGCAAACGTCGGCGTTGAGCTGATTTTCGGCGGCGATCGCTGCACGCTAAGCGAAAAGGATGATTTTTTCTCTTACCGGCGCGACAAGACCACCGGTCGTATGGCAAGTTTCATTTGGCTGATATAACCTAGAGAATCAAGACGATCCAGAAGGCAAACTTATTTTTCACATAGTTCGGGTCTTTAACCTTGAATAATTGAGGGATGACCTCATTTAATCTCCAGTAGCAAATTTGACCTGTTTATGGGAGGAGTTATGCGTCTGGATCGTCTTACCAATAAATTCCAGCTTGCTCTTGCCGATGCCCAGTCGCTCGCACTCGGGCACGACAACCAATTCATCGAACCTCTTCATTTAATGAGCGCCTTGCTGAATCAGGAAGGGGGATCGGTACGTCCTTTATTAACCTCGGCGGGCGTGAATGCCGGGAAACTGCGCACTGACATCGAACAGGCCTTGAGCCGTTTACCGCAGGTGGAAGGCACCGGCGGCGATGTGCAACCTTCTCAGGATTTAGTGCGGATCCTCAACCTTTGCGACAAGCTGGCGCAAAAGAAAAAGGACAACTTTATTTCGTCGGAACTGTTCGTTCTGGCGGCGCTTGAATCACGCGGTACGCTGACCGACCTTTTAAAATCCGCCGGAGCAACAACCGCCAACGTGACTCAGGCGATTGAACAAATGCGCGGAGGGGAAAGCGTGAACGATCAGGGTGCCGAAGACCAACGTCAGGCATTGAAGAAATTTACCGTCGATCTCACCGAGCGTGCCGAGCAGGGCAAGCTGGATCCGGTGATCGGCCGTGATGAAGAGATTCGCCGTACCATTCAGGTACTGCAGCGTCGTACCAAAAACAACCCGGTGCTGATCGGTGAACCCGGGGTGGGTAAAACGGCAATCGTCGAAGGCCTGGCGCAGCGTATCGTCAACGGCGAAGTACCAGAAGGGCTGAAAGGCCGTCGGGTATTGGCGCTGGATATGGGGGCGCTGGTGGCCGGGGCGAAATACCGCGGTGAGTTTGAAGAGCGTCTGAAAGGCGTGCTGACCGACCTGTCAAAACAGGAAGGCAACGTCATTCTGTTTATCGACGAACTGCATACCATGGTGGGCGCTGGTAAAGCCGACGGCGCGATGGATGCGGGTAATATGCTGAAGCCGGCGCTGGCGCGTGGTGAACTGCACTGCGTCGGGGCGACGACGCTTGATGAATACCGTCAGTACATCGAAAAAGACGCCGCGCTGGAACGTCGCTTCCAGAAAGTGTTCGTCGCCGAGCCTTCGGTAGAAGATACCATCGCGATTCTGCGCGGTCTGAAAGAACGTTATGAGCTGCACCACCACGTGCAGATCACTGACCCGGCTATCGTGGCGGCGGCGACCTTATCGCATCGCTATATTGCCGACCGTCAGCTGCCGGATAAAGCCATCGACCTCATCGATGAGGCGGCATCCAGCATCCGTATGCAGATTGACTCCAAACCGGAAGAGCTGGACCGCCTCGATCGGCGTATTATCCAGCTGAAACTGGAACAGCAGGCGCTGAAGAAAGAGTCTGATGAGGCGAGCCTGAAGCGTCTTGATATGCTCAACGAGGAGCTGGCGGATAAAGAACGGCAGTACTCGGTGCTGGAAGAAGAGTGGAAAGCGGAAAAAGCGTCGCTCTCCGGCACCCAGACCATCAAAGCTGAGCTGGAGCAGGCGAAAATCGCCATCGAACAGGCGCGCCGCGTCGGCGATCTGGCGCGGATGTCCGAGCTGCAGTACGGCAAAATTCCGGAACTGGAGAAACAGCTGGCGGCGGCCACTCAGTCCGAAGGGAAAACCATGCGTCTGCTGCGTAATAAAGTGACGGATGCTGAAATCGCCGAAGTGCTGGCCCGCTGGACCGGTATCCCGGTCTCCCGCATGATGGAAAGCGAGCGCGACAAACTGCTGCGTATGGAGCAGGAGCTGCATCATCGGGTGATTGGCCAGGATGAGGCGGTTGAAGCGGTATCCAACGCCATTCGCCGCAGCCGCGCCGGGCTGTCCGATCCGAACCGGCCGATTGGTTCGTTCCTGTTCCTCGGTCCAACCGGGGTCGGTAAAACCGAGCTGTGTAAAACGCTGGCTAACTTTATGTTCGACAGCGACGACGCGATGGTGCGTATCGATATGTCCGAGTTTATGGAGAAACACTCCGTCTCGCGTCTGGTCGGTGCGCCTCCGGGATACGTCGGCTATGAAGAGGGAGGTTACCTGACCGAGGCGGTGCGCCGTCGTCCTTATTCCGTCATCCTGCTGGATGAAGTGGAAAAAGCGCACCCGGATGTGTTCAACATTCTGCTGCAGGTACTCGACGACGGGCGTCTCACCGACGGGCAGGGGAGAACGGTCGACTTCCGTAATACGGTAGTCATCATGACCTCGAACCTCGGTTCCGATCTGATTCAGGAACGGTTCGGCGAGCTGGACTACGGACATATGAAGGACCTGGTGCTGGGGGTAGTCAGCCAGAACTTCCGTCCGGAGTTCATCAACCGTATCGACGAAGTGGTGGTCTTCCATCCGCTGGGCGAGAAACATATTGCCTCTATTGCCCAGATCCAGCTGCAGCGTCTGTATAAACGTCTGGAAGAGCGCGGATATGAAGTGCAGATGTCCGATGAGGCGCTGAAGCTGCTGAGCGCCAATGGTTACGATCCGGTATACGGCGCGCGGCCATTGAAACGTGCTATTCAGCAGCAGATTGAGAACCCGTTAGCCCAGCAGATCCTTTCCGGTGAGCTGGTTCCGGGTAAAACCATCGAGCTGGTAGTAAAAGACGACCGCATTGTGGCAGTGCAGTAAATCACAAAACGACAAAAACGGGCCCAGCGGGCTCGTTTTTGTTTAAAAACCAGGCAAGAATTAAAGCTCAATACCTGATTTGGTTGAAAAGTGAGCGGTTGAATTCTTTTTTTGAATTTATCCTTGTCACTTCAGAATTACCCCCTATAATGCGCCTCCACTGACACGGAACAACGGCAAACAAGCCGCCGGGCCAGGAGGATTCAACGACGGAAATCGACGTTGAAAGCCGACAGAGGAAAGCAAAATAAGCGCTTGACTCTGAATGAGGAAAACGTATTATACGGGACCTCGCGACAGAGCGCTAAAGCGCGTCGCAACTGCTCTTTAACAATTTATCAGACAATCTGTGTGGGCACTCAAAGTG
>PPYF01370238.1_pt1 | contig 61707 bp, 56 predicted proteins | sample 1559871 | NCBI WGS metagenome assembly PPYF01 (sample SAMN08240021, study PRJNA423297) | Human gut metagenome, whole genome shotgun sequencing project. | reverse complement strand
GGCGAAATTGGTAGACGCACCAGATTTAGGTTCTGGCGCCGCAAGGTGTGCGAGTTCAAGTCTCGCCTCCCGCACCATTGATTACTAACGTGTTTATCACGAAATCAACAGATAAGACTCGCAATAGCGGGTCTTTTTTGTTTTTGTCTCTTTATTTTTTCCTATCTGTTCTCTAAACATCATTCTTCCCCCTTCTTTTCTTATTCCTCTGCTCTCAAAGATCAATATTCTCCACATCATCATTTTTTATTTATTCTCATCACTCCACACTTTATTGATCCCTCTGTACATATATCCCTCCAGATACTATACTCCCCCATAGTATATTTAAGGATTATGTATGCCACACTCACCAGCAGAAAAAAAAGCCGCGTTAACTCGCGTAAGAAAAATTAAAGGGCAGCTTCTTGCATTAGAAACTGCACTTGAAAATGAAAATGAATGCGGTCAGGTATTACAACAAATTGCCGCCATCAGAGGTGCTATCAACGGTCTGATGGCAGGTGTGCTCGAAAGTCATTTACGTGAAGGTCTTATGGATGCCGTCGCTTCTCCTGAAGATCAAAAAAATTCCGTTGATGATGCCATTTCACTTATCCGCACTTACCTGCGTTAATAACAAAAAGGATACACCATGAAATCTCGTGCTGCGGTCGCATTTGGACCAGGAGAACCTTTAAAAATCGTTGAAGTTGATGTAATGCCACCTCAAGCGGGTGAAGTGCTCATAAAAATTAGCCATACAGGCGTTTGCCATACAGACGCATTTACACTCTCTGGTGATGATCCTGAAGGTGTATTCCCTGCAATTCTTGGTCATGAAGGTGCTGGAGTAGTTGTAGAGGTTGGTGAAGGTGTCACTAGCGTTAAACCAGGCGATCACGTTATTCCTCTGTACACTGCTGAATGTGGTGAATGTCTATTCTGTAAATCAGGCAAAACAAACTTATGTGTTGCAGTCAGAGCAACGCAAGGTAAAGGTTTAATGCCAGATGGAACAACACGTTTTTCTTATAATGGGCAGCCTATTTATCACTATATGGGATGCTCTACTTTTAGCGAATACACTGTGGTGGCTGAAGTTTCTCTGGCAAAAATCAATCCAGAAGCCAATCACGAAGAAGTTTGCTTATTAGGTTGTGGCGTAACAACTGGTATTGGCGCGGTTCACAATACCGCAAAAGTGCAAGAAGGTGATTCGGTTGCAGTGTTTGGCTTAGGAGGCATTGGCCTTGCTGTTCTTCAAGGTGCAAGACAAGCCAAAGCAGGTCGAATTTTTGCGATTGATACTAATCCTGAAAAATTTGAATTAGCACGTCAATTTGGTGCAACAGATTGCTTAAACCCTAATGACTACGACAAGCCCATTCAGCAAGTCCTTGTTGAAATGACACAATGGGGTGTTGACCATACTTTTGAATGTATTGGTAACGTTAATGTCATGAGAGCTGCATTAGAAAGTGCACATCGTGGCTGGGGTCAATCCATTATTATTGGTGTTGCTGGTGCAGGACAAGAGATCTCAACTCGTCCTTTCCAATTAGTCACAGGCCGTTCATGGAAAGGCACCGCTTTTGGTGGTGTTAAAGGCCGTAGCCAATTACCGGGTATGGTTGAAGATGCAATGAAAGGCAATATCGAACTGAAGCCATTTGTCACTCACACATTACCACTTGAAGACATTAACGAAGCCTTTGATTTAATGCATGAAGGTAAATCAATCCGAACGGTTATTCATTTCGATTAATCATCCTCAAACCTATGTCTCATAGGTTTGTCTTTGCTTTTAAAGGAGTCAAAATGGAAAGGATTGAACGTCACGCCTGCTTTGGCGGTTGGCAAGAAGTCTATCAACATACCTCAAAGACGTTAAATTGTGAGATGAAATTTGCCATCTATCTTCCTCCAATGGAAGAAGAGCAAAAATACCCTGTTTTATATTGGTTATCAGGCTTAACTTGTAATGAACAAAATTTCATTACTAAAGCGGGAGCTCAACAATTTGCGGCGCAACATGGCATTATTTTAGTTGTACCAGATACCAGCCCTCGCGGTGAAAATGTTGCTGATGATAGTGCTTATGATTTAGGGCAAGGCGCTGGCTTTTACCTTAATGCGACACAATCGCCGTGGAATACTCATTACAATATGTATGACTACATTGTTGATGAGCTTCCTACACTGATAGAAACGCATTTTCCTGTGACTCATCAACGTGCCATTAGTGGGCATTCGATGGGAGGCCATGGGGCATTAACGATTGCATTGCGAAATTCGGCACGCTACCGCAGTGTGTCAGCGTTTTCTCCGATAGTAGCACCGTCAGTTGTTCCTTGGGGTAAAAAAGCGTTTAGCGCTTATTTAGGCGATGATACAACACAATGGCACCAATATGATGCGGTGGCATTGATTAGCCAAGTAGAAAGTGCATTACCTATGCGTGTTGATGTCGGACTCGATGATCCTTTCTATCAAGAGCAACTGAAGCCTGAATTATTTTCACAAGCTTGCGATACAAAACAATTCCCTTATCAATTGAATTTACATCAAGGGTACGATCACAGTTACTACTTTGTGGCGAGTTTTATTGGTGAGCATATTGCTTTTCATGCCAAGCATTTAAAAGCGTAACAACAATGCGATGATCTTATTGCTGATATCCAACCCAGATCATCGCATTTCTAATTACTTAATACCTATTACTTAATACCTAACGCATAACGTAATGCAGCTTCTTTCGCTTTTCCTGCATGTTGAGCAGCTAAAAGACCGATATTTCTAACAACTTTTAAACCCGGTAATTGGTGGCTAAAGGCGTGATAAAATACGTCCATGCCCGCTTGCATAACTAAATTATCAGGCATACGACGGCGCTGATATTTCTTCAATAACGCCATTGAATTCCAAGGCTCAAAATGTTTTTTGGCATCAGCGACTAAATCTAAGAAACAATCCACATCACGGTAACCTAAATTAACGCCCTGTCCCGCTAAAGGATTGATGGTGTGAGCCGCATCTCCCAACAAAATAATGCCTTTATCAACATAACGACTTGCATGCTGACGCGTTAATGGGAATGAACCTGCTGCAATAGGTGTCGCTTTACCTAATCGCTCAGGAAAAGCATGTTGAATCTCTTTTTCTAACTGCGCCATTGTCATATTTTGCAGTTTTCTAATTCTGTCAGGCGAGTCATACCAAACTAAACAAGCCCAATTATCAAAAAGCGGTAAATAAGCACGAGGTCCTGAAGGGTAAAAACGTTGCCATGTACCCTTTTCAGGAGGCAACTCTGTTTTCACGGTGATCAGCATACAAGATTGACGATATTGCCAGCCATTGCTACCAATACCCGCAAATTGGCGCACTTGAGAGTTTGCACCATCCGCACCCACCACTAAATTTGTGGTCACTTCACTGCCATCAGAAAGGGTTACTTTCCATTTATCATCTAAATAAGTCATTTTACTTAGACTATTTGGACATAATAAAGTGATATTGCTATAACGTTCAGCCTCTTGCCAAAGGGCTAATTGCAAAATTCGGTTTTCAACCATATAGCCTAATTCAGGTAAACCTAAGCTTTTAGCATCAAAAACCACATGGGCATTTTCTTCTTCCCATGTTTCTAAGGTAAGATAAGGCGCAGAACGCATCGCTAAAACATGTTGCCATGCACCTAATTGTTTTAATAGACTAACAGACGCGCAACTAATCGCAGAAATACGGATATCAGGATGAGATGACGCATCAAAAGGTGCTGGAGACTGCCGTTCAATCATTGCAACACGCAATCCTTCTTGCGCCAGCCCAATTGCAACAGCAGCGCCAATCATCCCTCCACCAGCGATGATTGCATCAAAATCGTTTTTTACATTACTCATCATTGTTATGCCATAACTCATTACTTTAAATAATAGGTAAGCGCTGTTTCAGTTTATTTCAATTAAACTAAACGCCATAGAGAATTAGCGCCGACTTGCTCTAGTCACTGACCACACAAATGACTACAATAACCGCCTTATTGGCTTATTACACGCAACGTTTTCCAATGATTAGCTATTGTCTCACTGAAAATACCGGATTTACACAATGTCGACGATAAAAAAACTGTACATTAAAACTTGGGGCTGTCAGATGAATGAGTACGATTCATCCAAAATGGCAGACCTACTCGAAAGCACCCACGGTTATCAGTTAACCGATGTCGCCGAAGACGCGGACATTCTACTGCTAAATACCTGTTCTATCCGTGAGAAAGCACAAGAAAAAGTCTTTCATCAGTTAGGACGTTGGAAATATTTTAAAGATAATAAACCCGATATTATCATTGGCGTCGGCGGTTGTGTTGCTTCTCAAGAAGGTGAATACATCCGTCAACGTGCGCAGTGTGTCGATATTATCTTCGGACCACAAACTTTACACCGTTTACCTGAAATGATTAATCAGGTTAAAGGGACTAAAAGCCCTGTTGTCGATATCAGCTTCCCTGAAATCGAAAAATTTGACCGTTTACCAGAGCCTCGCGCTGAAGGCCCTTCTGCTTTCGTCTCCATTATGGAAGGCTGTAACAAATACTGTTCTTTCTGCGTAGTTCCTTACACTCGCGGTGAAGAAGTTAGCCGCCCTTGTGATGATGTACTATTTGAAATTGCTCAATTAGCTGCACAAGGTGTGCGCGAAGTAAACTTGTTAGGTCAAAACGTTAACGCCTATCGAGGTGCCACTTTTGATGGTCAAATCTGTAGCTTTGCTGAATTAATTCGCTTAGTCGCCGCAATTGACGGTATTGACCGCGTTCGCTTTACTACCAGCCACCCTATCGAATTTACTGACGATATTGTTGCGGTTTATGAAGATACGCCAGAATTAGTCAGCTATTTACACTTGCCAGTGCAAAGTGGTTCTGACCGCATTCTAACATTAATGAAGCGTAACCATACTGCACTTGAATATAAGAGCATCATTCGCAAACTACGCAAAGCACGTCCTGGTATTCTGATAAGTTCAGACTTTATCATTGGTTTCCCGGGTGAAACCCAAGACGATTTTGAAAAAACCATGCAATTAATTGCGGATGTTAATTTCGATATGAGCTTTAGTTTCATCTATTCAGCACGTCCGGGCACACCCGCTGCTGATTTACCTGATGACGTCAGTGAAGATGAGAAGAAACAACGTTTATATCTGTTACAACAGCGCATCAATCAACAAGCGATGAACTTTAGCCGTGCAATGTTAAACACTGTACAGCGTATTCTAGTTGAAGGACCTTCACGTAAAAATGTGATGGAGCTTTCTGGTCGTACTGAAAATAACCGTGTGGTTAACTTTGAAGGTACACCAGATATGATTGGTAAGTTCGTTGATGTTGAGATTGTTGACGTTTATGCCAACTCACTACGTGGTAAAGTCGTTAGAACGGAAGACCAAATGGATTTACGTATTCACGAATCTCCAGAATCCGTCATTGCACGTACACGTAAAGAAGATGAATTAGGGGTAGGTGTTTACCAACCTTAATTGATCAGATTGAACAAAAGGATAATCAGTGACAGTAATAGCACATGCACAGGTAGCGACCCAAGAAATCTTCTTAGAGCCAGCTGACAATGCCCGTTTAATGAGCCTATGTGGCCCATTTGACGATAATATTAAGCAACTTGAGCGCCGTTTAGGTATCGAGATTAATCATCGTGATAACCGTTTTAAACTCACGGGAAAATCATTGTGTGTCAATGCAGCCGCAGGAATTTTACGTCGCCTGTATGTGGAAACCTCGCCAATTAAAGGCGTGATCCCCGATATCGACCCTGAACAAATTCACCTTGCAATCAAAGAAAGCCGTGTGCTTGAGCAAAGTGATGAGCATGTTCCTGAATTTGGGAAATCAACCAATATTCGAACTAAGCGAGGTGTGATAAAACCTCGTACACCGAATCAGGCACAATATATTGCCAATATCCAGACTCATGATATTACTTTTGGTATTGGGCCTGCTGGTACAGGGAAAACTTATCTGGCTGTTGCTGCTGCTGTTGATGCTCTTGAACGCCAAGAAGTGCGTCGTATTTTATTAACGCGTCCTGCGGTTGAAGCGGGTGAAAAACTGGGCTTTTTACCGGGCGATTTAAGTCAAAAAGTCGATCCCTATTTACGACCACTTTATGATGCGTTATTTGAGATGTTAGGTTTTGAAAAAGTTGAGAAACTAATAGAGCGTAATGTCATTGAAGTCGCCCCCCTCGCCTATATGCGTGGACGCACATTAAATGACGCCTTTATTATTCTTGATGAAAGCCAAAACACGACCATCGAACAGATGAAAATGTTCTTAACACGTATTGGCTTTAACTCTAAAGCAGTTGTCACTGGGGATATTACCCAAATTGACCTGCCAAGAGGCAATAAATCAGGCTTACGTCATGCCATTGAAGTTTTATCTGATGTTAATGACTTAAGTTTTAACTTTTTCCATAGTGAAGACGTTGTTCGCCATCCGGTGGTTGCCAAAATTGTTATTGCCTATGAAGCTTGGGAAACGGAAGATCAAAAACGCCGCCAAGCTATCAAAGCAGAAAAAGAGAAGCTTCAGAGAGAAAATCATGAGTGAAGTTATCCTTGATTTACAAGTAGCAAGTGAAAATGTGCAAGGGCTTCCGACTGAAGCCCAATTTATGACATGGTTAGAAGCGGTATTACCGCAATTTCAACCTGTAAGTGAAGTGACTATTCGTATTGTGGATGAAGCTGAAAGTCACGAACTGAATCTCACTTATCGTGGAAAAGACAAACCAACTAACGTGCTATCTTTTCCCTTTGAGGCACCGCCTGAAATTGAACTGCCGTTATTAGGTGATTTGATTATTTGCCGCCAAGTGGTAGAAAAAGAGGCGGTTGAGCAGAGTAAGACTGTTGAAGAACATTGGGCACACATGGTTATTCATGGATGTCTCCATCTTTTAGGCTATGATCATATTGAAGATGATGAAGCCGAAGAAATGGAAGGTTTAGAGACAGAAATCTTACAAAATTTAGGTTATGCAGATCCCTATTTGATTGAAAAAGAGTAACAGTTCTCTTATTTTTATGATAAATACTATATCTAATTAACCATTCAATGAGGAAAAATAGTTAAAACGCCATGAGCGACGACCAATCTTCGAGTAACGATAACCCTGGTCCTAAGAAAGGGTTTCTCACACTGCTTAATCAGTGGTTCCACGGTGAACCTAAAAACCGTGATGATCTGATGGAGCTTATCCGCGATTCTGAACAGAAAGAATTAATTGATCCCGACACCCGCGACATGCTTGAAGGGGTAATGGATATTGCTGAACAACGCGTTCGGGACATAATGATCCCTCGCTCGCAAATTGTCACACTAAAACGCAATCAAACCCTTGATGAGTGTTTAGATGTGATTATTGATTCAGCACATTCTCGTTTCCCAGTCATTAGCGAGGACAAAGATCATATTGAAGGCTTATTAATGGCAAAAGATCTACTGCCATTTATGCGTACCGACGCAGAGCCATTTAGTATGGATAAAGTCTTACGCTCTGCTGTTGTTGTGCCTGAAAGCAAACGGGTTGATCGCCTATTAAAAGAGTTCCGCTCTCAACGCTATCATATGGCGATTGTGATCGATGAATTTGGAGGCGTATCTGGACTCGTCACAATTGAGGATATTCTTGAACTTATCGTAGGCGAAATTGAAGATGAGTATGATGATGAGGATGATATTGATATTCGTCCGTTAAGTCGTCACGCTTACTCAGTTCGAGCTTTAACCCAGATAGAAGATTTCAATGAAGCGTTCGGTACGCATTTCAGCGATGAAGAAGTTGATACGATTGGCGGTTTAGTCATGCAAGCCTTTGGTCACCTTCCTGCTCGTGGTGAAACTATTACTATTGATAATTACCAATTTAAAGTTGTTATGGCAGATAGCCGTAAGATCATTCAGGTTTATGTGCATATCCCCGATGATGCGCCAATTCCTGAACTAGGTAATGATGCATAGGATATCAATGAATAAGATCTCTTTCTTAAACCGCCAGTGGGTTCGCGCCCTTCTGGCGGTTTTTTTCGGTGCCATTGGCACATTAACATTTTCGCCATTTGATTTTTGGCCTGCGGCGTTAATTTCACTACTTGGCTTATTACTGATAATCACTCACCGCACAACTCGCCAAGGCGCATTCCTTGGTTTTGCTTGGGGATTTGGGTTATTTGGTAGCGGCGTAAATTGGGTTTACGTCAGTATCGCTGATTTTGGTGGTATGCCGTTTGCGATAAATATCTTTTTAGTGATTTTATTAGCTCTCTATTTATCACTCTACACGCTATTATTTGCAGGATTACTGAATAAGTTTTTTCCAAAACCAACACTCTGGCGATTTGTATTTGCAGCTCCTGCATTATGGCAAATCACTGAATTCTTAAGAGGTTGGGTGTTATCAGGCTTCCCTTGGTTGCAGTTTGGTTATAGCCAGATTGATGGCCCATTAAAAGGCATTGCACCTATTTTTGGTGTTACCATGATAACGCTACTCCTAACCGTTATCAGTGGATTAATTGCTTTTGCACTCTATCGCAAATCAATTTATAGCGTTGTGGTTGCACTGCTTTTATTAGTATTACCTATCAGCTTTAAGTCCTATCAGTGGTATCAACCTTTGCCTGATGAAACGCAAGAAATTGCATTAGTCCAAGGCAATATCGCACAATCTTTAAAATGGGAACCAGGTACATTAGAGAGCACATTAAAAACCTATCTCACCTTAAGTCGCCCTTTTATTGGTAATGCCAATCTCATTATTTGGCCTGAATCTGCGATCCCTGATGTTGAAATTCAACAACAAGGTTTTTTAGCAGAATTAGATAAGCAATTAAGAGAGCAAGATACCCATTTAATGACGGGAATTATTGATGCCCGACCAACATTAGAAGGTTATCGTTTCTACAATAGTGTCATCACATTAGGTGAACACTATGCTTACCAATACCCAGCAACAGATCGCTATAACAAACATCACCTTGTTCCTTTTGGTGAATATGTACCATTAGAATCGCTATTACGCCCACTTGCGCCTTTCTTTAATTTACCAATGTCATCATTAAGCCAAGGTGAATATGTACAACCTCAGCTCACTGTCAATGATGCCAAAATAACCGCAGCTATTTGTTACGAAATTATTTTAGGTGAACAAGTCCGTGCTAATTTTAAACCTGATACACGATTCTTATTAACGATTTCTAATGATGCATGGTTTGGTAATTCAATCGGCCCTTGGCAACATTTTCAAATGGCAAGAATGCGCTCTTTAGAGTTAGGTAGACCCTTATTGCGTTCTACCAATAACGGCATTACCGCCTTTATTGCCGCCAATGGTGATGTCATTTCTCAACTTCCTCAGTTTAAAGAAGGTGCTTTAGCGGAAAAAATCACACCAACAACTGGGTTAACCCCTTATTACAAGTGGGGTAATACACCATTGTGGATAATGGTTGGATTATTTTTTATCATCGCCTTTATTAAACGGCGAGTTGACTAAAGCAAAATAAAATAACGGAATTCATTATTATATTGAATTCCGTTATTTTTAATCGATTAAAGCTTAAAATGATTGCTTGTATACCGTTCAAAGACCAGCCCACCATAAACGTAGTTTTAATCCCCACGAAGATGACCAACCGCTCGTAAAGCCTACCATTTCCCCTTTATAAACAATAACAAATGAAGGTGTTGCACTAATTTCCCACTGCTGAGAAATATCCCCTCGATTATCATTTATTACAGGAAAGGCCAATCCTTTAGACTGAATACCGCGCTCTAATTTTGCGTTATCACCAGAACGGATCGCAACTGACGTCACGTTATAGCCATCTTGTGCTAACGAATTTACTGCGGGAGTTGTGAGTTTACAAATCCCACACCAAGTTGCCCAAAAATAGATTAATAAAGGCTTTTCAGCACTCAATTCAGCTAAAGAAACAACTTTATTATCAACAGTATATAGCTCAGGTAAATTCGTTAAGGCTGGTGGCGTAGGTTGACGCCACCAATCCATTGCAAAAGAAGCTAAAACGAAAATGACAATCAGAACAATAAGTTCTTTGCTCCACTTTCGTAAGCGACTGCGCATTATTTTTTCACTTTAGCCAGTTGTTCTTTAACAATCACTTCTAGCTGAGCGTAATCAACGGCACCAGGGATAACCATATCGCCAACAACCGTTGCTGGTGTACCTTGAATACCTAACTTACGAGAAAGATCTAAGTTGTTTTGTAACACTTTTAAGCTTTCATCGGTTAACTTCACTTTGCTTGTATTGGTAGTTTTCATTGCATCTTCAATACTTGCATTATCTAGCATTGTTTTCTTCTGCATTAAACGTTGGTGTAATGCTAAGAATGCTTTTGGATCTTCTTTCCAAACAGAAAGCACTGCTTGAGAGGCTTTTGCAGAGCTTTCACCTTTAAATGGCAGTGGTTTAAACACAACAGCAACTTCAGGGTAATCTACAATGATTTTCTCTAATAATGGATCAAAACGTTTGCAATAAGGGCAGTTATAGTCAGTGAAAGAAACCAACACTAACTTAGCGTCTTTTGCACCAATACGAGGGCTTGCTGCATCGTTATATAATGCGTCATGCTCTGCTTTTAATGCAGTACGGAATTGAGCTTGTTGTTCATCTGCTTTTTGCGCTTGTAATGCAGTGATAGCTTCTTCCAAAATTTCTGGATTTTTGATTAACGTATCACGAACCAGCGCGCGAACTTCTTTTTCCTGATCCGCACTTAACGCTGCGGCTTGTACATTTGCACCAAAAAGTAACGAAGAGATAACCAGTGCAGAAAGTGTTTTTTTCATTATTGGGCTCCTTTAGCCTCTGAAAGAACTGTCAATGTTGAATCTTTATTTAAAATAGGAGGTAAAACCACGCCATCTTTATGGCAAGGTCCATAAACTTGGTTAAAAGGGACTGCAACTTGACCACGTTGTTTTAAAAATTGAGTGATCTTATCGGAGGGTTTAGTCCAATCCCCTCTTAATGCGACAATATCTGGCGCAGAAAGTGCAGTTTGGATCTCTTCTCGCAATAATACATTGTATTTGTTTGCTTTGCAGGTTACACACCAATCTGCTGTTACATCAACAAATACGCGTTTATTTTCTGCTAATGCTTGGTGTATCGCTTCTTCTGATAAAGGTTGCCAATTTATCGTATCTTGACCCGCAAGTGTTTGGCTTGCTGGTTGCTCCACAAATAGATAAGTGCTTCCCCCTAAAAGGAAGGCTACCACGGTAGAAATCAATAATACTTTTTTGCCATAATGTTTTGCGATAGCAAACAATAACAACAGCCCAATAATAACAAAAATACCTGCAACTATTGGCATTCCTAAGTGAGGGATCAAGAGCGTTATTAGCCAAATACTCGACAACAGCATCATAAAGCCCAAAACAACTCTTAGGCGATTCATCCATTTACCTGGTTTTGGTAGTGCTTTGGCGATAGATGGAAATATTGCCACTAAGATCCAAGGCAAACTCATTCCAATTCCTAGGGCAGTAAAAATAAGCCATAATTCATTTAGAGGCGCTATAAGTGCATAAGCAACTGCGGTTCCTAAAAACGGTGCTGAACAAGGTGTCGCAAGTAAGGTCGCAAATGCGCCTTCCCAAAAGTGTCGGCTATATCCTTGTCCACCCGCGGTTGCCATTTTGGTATTCATATTGCTACTTAAACGCAGTTCAAATAATCCGAATAGATTTGCAGTAAAAATAGCGGTAACTAATACCATAAAGCCAATAAACCAAGGACTTTGAAATTGGATCCCCCAACCTAAAGCTTCTTGGCTATAACGTAAGCCTGTCATAAACAGAGCTAACGCCCAAAATGAGACTAAAATACCTAAAACAGAAACAGAAAATTGCTTGCGAATAACGCCTTTATCACGATTTTCGAGATGTAAAATTGATCCCATTTTCATCGCAAGTACGGGTAATACGCAGGGCATTAAATTCAGAATTAAGCCGCCCAATAGTGCAAAAGCAAGAATACCCCAAAGCCCAATACCTGAATTAGAAGGTGGAGCAGCCTCCTCTTTTCCATGCCCTATAATGTCATTAACTTGGCGAGAAAAATCTTGGTCAGTAATAACAAAAGAAAGTACCTTACCCGAGATATTACCAGCAGCATCCCCCCAATCATCTGTCACATCAACCGTGACAAATAGGTTTTTATCTTGATGATTTAATTTTGGAATACCGTAGAGCATACCTTCAGGAGGATCGAGATAAATATTAGGTTTAACCCAAGCACCTTGCTCTTTTTGTAAAGAGATAGTGAGTTGGCTATTGTTATAACCAGAAGAAACTGATGATATTAATCCCGTTCCAACAGGAATTTTGGCCATTGCCTGATTATATTGCCATTCAAAATCAGCAGGCACAGGTTCGGTAAGATCTAAATCTAAAGTGTAGTCAGTCAGAATGCAGACATTACTACATGTTGATAAAGTTAAAACCCCTGTTAAACGATCAGCGTGAACAGGAGATAACTCAATGGGGAAAATAACTTGTTTATCATAACCTTGCGTGTGAATACCTGCTACATCAAAAGCTGAAGGCGAAGGCCAATGCCAAATCATTGCACTTACATCTTGCGACCAATTAATTTCAGGGGCAACACCACCTTCTCCTGGAGAACGCCAATACGTTTTCCATCCAGACTCAAGCTGTACTTCAAGTAAAACTTTCACGTCACCTGTTGGGAACTTTTGTGCTGTCGCCCTAACTTGTGCATGAGAATTATCAGGCGTGGTTAACCAGCCTGTATCTGCTGCTTGAGAAGTAGATAAAGTAAATAGCGTTAATATCAACGCCATAACAAAAGAACGAAACATAACAACTCCCTAAAAATTCCTACAACGCTACACATAAAGCCACGTCCAAAATAGACGAGCAATCTTTTAGCTAAAAGGAAATTTCTAATCCCTCAAAATACAATAATGAAGGTGAAGTCTGATTGGTGGAGGTGGATGATGGTGTTTTTTCTGATTACGCTGACGCGATACATAGATAGCAGCCATGCTTAACAATAGTAATACAACCCATGAATGGAAAAATGGCTCTATTGTTAATGGAGGAACAGATAATAATGATTTGGCGCTTAATTCACAGGTAGACAATGAAAAAGTGTGCTCTGTTACGCTATTCTCATCAGCAATTGGTGTTGATAGTGGGTATTGTGTTTGAGCAACAGCTGTTGCTAAGCGCTCACTAATGATGTGGGCACCTAATGAACGCTGAACAATGCAACACAAGATCAGCAAAACTGTTATCACCACTAGCCAGCGACCTGACCGCCAATTACTCATAGATGTTCCTCATCAATATGACTCGCTATCTTAACGGTAATCCACAGACAAACAACTCCTTAAGACAAACTTTACAAATCCCTACTTAGTTTATTTTTCGCATCATCTCAAATTTTCATCTTTAACCTTTATTTCTATAAGGTTTCTACTACAATAATTTTAAATATTGAAAACAACTTCCAAAAAAATAATCAACTACATTTGATTTCATTCTTTTATTGGGAGATACCTCTCGTATTTCACAAATTGCACTTCCCAACAGTATGTTATTTGTTCTATCTATTAACATTATCAAAACAAATTAAAACAAAAAAGCAACACAAAGCAAAACACCAATATCACTTATCACCACGACAGGAGTTATTATGCGCATGCGTAAACTAGCATTATCATTAATGATCTTAGGGGCGGCAGGAGCAGTGCAGGCAGAAGAACTCACTGGAACCTTAAAGAAAATCAATGACAACGATATTATTATTGTTGGACACAGAGAATCCTCTGTTCCTTTCTCTTACTATGACAATCAACAGAAAGTCGTTGGCTATTCGCAAGACTATTCCAACCTAATTGTGCAGGCTGTAAAAGACAAAATAGGTAAACCAAACTTACAAGTTCGTCTCATTCCTATTACTTCTCAGAATCGTATTCCATTATTACAAAATGGTACATTTGATTTTGAGTGTGGCTCAACAACCAACAATGAAGCTCGTCAGCAACAAGCTGGTTTCTCTAATACTATTTTCATCGTAGGTACACGTTTACTGGCGAAAAAAGACAGTGGAATTAAAGATTTTGCTGACTTGTCAGGTAAAAACGTTGTCGTAACATCAGGAACAACGTCTGAAATGTTACTCAACAAATTAAATGATGAGAAAAAGATGAATATGCGCATTATCAGCGCAAAAGATCATGGAGACTCATTCCGTACACTTGAATCAGGTCGTGCTGTTGCCTTTATGATGGATGACGCATTACTGGCTGGTGAGCGTGCTAAAGCGAAAAAACCAGGTGAGTGGGAAATTGTAGGAACCCCGCAATCTGAAGAAGCTTATGGTTGTATGTTGCGTAAAGATGATGCTCAATTCAAAGCATTAATTGATGAAACTATCGCTAAAGCACAAAAATCGGGTGAAGCAGAAAAATCGTTCAATCGCTGGTTTAATGCACCGATCCCACCTAAAAACCTTAACTTAGAATTCACCATCTCTGATGAAATGAAAGCATTATTTGCATCACCAAATGATAAGGCATTGAATTAAAAACACATAAGTAATTGATGCAAAATAAATAATTATAAAGTATCTGTTGGACAGACAGATCAGTGAAGTTTGGGGCAGCCGTTCCCTGCCCCTCTTTTTTCACCGGAGGTGAAATCATGTCGATTGATTGGGATTGGGGGATATTCTTCCAAGAAGCCCCTTTCGGAAACACCACATACTTAGGATGGCTGATTTCTGGCTTTCAAGTCACTATTGCCTTATCTCTATGCGCTTGGATTATTGCCTTTCTTGTTGGTTCTTTATTCGGAATTTTACGCACCGTACCTAATCGCTGGCTTTCAAGCTTAGGCACTGTTTATGTTGAGTTATTTCGTAACGTACCACTTATTGTTCAATTCTTTACGTGGTATTTAGTTATTCCTGAACTCTTGCCTCAATCTATTGGCGACTGGTTTAAAATGGACTTAGCGCCCAATGTGCAATTTTTTGTTTCATCAGCACTCTGCTTAGGTTTATTTACCGCCGCGCGTATGTGTGAACAAGTTAGAGCCGCAATAAACTCATTGCCTCGTGGTCAAAAAGCCGCAGGTTTAGCATTGGGCTTAACTTTACCTCAAACTTATCGTTATGTTTTATTACCCAATGCATACCGAGTCATTATTCCACCAATGACATCCGAAATGCTCAATCTCGTGAAAAACTCAGCGATTGCCTCTACTATCGGACTTATTGATATGGCAGCACAAGCGAATAAACTCCTCGACTATTCCGCAAAAGCGTATGAGTCATTCACAGCAATCACACTGGCCTATGTATTTATCAATGTCATCATTATGCTAATAATGCATTGGCTTGAAAAACGCGTTCGCTTACCCGGCACAACAGGAGGTCAATAATGTACGAATTTGACTGGAGTTCTGTTGTTCCAAGCCTACCATTTTTAGTCGATGGAATGGCTATCACACTAAAAATCACTATCACTGCTATTGTGGTCGGTATTTTATGGGGAACGGTGCTTGCCGTTATGCGCCTATCTACCTTTAAGCCTATTAGCTGGTTTGCAGCTGCTTACGTTAATACCTTCCGTTCTATTCCATTAGTCATGGTATTGCTGTGGTTTTATTTAATTGTGCCTAACATATTACAAAATGTTCTAGGACTTTCACCTAAAAGTGATATCCGTTTAATTTCAGCAATGATAGCGTTCTCTTTATTTGAAGCGGCCTATTACTCTGAAATTATAAGAGCAGGTATTCAAAGTGTTAGCAAAGGACAATTTTCAGCCTCACTCGCGTTAGGTATGACCAAATCACAAACCATGCGTTTAGTGATCCTACCTCAAGCCTTTCGAGCCATGATCCCGCTTTTACTGACTCAAGGAATTGTATTATTCCAAGATACATCCTTGGTTTACGTTTTAAGTCTTACTGACTTTTTCAGAACAGCGGCAAATATTGGAGAACGAGATGGTACACAAGTTGAAATGATCCTCTTTGCTGGTTTTGTTTATTTTGTCATTAGCTTCGCTGCTTCGATGTTAGTAAACTTTCTTAAAAAAAGGACTACCTAGATGATTTCCCTAAAAGACGTATCTAAATGGTATGGTCAGTTTCAAGTACTGACTGAATGTTCCACTGAAGTTAAAAAGGGGGAAGTTGTTGTTGTCTGTGGACCTTCTGGATCAGGTAAATCAACACTGATCAAAACAGTGAATGGCTTAGAGCCGATACAACAAGGCGAGATCTTTGTTAATGAAATCAAAGTCAATGACAAGCATACTGATCTTGCTAAATTACGAGCAAAAGTGGGTATGGTTTTCCAACATTTTGAACTCTTCCCTCACCTCTCTATTATTGAAAATCTTACACTGGCACAAGTTAAAGTGCTTAATAGAGAGAAAGGTGCCGCAAAAGAGAAAGGATTAAAGCTATTAGAGCGAGTAGGATTAGCAAGCCATGCTAACAAATATCCAGCTCAGCTTTCTGGTGGCCAACAACAACGTGTCGCCATCGCTCGCGCATTATGCATGGACCCTATTGCAATGTTATTTGATGAACCTACATCAGCGCTTGATCCTGAAATGATTAATGAAGTACTTGATGTAATGGTAGAGCTTGCAAATGAAGGTATGACAATGATGGTAGTGACCCATGAAATGGGTTTTGCTAAAAAAGTTGCTGACCGTATTATTTTTATGGATGAAGGTCGAATTGTGGAAGATAGACCTAAAAATGACTTTTTTGATAATCCAAAATCAGCGCGAGCAAAAGACTTCCTCGCTAAAATTCTACACTAACCCACACATCTCCTCTGCTGGCGTGCTTTTTCAGCACGTCAGCCCAAAATAATAATTTCGATTAACCTCGCAACTAAATATCAAATAATCTTCTTTTTTCGCAATATTCCTATTATTTTTTCAGAAAATACGCATTTATTGTCTTTTTGCTCTAACTCTTTCCAAGATATCTCGCAATTGTCTTGAAAAAGTTATGCAAACAGTGGCTTTCATTGAGATCAATAGTTGTGGCTATTAGACAAAATCAGCTATGCTATGCAAGTCTTAATTTCATAATAGCGGTTACCCTCCGGTAGCCATTAATTCACCATAGGATTATCGGTGCCATGCAAGAACAATATCGTCCCGAAGATATAGAGCAAACTATCCAGGAACACTGGGAAAAGAACAATACATTTAAAGTGACAGAAGATAATAACAAAGAAAAATATTACTGCCTGTCAATGCTACCTTATCCTTCTGGCCGACTACACATGGGACACGTCCGTAACTACACCATTGGTGACGTGATTTCCCGTTATCAACGTATGCTAGGTAAAAACGTCTTACAACCTATTGGTTGGGATGCGTTTGGCTTACCAGCAGAAGGTGCCGCAGTAAAAAATAAAACCGCCCCTGCACCATGGACTTACGAAAACATCAATTACATGAAAAACCAGTTAAAAAAACTGGGTTTTGGTTACGATTGGGATCGTGAAGTCACTACCTGTACACCAGAATATTATCGCTGGGAACAGTGGTTCTTTACTAAGTTATATGAAAAAGGCTTAGTTTATAAAAAGACCTCTGCTGTTAACTGGTGCCCACACGACTTAACAGTTTTAGCCAACGAACAAGTTATCGATGGCTGCTGCTGGCGTTGTGATACCCCTGTTGAGCGTAAAGAAATTCCACAGTGGTTTATCAAAATTACCGAGTATGCCGAAGAGCTGTTAAACGATTTAGATACGTTAGATGAGTGGCCTGAACAAGTTAAGACCATGCAACGTAACTGGATTGGTCGCTCTGAAGGTGTCGAAATTAAATTTGATGTTGCTGACAGCAACGACACAATGACCGTTTATACAACGCGTCCAGATACATTTATGGGTGTCACTTATGTTGCAGTTGCAGCAGGCCACCCATTAGCGCAAAAAGCTGCTCAAAATAATCCTGAAATTCAACAATTCATTGATGAATGCCGTAACATGAAAATGGCAGAAGCCGATATGGCAACAATGGAGAAAAAAGGGATTGCAACAGGCCTTTACGCTATTCATCCATTAACTAAAGAAAAAGTCGCTATTTGGATTGCTAACTTTGTATTAATGGAATACGGCACGGGTGCTGTAATGGCGGTTCCAGGTCATGATGAACGTGACTGGGAATTTGCAACTAAATACAATTTACCAATTAAAGCTGTTATTGCAGATGCTGAAGGTAACCAACCAGATGTCTCTGCCAGTGTATTCACTGAAAGAAATAGCCTGATTAACTCTGGTGAATTCACAGGTCTTGATAACCAAGCTGGCTTTAACGCTATTGCTGATAAACTGGCACAAATGGGTGTTGGTGAGCGCAAAGTTAACTACCGTTTACGTGACTGGGGTGTTTCTCGTCAACGTTACTGGGGTGCGCCAATTCCAATGGCAACTTTAGAAGACGGTACTGTTGTTCCTGTTCCTGAAGATCAACTGCCAGTTATCCTGCCAGAAGATGTCAAAATGGACGGGATCACCAGCCCAATCAAAGCAGATCCTGAGTGGGCAAAAACCACAATCAATGGTCAACCTGCGCTGCGTGAAACGGATACTTTTGACACCTTTATGGAATCTTCTTGGTATTACGCTCGTTATACCTGCCCTGATTACGATAAAGGCATGTTAGATCCGAAAGCAGCTAACTATTGGTTACCTGTTGACTGGTATATTGGTGGTATTGAACACGCCATCATGCACTTAATGTATTTCCGCTTCTTCCATAAACTGATGCGTGATGCTGGTTTAGTAAACTCGGATGAACCAGCAAAACGCTTACTGTGCCAAGGCATGGTATTAGCGGATGCGTTCTATCACACTGGTGAAGATGGTGCTCGCCATTGGGTATCGCCTGCTGAAGCGATTGTTGAACGTGATGAGAAAAATCGCATCATTAAAGCGACTGACAGCGAAGGTCATGAATTGACTTATGCTGGCATGAGCAAAATGTCTAAATCTAAAAATAACGGTATCGACCCACAAACTATGGTTGAACGTTATGGTGCAGATACCGTTCGTTTATTTATGATGTTTGCTGCTCCACCAGAATTAACACTGGAATGGCAAGAATCTAGCGTTGAAGGTGCAAACCGTTTCTTACGTCGTTTATGGCGTTTAGTTCACGAGCACACTCAAAAAGGAGCGACACAGTCTCTTGATCTTTCTACACTGACAGAAGAACAAAAAGATTTACGTCGTGACTTACATAAAACGATTGCGAAAGTATCTGATGACGTAGGTCGTCGTTTAGCCTTTAACACCGCGATTGCTGCCATTATGGAGTTAATGAATAAATTAACTCGTGCAACACAAGAAACAGAACAAGATCGTGCATTAATGCAAGAAGCATTAGAAGCGATTGTTCGTATGCTTTCTCCAATCATTCCTCATGCATGTTTTGTTATGTGGCAAGCATTAGGTGGTAAAGAAGACGTTGATGTTGCGCCATGGCCTGTTGCTGATGAAGAAGCCATGATTGATGACACTAAACTGATTATCGTTCAAGTGAATGGTAAAGTTCGTGGTCGTGTTACTGTTCCGGCTAATTCAGAAAAAGAATATGTTCAGGAAATGGCGACAAAAGAGTACAGTGTTGCAAAATACTTGGAAGATGTGGCTATTCGTAAAGTCATCTATGTTCCAGGCAAATTACTGAACATCGTTGTTGGCTGATAAGGAGGCCTAGTGCGATATCTATTTTCGCTATTTTTCGGTTTAGCGGTGTTAATCACCGCTGGCTGTGGTTTTCACCTTCAAGGTAAAACTCAGGTTCCAGCAGAATTAAAAACGCTTTATCTTAGCTCTGGTGACCCTTATGGCCCATTATCTCGAGTAATGCGTCAACAACTTAGACTTAGTGGTGTTCAGCTTGTTGAAAATCCAACAGCCAATATCCCTATTCTTAAAATTGTCGGCTCATCAGAAAGTAAAGAAACCGTATCTGTGTATCAAGACGGTAAATCAGCAGAGAGTCAGTTAACATTTGTGCTTGATGCACAAGTGATTATGCCTGATGGTACGATTTACCCAATTTCATCACAGGTTTCACGCCCATTCTTCGATAACCCATTAGAAGCATTAGCGAAAGATGCTGAAAATGACATTATCAAGCAAGAGATGCGTGAACAAGCGACAGCAATATTAGTGCGTAAATTATTGGTTGTTCACAACGCTGAACGCCAAAAAGCCGCACAAGCTGAGCAGGCAAAACAGATAATCTCACCAGCCAAATGATCCGCTTATATCCAGAACAACTGAATGCGCAGCTCCAAGAGGGGCTGCGCCAAAGTTACCTACTCTGGGGTAATGAACCTCTGTTACTCCAAGAATCTCAAGATGCTATTCAGTCCACCGCTAAATCCCAAGGATTTATCGAGCACTATCAATTTACCCTTGATAATAATACAGACTGGAATGAAATTTACTCGCTTTGTCAATCGCTAAGCCTTTTTTCTCAAAGACAATCACTTTTACTGCATTTACCTGAAAACGGCCCCAATGCAGCGATGTCAGAGAAACTCACTCGCCTATCTCAAGAATTGCATCAAGATTTATTGTTGATTTTACGTGGCAATAAACTCACAAAAGCGCAAGAAAACAGTGAATGGTTTAAAACATTAAGCCAACATGGAACCTATGTTTCTTGTCTGACACCTGAGCTTGATAAATTACCTACTTGGGTTGCGCGTCGAGCAAAACAAAAAGGGTTAGCGCTGGATGAACAAGGTAATCAATTACTTTGCTACTGTTATGAAGGAAATTTACTAGCACTAGCACAAGCCATCGAGCGCCTTTCGCTGTTGTACCCTGACGGCAAACTAACACTCCCAAGAGTCGAAGCGGCGGTCAATGACGCGTCACATTTTACCCCTTATCACTGGGTTGATGCATTACTTGCAGGGAAAACACAACGTGCATGGCATATATTGCAACAACTCAAAAGAGAAGACTCTGAACCTGTTATTTTACTCAGAACTTTACAACGTGAGTTAATGCAGCTGATTACGCTACATCGTGAATCTAAAACAGCTTCATTAAAAACGATTTTTGATAAACATCGAATTTGGCAAAACCGACGCCCAATATTCACAGCAGCACTACAACGTTTATCCGAACATCAATTGCTGACAGCAATACGATTACTTGCAACAATTGAAATTACTATTAAGCAAGATTACGGACAGACAGTTTGGCCCTCGCTCAGTGCTCTGGGCTTATTACTTTGTGGAAAAGCATTACCAGAAGGATTTGTCAGTCATGCCTAGAACCAATCACTCAACACCTTTAATTAACCAAGCCATCGCTTTATATGGTGGTACATTTGATCCTATTCATTATGGGCATTTGCGTCCTGTTGAAGCACTCTCAGGATTAATTGGTTTAAAAGAAGTGATTTGGTTACCTAACAATATTCCTCCTCATCGCCCTCAACCAGAAGCATCTTCTCAACAACGTCTTGAAATGGTGCGTCTTGCGCTTGAGCCGTATTCCTCCTTTAAAGTGGATACCCGCGAGCTTGAAAAACCAACCCCTTCTTATAGCATCGAGACATTAAGAGACTTCAGACAAGAAATTGGCGAGAAACAACCTTTGGCTTTTATTATTGGTCAAGATTCATTGCTTTCAATAAATACGTGGCACAAATGGGAAAGTTTATTAGACGTGTGTCATTTATTAGTTTGTGCTCGTCCTGGTTATCAAACTCATTTTGAATCAGCGCAAATGCAAGCATGGTTGGAAAAGCACCAAACCAAAAAGCAAGAAGATATTCATTACTTACCCGCAGGTAAAATATTCCTTGCTGACACACCACTTTATAATATTTCAGCGACAGACATTCGAGCTCGCCACAAAGCAGGTTTAGATTGCCACGATTTGCTCCCAAACTCCGTTGAAAACTATATTCGCCAACAACAACTTTATAAATAACGTATTTTTTTAAAGTTGTTCTCTTAAATAATTAAAGGCAGATGGATAAGGCGAAAAATAGCGTTGGTTAATCAAATAGTCATCAGGATAAATGGTTAACCAATATTGGAGTAAATCATAAGGTTTAGAGAAAGGCACTACACCTTGACGATATAGCAAAATTGTCTGTGATATTTCTTGTTTCTGTTGCGAACTCAGATCTCGCTTAAAGTACCCCGCCATATGCATTAATGCATTAGTTTGTCCTTCTCGACTTGGTGCAACGCTTAATGCCTTCATTAACTTTTGTTGATATTTAGATGTAATTTCATCAAGAGAGATCTCGTCAGAAAGATTAGCGATATAACGCCCTAATTCACGATAAGCCACTTGTGAATAAGCCATAATTAAATATTTATATCGACTATGAAATTTAATCAAAGCCCCTTTACTTAATGATTGATTAACCTGTTGTTGATAATCGCATAGTGCAAAGAATTGAGTAAGAAAGTGATCGAGAACAATAGGCTGTAAAAGTTGCTCAAGACTTAATTGGGGTAAAATAAAATTTGATGGCGAAACAAGTCTGTCCCCTTCTTTTCCGATATAACCATAAATCGGCAACGGATGATCTCTGTTTTGGAGATCTATCCGCATAATGCCTATTTTTTCATCTTTAACGACACGACAAAGTAACGCTAACTTTTCTTGTAATTGGCGATCGCTGTTACTCACAATTTCTGAAGATAGCCCGAGATAATTTTCTTTTCTTTCCATTCTTTTTCTCTCTAACTAAAAAGTATGAGTATTAGTCTGTATAATCTAAACGTAACAAAGTCAAAACACGCTAATTAGGTGTTTAATCAGCATTGACAGACGAGGTTTAGCTGTTATTCTCACCCTCTGTTCCCTTAAGGGAACTGTAAGGTAAAACTGTCGTCTAAACGGAAAAGTTCTTATCTGCCTTCTTTTTGTTATTTATTATGACGCAGTTAATGGGCATATATGAATTTTTCTAAATCAAACGTCGAAAAACAAGAAAATGAGGTTTATGTTCTTGTTATTGCTAACTGGAATTAATCATCCAGTAAAATAGATTTATTGGTATAAATTCCTTTAAAATAGCATTCATATTCTAAATAATTTGAGGTGCAGTTAGACAACAAGTGGAGTAAGTCGCTAGGCATATGCCACAGTATATAACTAGTGCGAATAAATGTAGTCAACAATGCTGCAACTTGAAGTATCACGAGTATGTTATTTTTCGATTGAATTAACTCATTAGATTAAAGGTGATCCTTTTGCAAGGCTCTGAATTACAGCAATTTATTATTGATAAACTTGAAGATTCTAAAGCTCAAGACATTATTGCATTAGATGTCCGCGGAAAATCAAGTGTAACTGATTACATGATTATTTGTACGGGTACATCAAGCAGACACCTCATGTCTGTTGCAGATAATCTCGTTGATGATTGCCGCGAAGCGGGATTACAACCTTTAGGTGTTGAAGGACAAGGCGTTTCTGACTGGATTGTCGTTGATCTTGGTGAAGCCATGGTACACGTCATGCAAGAAGATAGTCGCCGTATGTACGAACTTGAAAAACTCTGGAGCTGAGTTTGAAATTACAGCTCATTGCCGTTGGTACAAAAATGCCGGACTGGATACAGACCGGCTTTATGGATTATCTTAATCGATTCCCAAAAGACATGCCTTTAGAACTTATCGAGATCCCCGCTGGTAAGCGTGGGAAGAATGCGGATATTAAACGTATTCTCGAAAAAGAAGGTGAACAAATGTTAGCAGCCGTAGGTAAAGGAAATCGTATCGTCACTCTCGATATTCCTGGCGCTCGCTGGGATACGCCAAAACTTGCAGAACAACTTGATCGATGGAAGCTTGATGGTAGAAATGTCAGCTTACTCATTGGTGGCCCTGAAGGGTTAGCACCCGCTTGTAAAGCTGCGGCTGAACAAAGCTGGTCTTTATCTCCTTTAACAATGCCACACCCCCTTGTTCGTGTCGTGGTTGCAGAAAGCCTTTATCGAGCATGGAGCATTACCACAAACCATCCTTATCATCGTGAATAATCAATAAATTGGCGGGTCAGTAAGTGAAGTCAAATGGGATGAAAAGAAAAAAACGTACCCCGTTTCGAGATTATACTGCGGAATCAAAGCTATTTATCCGTCGTGTGATTGTCGCATTTTCAGTAATTATTATATTGAGTGGTATTTTGGTTTTTAACCTCAATCACTTACAGATCGCTCGCCATGATGATTATCAAACACGTTCAAATGATAACCGAATTAAATTAGTACCGATTGCTCCCAGCAGAGGCATTATTTACGACCGCAAAGGTATCCCTCTTGCGCTCAATCGTACTATCTATCAATTAGAAGTTGTGCCTGAGAAGGTAACAAACTTACAAGAAACACTTGAAAGTTTAAGGGATGTCGTTGACTTAACGGACGAAGATATTGCTGCATTTGAAAAAGAGCGCAAGCGCTCACGTCGATTTAGTTCTATTGCCTTAAAAACAACATTAAGCCAAGTACAAGTCGCACGTTTCGCTATCAATCAATACCGTTATCCTGGCTTAGAAATTAAAGGCTATCAACGTCGCTATTATCCTTATGGTTCAGCATTAACGCATGTAATTGGTTATGTCGCAAAAATTAACGATAAGGATGTTGAACGCCTTGATAAAGAAGGTTTATCACCTAATTATGCTGCGACTCATGATATCGGCAAGTTAGGCATCGAACGTTATTATGAGTCTGTTTTACACGGTACAACAGGCTATGAAGAGGTTGAAGTTAATAGTCGTGGTCGAGTTATTCGCCAATTACACGAACAACCTCCACAGGCAGGTAAAGATATCTATCTTACCATCGACCTTGAACTGCAAACCTATATTGAAACATTACTCACCACAAGCCGAGCTGCGGTTGTAGTAACCGATCCTCGTAATGGTGAGATTTTAGCGCTTGTATCGAACCCTAGTTATGATCCTAACTTATTTGTTGGTGGGATTTCGAACACCGAATATCAAGGGTTACTAAACAACCCAGATAGGCCATTGATCAACCGTACAACCCAAGGTCTTTATCCACCTGCATCAACCGTAAAGCCGTTTATGTCTGTTGCCGCATTAAGTGAAGGTGTAATCACAGCCAATACAACAATTCATGATCCCGGCTGGTGGCAACTTCCTGGCTCTGAAAAACGTTATCGAGATTGGAAACGTTGGGGACATGGAAAACTTAATGTTACAAAATCTATCGTAGAATCTGCGGATACCTTCTTCTACCAAGTTGCTTATGATATGGGAATTGATCGTATATCAACTTGGATGGGGCGCTTTGGTTATGGCGAATATACAGGTATTGATCTATCCGAAGAACGCAATGGCATCATGCCAACGCGTGAGTGGAAACAGCAACGTTATAAAAAGCCTTGGTATCAAGGTGACACGATCCCCGTAGGGATTGGGCAAGGTTATTGGACAGCAACGCCAATTCAAATGACAAAAGCTTTAATGACATTGATTAATGACGGTCAAGTTAAAACCCCTCACCTACTTTACGGTACAAAACTTGGCAATGAAATGTTGCCTTATGTTGATACTGAAACACGCCAAATTGGCGATATCAACTCAGGTTATTGGGAATTAGCAAAACACGGTATGTATGGTGTGGCTAACTTTCCTAATGGTACAGGTCGCCGAAGTTTTGCTGATGCGCCTTATAAAATAGCGGCAAAATCAGGAACTGCACAGGTATTTAGTTACGAAACCTACAATGCGAGCCAATTGGCTGAACATCTTCGTGACCACAAATTGATGATTGCCTTTGCGCCTTATGATAAGCCAACCGTAGCCATCTCTATTATCCTAGAAAATGGTGGTGCAGGCCCTTCTGTCGGTGATATTACAAGACAAATTCTTGACCACATTCTCCTTGGTGATAACAACACGGTATTGCCAGTTTCTCCACCAGCACCGCGTGGTTCAGAGGAATAATACTCATGACTGAAAATAATAAGAAAAAATCCTTCTGGACACGGATCCATATCGATCCGCTATTCTTACTTTGCATTATTGCTTTATTAGGATACAGCGCATTTATTATGTGGAGTGCCAGTGGGCAAGATCCAGAAATGATGCAACGTAAGTTAGGGCAAATTGCAATGGGATTTATGGTCATGATCATCATGGCACAAATCCCACCCCGAGTTTATGAAAGTTGGGCACCTCATCTCTTTTTCTTTTGCGTTCTCTTATTGATCCTCGTTGATGTTTTCGGACAAATCAGCAAGGGAGCACAACGCTGGCTCGATTTAGGTATTGTACGTTTTCAGCCCTCAGAAATTGCTAAAATTGCCGTTCCTTTGATGGTGGCGCGATTTATGAATCGAGATGTGTGCCCACCTACGTTACGTAATACCGCCATTGCTCTGGTCATTATTTTTGTTCCAACATTATTAGTTGCAGCTCAGCCCGATTTGGGGACATCCATCCTTGTTGCTGCTTCAGGGCTATTTGTTCTTTTCCTTGCTGGAATGAGCTGGCGTCTTATTATTATCGCAATTGTACTTGTTGCCGCCTTTATCCCCATACTTTGGTTTTTCCTCATGCATGATTACCAGCAAGCACGGGTAATGATGCTTCTGGACCCCGAATCAGACCCGCTTGGCGCAGGATATCATATCATCCAATCTAAAATTGCCATTGGTTCTGGTGGATTACATGGAAAAGGATGGTTACAAGGCACTCAATCTCAATTAGAATTCTTACCAGAGCGCCATACAGACTTTATTTTTGCTGTATTGGCTGAAGAACTCGGATTAATTGGTGTTTTGATACTACTGACTCTTTATATACTCTTAATCGCGCGAGGCCTTTACCTTGCGACGAAAGCACAAAATACATTTGGTAGAGTAATGATTGGCGGGTTAATGCTAATTTTCTTTGTCTATGTTTTTGTCAACATAGGAATGGTGAGTGGCATCCTTCCTGTTGTGGGTGTTCCGTTACCGCTGATGAGTTATGGAGGCTCCGCCCTTATTGTATTAATGGCAGGGTTTGGTATCGTGATGTCAATTCATACACACCGAAAACTACTATCGAAAAGTTTATAATGAGGTTTTTATGCGTCTGCAATGGGTTTTGATTGGCATCAGTACATTGCTACTGTCAGGGTGTGTTATTGATAAGCCGAATACCAATAAACAGCCAGCACCATTACCCAATGTGCCAGCTCAACGTGTTCTCGGTGCAGAGCCTCGTTACGAGCCTTATCACCCTACGGCAAATCAAGATTACCGAAAAAATGGGGTGGTTTACCGTATTGTGACTGATCCTGCAAACTTCAGTGAACGAGGAGAAGCTGTTGTCTATGATAGTTTAGCGATGAGTCGTTTAACTACCATTGGTGAGCGCGTAAATCCCTATGAATTTGCTGCTGCGCATCCTACATTACCGATCCCAAGCTATGCGAAAATCACAAACTTGCTCAATGGGCGCACAATGGTTGTACGTATTAACGACCGAGGCCCCTATGTTAATGGAAAACAAATCCAAGTTACTCCAGCGGTTTCTGATAGCTTACGTTTAATGCCGACAACTCCATTGCTTATTGAAGGAATTGTTGTTGATCAAACTGGCCATATGAGTGGTATTGGTACACATGGTGCGCAGATAGAGAAAAAAACAACGGCATTACCTGAGCGTCCTAATTTTAATACTCAACCAGCAACGCCAGCGCCATTAACAACATCAACGCCTACCAACAACAATATGCCAGTTGAGCCACCTGCTCCAATGCCAGTTCCAGCCCAAACTACAACGCCAGCGCCAGTTCCAATGCCCGCTCCAGTGGAAACAGAAACAAAAGCGCCAAAACCAGTGTTATCCTCAAATGCCATAGCACAAGGCTTTTATGTTCAAGTCGGTGCTCTCAGTAATGAAAATAACGCACAACGTTGGCTAGATGATTTAGCATCATCAGTTAGCACCCAAGGTGTGATCAATAAAACAGATGGATTATATAAAGTGCAACTCGGCCCTTATTCATCTAAGGATCAAGCCGAAGTGATAAAAAGCAAGCTGAAACAAGTTAAAGATATCACTGGGTTTATTATTACCCAATAAAGGATAATTATACGTAAAATCCTTTTTATATCAGCAAATTCAAGCGTAGAATCGTCTGGATTTGCTGATATTTTATTTATCAGTCCCTATTTTTCCCTGAATTTTCGGATTAAACAAACAGAATGAAACAGATACTCCCAGCAAAATTACTAAGAACAAGCCTATTAAGTGCCACTTTTGCTTTACTCACAGTAAGTCATCAAAGTACTGCGGAAGATTCCCTAAAAACAATGATACCCGCTGTTCCTAGTATCGAAGCCGAATCTTATATTCTTATTGATTATAATTCTGGGAAAGTACTGGCTGAAATGAATGCCGATGTTCGCCGTGATCCTGCAAGTTTAACCAAGATGATGACCAGCTATGTTATCGGTCAATCTATTCGTGCTGGTAAAATCTCTAATAGCGATATTGTACCCATTGGTGAAGAAGCATGGGCAACGGGTAATCCTGTTTTTCGTGGCTCTTCTTTAATGTTCTTAAAACCAGGTGATCAAGTTACAGTTGCACAGTTAACTCGTGGCATTAACTTACAATCAGGTAATGATGCTTGTGTTGCGATGGCCTCTTATGTTGCGGGCAGCCAAGATACGTTTGTGACCATGATGAACGATTATGTTAAACGCCTAGGTTTACAAAATACACAATTCCAAACCGTTCATGGTCTTGATGCCCCAGGACAATACAGCTCGGCTCGCGATATGGCGCTAATTGGTGCGGCATTAATTCGTGATGTACCTGATGAGTATGCTATCTATAAAGAAAAAGAGTACACCTACAACAATATCCGCCAAACTAACCGAAATGGTTTGTTGTGGGATACCAGTTTAAACGTTGATGGTATTAAAACAGGCCATACTGCATCTGCAGGCTATAACCTTGTCGCTTCTGCAACTGAAGGCGATATGCGTTTAATTTCTGCGGTTATGGGCGGTCATTCATCTAAAGGTCGTGATGCCGAAAGTAAAAAATTACTCACTTGGGGTTTCCGTTTCTTTGAAACCGTAAAACCATTGCAAGTGGGTAAAGAATTCGCTGCTGAGCCTATCTGGTATGGCGAAACAGATAAAGTACAATTAGGGGTAGATAAAGATGTTTATTTAACTATTCCTCGTGGTCGTTTAAAAGATTTAAAAGCAAGCTATGTTCTTGATAATGTAGAATTACATGCACCAGTGACCAAAAACCAAGTTGTGGGAACAATTAATTTCCAACTTGATGGTCAAGTTATTGAACAACGTCCGCTTGTTGTGATGAATGAAGTAAAAGAAGGTGGCTTCTTTAGTCGTATTATCGACTACATCAAATTATTATTCTCACACTGGTTTGGCTAAGGCTTGAAAAAGGTAAATGTGACCACATATAACTATTATCTAGATATTGGCACAAACACATTTACCATTTCCATATTTACCCTAATTACCAGTATCGCATTCCTTATTATTTAAGGAATGCGCTTTTTATTTGCTAAGATTAGGTGTAGACATAAATTATTAAAACAACAGCACCTGTTGTCTTAAGGAATTACATTATGATGAAAACAAAATTAAACGAGCTGTTAGAGTTCCCATGTTCTTTCACTTATAAAGTGATGGGTCACGCAAAACCAGAATTAGTGGATCAAGTCGTTGAAGTTATTCAACGCCACGCTCCTGGTGATTACACACCTTCAGTGAAACCAAGTAGCAAAGGTAATTACCACTCTGTTTCTATTACCATCAACGCAACTCATATCGATCAAGTAGAAACGTTATATAAAGAATTAGGTGAACTTGAACTGGTACGTATGGTTCTGTAATCTCTTCTTTTAATAGATAACTTTTTAAAAGCGCCTTTTATCATTAAGGCGCTTTTTCTTATTCTGCATCCCTTCATTTTTCATCCTACCGAGGAAAAAAAACATCTCAATCTGGTAGTTCATTTACTGGAGCGTTATACTGCTCTTCACAATTACGCTACAAATGAAGATTTTCACGGTGCAAGACAAGACAATCATTATTCGCCAATTAGGTGTGAAACCCTATTTACCGGTTTCTGATTCTATGCATCAGTTTACGGAAAAACGGGAAAGTCACACACCTGATGAAATATGGCTCGTTCAACATGAACAGGTTTTTACCCAAGGCCAAGCAGGTAAAGCTGAACACTTATTAAATACGGGGTCTATTCCTGTTATTCAATCTGATCGTGGTGGTCAAGTGACTTATCATGGCCCCGGTCAACAAGTAATGTATGTTTTAATTGATTTAAAACGCAATCATGTAGGTGTTCGTCAATTAGTCACCGCTCTTGAAAACACCGTTATTGATACGCTAGCGGAGTTTAATGTAGAAGCTTATGCTCGTGTTGATGCGCCCGGCGTTTATGTAAAGGGTGATAAAATTTGCTCTTTAGGATTACGCATTCGTAAAGGTTGCTCCTTTCATGGGCTTGCGCTCAATATCGATATGGATTTATCCCCTTTTGCACGAATAAATCCTTGTGGTTATTCTGATCTAAAAATGACGCAGTTAATTGATTTTGCACCAAATACGACAACGACACAGGTAGCACCGTTATTAGTTAAGCATTTTTGTACACAACTAGGATTCCAACCACAGCAATAAAAATGCTATAATTTTTTTAACATTTGTCATATTTTTTTAAAACCCTGATTACCTCAGTCACATCGTGTTAATCACTCTAGATAACTGGAACTGGCACAATTATGAGTAAACCTATTCAGATGGAACGCGGAGTTAAATATCGCGACGCCGATAAAATGGCACTTATTCCTGTTAAAACAGTCGCTACAGAACGTGAACAACTGCTACGCAAACCTGATTGGATGAAAATAAAGTTACCCGCTGACTCAAGTAAAATTCAGGGTATCAAAGCAGCAATGCGTAAAAATGGTCTTCATTCCGTCTGTGAAGAAGCCTCTTGTCCTAACCTTGCAGAATGCTTTAACCACGGAACAGCAACCTTTATGATCTTGGGCGCAATCTGTACACGCCGTTGCCCATTCTGCGATGTTGCTCATGGCCGCCCAAATGCCCCCGATCCGCAAGAGCCAGAAAAACTCGCTCAGACGATTAAAGATATGGGGTTACGCTACGTCGTCATTACTTCCGTAGACCGCGATGATTTACGTGATGGCGGTGCTCAACATTTTGCTGATTGTATTGCTGCAATTCGTGCAAAAAATCCAACGATCCGTATTGAAACATTAGTCCCTGACTTCCGCGGTCGTATGGATAAAGCACTTGAGATCCTCACAGACACACCACCTGATGTCTTCAACCATAACTTAGAGAACGTTCCTCGCGTTTATCGTCAAGTACGTCCAGGTGCTAACTATCAATGGTCATTGACACTGTTAGAGCGTTTTAAGCAAGCTCACCCAGATATTCCCACTAAGTCGGGTTTAATGGTCGGCCTTGGGGAAACCAACGAAGAAATTATTGACGTTATGCGTGATCTGCGTAAACATGGGGTAACGATGCTGACATTAGGGCAATATTTACAGCCAAGTCGTCACCATCTTCCTGTTCAACGCTACGTCAGTCCTGATGAGTTTGAATATATGAAAGAGCAAGCACTTGCGATGGGCTTTACCCATGCAGCTTGTGGGCCGTTTGTTCGCTCGTCTTATCATGCTGATCTTCAAGCTCAGGGGATTGAGGTTAAATAACAATTAATCTCTCATGCTTAACATTGCAATTGCTGTATTTATAGGTGGTGGTTTAGGTAGCGTATTGCGCTGGCTGATTAGCTACCGCCTAAATTCTATTTTTCCTCATTTTGCTACGGGCACCTTTATTGCTAACTGTATTGGTGCTTTTATTATTGCCTTTGGTATCGCTTGGTTTAGCAAAGCGCCACATATTGATCCTATTTGGAAAATTATGCTAACTACGGGCTTTTGTGGCGGTTTGACAACATTTTCAACCTTTTCTGTCGAAGTTGTCGCACTCTTAACTGAGGGAAAGATAGGATGGGCATTAAGTACGATGGGCGCTAACTTGGCGGGTTCATTTTTAATGACCGCTTTTGCGTTTTGGTTACTACGAGAGATGTAATACTTGGAATGTAAAAAATCGTTAAAAAACGAGTTTTGCTCTAGGTACATAAAAACCCGTTAAAAAACAGGTTTTGCTCTAGAAATATAAAAACCCGTTAAAAAACGGGTTTTTACTGTCTCAAAGAAGTCGTTAATTAGATAGCGACAACGTTTGCAGCAGATGGCCCTTTCGCGCCGTCAGTAACTTCAAACTCTACTTTTTGACCTTCAGCAAGGGTTTTAAAGCCTTCTGATGTAATAGCGGAAAAGTGTACAAATACATCTTTGCTGCCATCTTCTGGAGTGATAAAACCAAAACCTTTAGTTTCGTTAAACCACTTAACGTTACCTTTTAATTTAGACATCAAGTTTACCTTTAAAATAGAAAATAAACGCAAGCGTTTTGCGTTGGCTATAGTAAAACAAAAATGATGATTCCCTGTCCACAGTCTAGATCACGAAACTCACATTTTTTTTCTGCCAAATGATTAATATTCAGACAAATCCCATGCCTTAACGCATAGTTCACTTAAGAAACAATACTTAATACTTACAATCTGAACTATTCATCAATTTCTACTTTTTCATAGTGAAGTAGCCAACGCTTAATATCTAATCCACCAGTATAGCCGACCAACTTACCGTTATGACCAATCACTCGGTGGCAAGGAATAATTAAAGAAATTGGATTGCGCGAGTTTGCCATTCCTACCGCTCTGCAATAATTGATCGAACCTAATGTAAGCGCTAATTTTTTATAGCTCCAAATTTCACCATAAGGGATTGTCTGTAATGTCTTCCAAACACGGCTTTGAAATTCAGTTCCTTCAGGCGCTAATGGCACTGAAAACGTCGTGCGTTTACCCGCAAAATACTCTTTTAATTGTTGCATACATTGGTTAATCACGGGGCTTGTGTTTACAGCAACCTCTTTATCATTCACAAAATAGAGACTTGTGATCCCTTTTTCATTTGCAGTGATAGAGATATAGGGTTTTGGAAAGCCTTTCGGTGCATCGAGATAGTCTTGGTACATAATGTTTTCTCTGCTGATTTGTCTTTAATAACAAGATTAAATCATGCTTGATTGGTAAAGCAATCATCTAATTACTCGTATATCTAATAAAAATTGATCAATCGAGCGATCTAAAAATAAAATTAATTCACTAACTATTTAATTTTAATGATAATCATTATCAGAAATGAAAATCACCATATATTGTGTGGTTGAAAATAAATAAAGCTATATATAGTATTTAAGGACTTCTCATTATGGATGTGAAAACAGACGCATCCATATTTTTATAAGGGTTATTTTTATGTCTGTTATCCTCTATACCAAACCGAATTGCGTTCAATGCAGTGCCACAGAACGTGCCTTAAAACAGAAAAATATTCCGTTTGTTGCAGTTGATCTCACCAAAGATACACAAGCCCTCGCTCACATTGTTTCTATGGGATATCGCCAAGTACCTGTTGTTGTTCACGGTGAACAACATTGGTCGGGTTTCTGCCCTGATAAAATCAGACAGATCACGCTCTAAAGGAGCATCTCATGCAAACTGCACCTTTGATCTATTTTTCAAGTCGTTCTGAAAACTGCCATCGCTTTGTACAAAAGCTCAATTTAAAGGCGACCAGAATTATTGAAGATGAAACCTTGCTTGCAACGCAACCTTTTGTGTTGCTTTGCCCAACTTATGGCGGCGGTGGTGCTAAAGGTGCAGTGCCTAAAGCGGTTATTCAGTTTTTAAATATTCCTGAAAACCGTCAATTAATACGTGGAGTCATTGCTTCTGGAAATACTAACTTTGGTACAGCTTACGGATTAGCAGGCGATATTATTGCACAAAAATGCCAAATCCCTTTTCTGTATCGATTTGAATTATTAGGTACGCCAGAAGATGTAAACCGCGTAAAAACAGGTTTAAGCACATTTTGGTCAAGACTTACTGACCAATGCGTCACGAGATAATTAACATGACACAATCAACAGAACAACTGGATTACCATGCATTGAATGCCATGCTAAATCTCTATGATGAGCAAGGTAATATTCAGTTTGATAAAGACAAATTAGCGACACACCATTTTTTTCGTCAGCATGTAAATCAAAACACAGTATTTTTTCATGATCTAAGAGAAAAATTAGAATTCTTAGTTCAACAACACTATTACGAAGCTCAAGTGTTAGAACAGTATGAATTTGCCTTTATCAAACAGCTATTCAAACATGCTTATAGCAAAAAGTTTCGCTTTCAATCTTTCCTTGGCGCTTTTAAGTATTACACCAGTTACACCTTAAAAACATTTGATGGCGAGCGCTACCTTGAGCGCTATGAAGATCGCGTTTGCATGGTGGCTCTCACACTTGCGCAGGGTGATACTGATCTTGCACTTCATCTTGTTGATGAAATCATTAGTGGCCGTTTTCAACCCGCAACACCGACTTTTTTAAATTGTGGAAAGCAACAGCGTGGTGAATTGGTTTCCTGCTTTCTACTGCGTATAGAAGATAATATGGAGTCTATCGGTCGATCGGTAAATTCCGCATTACAACTTTCTAAACGTGGCGGTGGCGTTGCATTTTTGCTGACTAATTTACGTGAAGCTGGTGCCCCCATTAAACGCATAGAGAATCAATCTTCTGGCGTTGTTCCTGTTATGAAGATGCTTGAAGATGCTTTTTCCTATGCCAATCAGTTAGGCGCAAGACAAGGAGCTGGTGCTGTTTATCTTCATGCACATCATCCAGATATTTACCATTTTCTTGATACAAAAAGAGAAAATGCGGATGAAAAAGTGCGAATAAAAACCCTCTCTTTAGGCGTTGTTATCCCTGATATCACTTTTGAATTAGCGAAACGCAATGAAGATATGTATCTCTTCTCTCCTTATGATGTACAGCGTGTTTATGGCGTACCTATGTCAGAGATCAGTATTAGTGAAAAATACAGTGAAATGGTGAATAACGCGCAAATTCGTAAGAAGAAAATTAAAGCGAGAGAGTTTTTTCAAACACTTGCCGAAATTCAATTTGAATCTGGCTATCCTTATATCATGTTTGAAGATGCAGTAAATCGCGCCAATCCTATCGCTGGTAGAATTAATATGAGCAATCTTTGCTCTGAAATTTTACAAGTCAACAGCGCAAGTGAGTATCACCCTGACTTAAGTTATCGCCATATCGGTCATGATATCAGTTGTAATTTAGGTTCTATGAATATTGCTATGGCAATGGACTCACCTAACTTTGCACATACCGTCAGCACTGCAATTAGGGCATTAAGTAATGTCTCTGAAATGACGAAAATTGAGTCCGTTCCTTCTATTGAAAAAGGTAATCTCGCTTCTCATGCCATTGGTTTAGGGCAAATGAATTTACATGGCTACTTAGCCCGTGAAGGGATTTATTATGGCTCTGAGGAAGCGTTAGATTTTACTAATATCTATTTTTATACCGTCACTTACTATGCGTTATTAGCTTCAAATCAATTAGCGATTAAGAAAAAGCAGCACTTTAAAGGCTTTGAAAATTCAAAATACGCAACGGGTGAATATTTTAATAAATATGTATCACAACAGTGGTTGCCTAAAACTCAAAAAGTCCACCAGCTATTTAGCCAATCTAATATTCATATTCCAACACAGGAAGATTGGCAGACTCTCAAGCAATCTATTATGACGCATGGGATCTATAATCAAAACTTACAAGCAATACCACCGACAGGGTCTATTTCCTATATTAACCATTCTACATCAAGTATTCATCCTATTGCCGCGCCAATAGAGATCAGAAAAGAAGGTAAGATTGGGCGAGTTTATTACCCTGCCCCCTTTATGACCAATGAAAACCGTCAATATTATCAAGATGCATATGAAATTGGGGCTGAGAAAATTATCGATACCTATGCCGAAGCTTCACAACATATCGATCAAGGATTATCACTGACGTTGTTCTTTTCTGATGAAGCCACAACAAGAGATATCAACAAAGCGCAAATTTACGCATGGCGTAAAGGTATTAAAACCTTGTATTACATTCGTATTCGACAATCTGCATTAGCAGGTACTGAAATCAAAGGCTGTGTTTCGTGCGCACTTTAATAATAACAATAAGGAGAACATAGCATGTCATCACCTTTATTAAGCCACGTTAATGCGATTAACTGGAATCGTATTGAAGATGAAAAAGATTTAGAAGTTTGGAACCGTTTAACCATGAATTTTTGGTTACCTGAAAAAATTCCACTCTCTAATGATATTCCCTCATGGAACACGCTGACTCAAGCTGAAAAACAACTGACGATCCGTGTTTTCACAGGGCTAACTTTGCTTGATACGATCCAAAACACCGTAGGCGCACCTACTTTAATGCCAGATGCCCTCACGCCTCATGAAGAAGCAGTATTATCTAATATCTGTTTTATGGAAGCGGTTCATGCTCGCTCTTACAGTTCGATATTTTCTACACTCTGCTTAACAACCGATGTCGATGAGGCATACCGTTGGAGTGAGGAAAATCCTTACTTACAAAAGAAAGCAGAAATTATTTTGCGTTATTATCAAGATAAAGATCCTCTAAAGAAAAAAATCGCCAGCGTCTTTTTAGAATCCTTTTTATTTTATTCAGGATTCTATTTACCAATGTATTGGTCAAGCCGAGGAAAATTAACCAATACAGCCGATTTAATTCGTCTTATTATTAGAGATGAAGCCGTTCATGGTTATTATATTGGCTATAAATTTCAAAATCAGTTATTAAATAAATCCGAATTAGAGAAACAAGACATTAAAGATTTTGCTTTCTCATTATTATTAGATTTATATGACAATGAAGTGAAATATACCGAAGATCTTTACGACACGGTAGGTTGGACAGAAGACGTCAAAAAATTTCTTCATTATAATGCAAATAAAGCATTAATGAATTTAGGGTATGAAGCTTTATTCCCTGATGAAATAACTGATGTCAGTCCTGCAATTCTTTCTTCATTATCACCAGATGCAAATGAAAATCACGATTTCTTCTCTGGTTCAGGTTCATCTTATGTTATTGGAAAAACCATTAACACGGAAGACGATGATTGGGATTTTTAAGGTTTATTAGCCTAGTTGAAGTTAAGATAAATAACACAATACATTCAATTTAATTATGTATCACATATAAAACATAATACACTGAAAAATATAGACTATTTTTTGGTGTATTTTTATTTGTTCACTAAACAATCTAATTGATTGATTTTTGCCGTTCAATATTGTCAAAAAATCAATTTTTTTCGAATGATTTTAGCTTTCATTAAGTAGATAGAGCTTATAATAAGATAATAAGTATTAATTTAACTAATGTATTGCGATTTTTTTTCATTTAATTTTCATCTCTTTTTCCCTTTTATTTTGATATTGAGTCTTCATTTTTATTGAGATCCTAATCAAAATAATAACATCTCTAAAAACAAAGTTATTTCAGTTAGTTAGAAGATAATATCTCTTTTAATAAATTTTATTTATTTCACTTTATTTAATTATTAATCATATTAAAAATAAAGAAAATACAGCCAAATTATTTAATTAATTATAATTAACATAGGGTTGTCAGACTCAATCATTATGGTAGGGTATTTCCCTTACTAAAAATCTTATTTAGGAAAAATAACAACACTTATTTATTAAAATTTAATTTATTCCTTTCAATATTTAAATAGGAAACACTATATTGCATGGCAATTAAACTCGAAGTAAAAAATCTCTACAAGGTATTTGGCGAGCACCCTAAACGCGCTTTTGAATTATTAGAATCAGGTATGAATAAAGATCAGATTTTTGATAAAACAGGGCTTACGGTGGGCGTTCAAAATGCAAATCTGGCAATTGAAGAAGGCGAAATATTTGTCATCATGGGGTTATCTGGTTCAGGTAAATCCACTCTAGTCCGCCTTCTCAATCGTCTGATCTCTCCGACAAAGGGAGAGGTGCTTATTGATGGTGAAAATATTGCCACCATGTCAGATAAAGAATTACGACAAGTTCGTCGTAAAAAAATCAGTATGGTGTTTCAGTCATTTGCATTGATGCCTCATATGAATGTGCTTGATAACACTGCATTTGGAATGGATCTCGCGGGGTTAAGCAAAGACGAGCGTTATAAAAAAGCGATGGATGCCTTAGAGCAAGTCAACTTGGGTAGTTACGCAAACTCTTGGCCTGATGAGCTTTCTGGTGGGATGCGTCAACGTATCGGCCTTGCGCGTGCGCTTGCTAATGATCCTGATATTTTGTTAATGGATGAAGCCTTTTCAGCACTTGATCCGTTAATTCGTACTGAAATGCAAGATGAGTTATTGAGCTTACAAGGCGATAAACAGCGAACCATTGTATTTATCTCTCATGATCTGGATGAAGCGATGCGTATTGGTGACCGAATTGCCATTATGCAAGGTGGCGTTGTTGTCCAAACGGGAACACCAGATGAGATACTCAACAATCCAGCAAATGATTATGTGCGTACGTTTTTCCGTGGTGTTGATATTAGCCACGTATTTAGTGCAAAAGATATAGCCAAACGTCGCCCAGAAACCTTACTGCATGTTGCGCCTGGTTTTGGTCCTCGATCTGCATTAAAAGTACTCGAAGATGAAGATAGAAACTTTGGTTATCTCATTGAACGAGGAAGAAAATTTGTTGGTATTGTTTCAGTCACATCTCTTGAAGAAGCACTCAAGAATAAACAACCTATTGAGTCAGCTATTTTACCTGAGCCTTGTGCCATTAATGGTGATACACCGTTAAACGAGCTGATTTCAACGGTTGCACAATCTCCCTGTGCAATTCCTGTTATTGATGAAAAAAACCGTTATATCGGCTTAATTTCTAAAGGAATGTTACTACAAGCACTGGATAAGGAGACGCCAAATGAGTAATACAACAGATCAAAATACAGCTTTGGATACAAAGATCCAAGAGACTGCGACAAACGAAACTGCACAAGAGACAACCAATCCCGCAAATGATGATCCTTGGGCAACAACAGACACCAGTACAACAGATGCCGATCCATGGGGGGCAGGAAGTGGTACTGAAAATATTGACACTTCATCCGCAGGCAATGATTGGCTAGATGCCACACCAACAGATGTCGCTCCCGATTCTTTCAATCTAATGGATCCGTTTCACAATACGCTGATCCCATTAGATTCATGGGTTACCGATGCGATTGACTGGATTGTGTTGCACTTTCGCCCTGTTTTCCAAGGTATTCGTGTACCCGTTGACTGGGTCTTAAGTGGTTTTGAAAATTTCTTAACCTCGATGCCAGCACCTATCGCCATTATTCTTTTTTCTCTGATTGCATGGCAACTTTCAGGCAAAGTCATGGGTGTCGCATCCTTTATCTCATTAATCTTAATTGGTGCGATTGGTGCTTGGTCTGAAGCTATGGTTACCCTTGCATTGGTACTCACTTCATTACTGTTTTGTCTTATTATCGGGCTCCCCTTAGGAATATGGTTAGCTAACAGTGATAGAGCATCCAAAATTGTTCGGCCTTTACTGGATGCAATGCAGACAACACCTGCGTTCGTCTACTTAGTACCTATTGTCATGCTGTTTGGTATTGGTAACGTGCCCGGCGTTGTGGTCACCATTATTTTTGCCTTACCTCCAATTGTGAGATTGACTATTTTAGGGATCAAACAAGTCCCTGAAGATTTAATTGAAGCGGCACAATCATTTGGTGCAAACCCTCGTCAAATGCTGTTTAAAGTGCAATTGCCACTCGCCATGCCAACGATTATGGCTGGTGTAAACCAAACACTGATGTTAGCGCTTTCAATGGTTGTTATTGCATCAATGATAGCCGTTGGTGGATTAGGTCAAATGGTATTACGCGGTATAGGTCGCCTTGATATGGGACTTGCTGCCGTAGGAGGTGCAGGTATTGTTATCCTCGCCATTATTCTTGACCGATTAACACAATCTTTAGGTCAAAACAGCCGTCATAAAGGCAATCGATGCTGGTATATGACAGGGCCTATCGGCTTAATTTGTCGACTCTTTGGCAAAAAAGCATCGTAATAAATACTTTCACTATTTATTAAAAATCAGTATCAAAAATCAATAAAGAACAACACGTTCAATCAATACAAGAAATAGAGGCGACAGTTCGCTGTCGCTATTTATCTCTTACCATCACAACAGAAGGAAAAACTATGCGTAATCCAGTTATCTGGGCAACAGTATTGTCCGCCACACTGATAAGCACCCAGTTATCCGCTGCTGATTTACCTGGAAAAGGGATTTCGGTTCAACCCGTACAAAGTACGATTTCTGAAGAAACCTTTCAAACTTTAATCGTCAATAAAGCACTAGAACAATTAGGTTACACTGTTCAGCCAATTAAAGAAGTTGACTATAACGTTGCTTATTCCTCTATCGCCAATGGTGATGCCACTTTTATGGCAGTCAGTTGGGTTCCTCTTCATAATTCACAATATGCAGCGGCGGGAGGTGATAATACCTTTTATCGTAAAGGGGATTATGTCGTTAATGCAGCTCAAGGTTACTTGATTGATAAAAAAACAGCAGAGAAATATAACATTACGAATATTGAGCAATTAAAAGATCCTAAAATTGCCAAATTATTTGATGCCAATGGTGATGGCAAAGCTGATTTAACAGGTTGTAATCCAGGATGGGGTTGTGAAGAAGCGATCAACAACCACTTAAAAGCCTATGGATTAGAAAAATCTGTTACACATAACCAAGGCAATTACGCGGCAATGATGGCAGATACCATTACTCGCTATAAAGAAGGTAAACCTATTTTTTATTACACATGGACGCCTTACTGGATAAGTGATGTATTAAAACCAGGTAAAGATGTTGTTTGGTTACAAGTCCCCTTCTCTTCGTTACCAGGTGATGATAAAACCGATACCACATTAGCAAATGGTAAAAACTACGGCTTTCCACCAAGTACTATGCATATTGCAGCAAATAAAAAATGGGCTGAAGAAAATCCCGCTGCGGCAAAACTCTTTGAAGTCATGAAAGTGTCTGTTGCCGATATTAATGCGCAAAACTTGCGTATGCATAATGGTCAAAAATCACAAGTAGATATTGAACGTCATGCTAATGCATGGATCAAAGCACATCAAAAAACCTTTGATGGTTGGATTGAACAAGCTCAGGCTGCTGCAAAGTAATCAATAAATAATCTTAAATTAAGATTATCACAAAACAGGTCACATTATTGTGGCCTGTTTTTATTTATAAAAAACTAACATTACATGTAATTAGGCAAAACGAATTTATATAAAAATTAAAAGATCTTAATACGACTTTATTATTAAGATTATTCTTTTTATTAATGGCAAAGATATACCTGTCTTTCATTCCCTCATTTATTCAATTATGATTATTCCTTTCTCCAGTTGCCATTTTGGCATTTTCATTTTTATATTTATTATTTTAAATAAGGAATAAACTGTGTCTTACACTAACAAACCCGTACCTGAAGAAATTAAACGTTGGAACTGGGGTGCTTTCATGTTTAATATTATTTGGGGTTTTGGTAATAAATCCTATCTTCCATTATTAGTACTTGTTCCTTTGCTTAATCTTGTTTGGATCTTTGTCTGTGGTATTAAAGGGAATGAATGGGCTTGGAAAAGTGGTGACTACGATTCTGTTGAAACCTTTATGAAAGTGCAAGAAACATGGAACAGAGCGGGCTTTATTTACTTTATTATTAGTATCATTATGGCTGTTCTTTTCTTTATTTTCTTCTTCACTACCATGATGGCAATGATTGCAACTTCTGCATCACACGGTTATTAATTCAATATCTTGAGTATTGAATTCTAAATGACAATAAACCCCATAATATCTATGGGGTTTATTCGTTTAAGCGACCCAAGGTCGCGGTTTTTATTTTCAGTAATATTAGAAACGTTTTACCACAGTAAATCGATAATCACGTCCTACACCTGAAACTGATTCACCTAAATAAGGATAATAATCACGGTTAAATAAATTCGCGACCGTAAAACGAACCTCAGTATTATCTATAAAAGAAGGTTCCCAATTCGCAAATAAACCGTGGATTGCATAACCTTTACTTTTTGGTAATGACCAATAGCCAGCATCAGGATCAGCATCCATTGGCGAGCGGCGTTGAGCGCCAATAAAATCGCCCGTCCATCCCATATTGACATTAATACTTGGTACTTTTACGCCGAGGGTGGCATGTAAAGCGTCAGGCTGGATCTCTGCAATCCATGTTTTTTGACCAAACCACGGATCACGCGGTGATTGGTCACGTTTTCCTTTCATTGTTGAATACGCTAAACGACCGAATACATTAGGGCTATTATAAAAGGCTTCAATTTCCAACCCTTGAATATGGTAACCCGGTAAATTACGGTAATTACCTATTGAAGGCGGACAATTTCCATTATGTCCATCCACTTTTTGGCTTTCACAATAGACACCTCGGCGGCGGAAGATTTCGTCTTTACCACGAGTATCAAACAGTGTTGTTCTTAATTGCAGTTGGTCTTCTTGCTGAATAACACTTTCAAAGTCTGCAATTGCACCAATTCGTGCAGCTCTTACTGTTTCTTTATCTAGGTGGCGACTTGTTCCCGTTAATCTAGAAACACTTCCTTGAACTTCATACTGCTCATCAATCAATGGCGCTCGCCATGTGTAGGTTAGATCACCAAAGAATCTGAAATTCTGATTCATTTTCCATAATAAACCTAAGTGAGGTGTTGCCCCGCTATAAGTCACATCCGAATAATCATGACCATAATAGGGATCAGGATCTTGATAGGTGATAGCTCGGCTTCCTTTACCTTGATTTTTAACGATATCGTAACGAACGCCCGGTGTTATCGTCAGATTTCTATAACTCATCGAATCTTGAAGATAGAAACTGGTTGTCGTTTGCGTACCTTCTGGCATATAAGGAGGTGCATAATATCCATAGTTATAATTTGGATTTTTAGCTTTATCACGAGTAAACATTAAGACATCACGATCATTACGATGCCAACGTGTTCCCACTAATACTTTATGCTCTAAAGCACCTTGCATAATAGTGCTTTCATTTTTAATTTCAATTTGATGATTTCGATAATCTACCCAACTTTGATTTCCCATACTGCTGCTAAAATAGGAGCTTGCCGTCTCTGGGCGACTATCGTTTTGCTTAGTTTTTGAATAACCGTAGGTAAGCGTTAAATTAATTAGATCAGAATCAACTGGCTGAATATTCCATTTCACACTGAAGGTATCATCTTTTTGATCACGATAAACTAACTTACGTTTCATCGCCGCATCAAAGCCATATTTATCCACTTCAGCTTGGCTAGGTTTAGCTAATTCATCCCGTTTAGCCGCCCAAGGTGTCCAACCATCACTTTCTGATCGTGATGCTGATAACGTTAATGTTTGTGCTTCAGTTAAATAGATATTCGTTTTAATTAAAAAAGAATCTTGGTCTGACTGCGAATAGCCAAATTTAGTTCCATCAGGGCGTCGCAGATCATCACTTTCACGACGGTTAAAATAGAATAATCCGTCAGCTTGACCATCAAGTAATTTGCCATATACCGCACCACTATAACGATTTTGTCTGTCGTTAGTATGATGTCCGTATTTTAAAAACATCCCAATATTCTGATCGGGTAATAATAAGTCATCGGGATCTTTGGTTTCAATTCTCACCGAACCACCAAATCCGCCATTTCCTTGAGTAATATTATGAGGCCCTTTATCAACATCAATACGACGTATTAATTCAGGATCAATAAAAATTGAACCTTGGCGATATTTCTCAAAGGTTTTAGGTGTACCATCAAGGGTAATTTTAATATCTTCAGGATTACCCATCCCCCAGATATTTAATGTTTGACCGCCTGGCCTTGGTGAACCCGATGATGAAATTCCGGGTAATTTATCCACCAGCTCTGCAATATTATTAGGCTGAATTCTGTCAATATCTTTTAATGTCAGAACGGTACTTCCTGCATCAACACTCGAATTGAGCTCACCTGATACATAGATAGGTTCAAGAATAATCTTTTCACGCGATTTGGGTTGTACAGGACTCTCCGACTTTGTGGATGTCGTTATTTCTGGTTTTACACTTTCAGTTGCATAGCTATTTAACGAAGTGAGTGAAGTCAATAATAATGCAATCGCTGATGACGAAAATGAAAATATCCCAATTCCCTGACGATAAGCATCATTTTTTGCTAAGAAATGGATCATAATAGTAGTATCTTTTTGTATGGTTATTAGTTTGATAGATGGTTAGAGCTGTAACTAACAGCGCTAATTATGATAATGATAATAATTATCATTATCTAGTTTTTTTGCATTTATCACTCAATACAGATAACTACTCTATTGATACACTCTTGTTAGATTTAAATTTTATCTAAAATGATATTTTTAATAAATTAAACTAATTTCATTAGTTACTATAAGGTGTTTGATATTCCTTATTTCATTCCTCTCATTTAATTCTCTAATTATAATTACGAATATATTACTAAAGAAAATTTAATCATTCTTAAAATAAAAAGAATAAAACAGACACGGAACAGTCTGATAATTACAATTATGCGTATCTTATTTTCCCTTTTTTAAGGCGCTAAATAATTATTAATTCAAGTAAATTTCAGATATTAGTTTTATGTTTAAATCTTAAATAAATTAAACCATTGAAATAAAGATATTCAATGGGATAAAAATCAGCTAATAATAAAATAATAATTTTGAGGTAATATACGCACTTTTGAACACAAGGATGCGTCATGACAATTTATGACCTAAAACCCAAATTTCAATCTCTATTGCGCCCTTATGTAGAACAGTTATTCGCAAAAGGGATCACCGCAAATCAGGTCACGCTCTCTGCTTCACTGTTATCCATTGCCGTTGGTGGGTTACTTTTGCTTTATCCTTCCCCTCGTTTATTTTTATTACTCCCTTTTGTCCTCTTTTTTCGTATGGCGCTTAATGCCATAGATGGCATGCTTGCACGAGAACATAATCAAAAAAGTGCGCTTGGGGCGATATTAAACGAAGCCAGCGATGTTATTTCAGACATTGCACTCTATCTGCCTTTTGCTTTTATTTTTCCACAAGCCTACTGGTGGATCATGCTGGCACTTTTTTTAATGATAATGACTGAGTTCTTAGGCGTTCTAGCCCAAACTATTCATGCTTCTCGTCGTTATGATGGCCCGATGGGAAAAAGTGATAGAGCTTTTATTTTTGGTGCTATCGCGTTTTTTATCGGATTATTCCCCTCTCTGACATTATCAGAAAGCGCACATTATCTTTTTATTATTATTAATTTATTACTTTTGTTGACTTGTTATCACCGAATTCATCGCGCACTAAAAGAAGCAACGATGACAGATAAAGATAAGGATACATCGTTATGAATCAACAGCCGCAATATCAAACTCAAAGGAATATGATTGAGTCTGAATTTACCACCAGCGATAAGACACCATTGTATTATCGTCATTGGCCTGCTCAAATTACCACTGAGCCAAAAGCAATTATTTTATTTCACCGAGGACATGAGCACTCAGGCCGTGTTGCTCATCTCGTTGATGAGTTAGATCTTCCTGATTTTTCAATGTTTGCTTGGGATGCTCGTGGGCATGGTAAAAATGAAGGTGCTCGCGGTTATAGCCCATCAATGGGAACATCAATAAAAGATATAGACGAATTCGTTCATTACGTTTCTTCTAACTATAATATTCCAATGGAGAATATTCTGGTTGTTGGTCAAAGTGTAGGTGCCGTTTTAGTTACCGGTTGGGTACACGATTACGCCCCCAAAATTCGCGGCATGGTGTTAGCTTCTCCTGCATTTAAAGTGAAATTATATGTTCCTTTTGCACGTACAGGTCTTGCCTTAATGCAAAAAGTTCGTGGGCTTTTTTATGTTAATTCGTATGTGAAAGCGAAATACCTGACCCATGACCAAAGTCGTATCGACTCTTTTAACCAAGACTCACTAATCACTCGCCCTATTGCTGTCAATATTTTATTAGAGCTTTATAAAACAGCAGATCGTGTTGTTGAAGATGCAAACGCGATTACTTTACCAACACAGTTATTTATTTCAGGCAATGATCATGTCGTTCACGCCAAGCCTCAACATCTTTTCTATGAACGTTTAAACACATCAATCAAAGAAAAACATGTCCTGCCGGGTTTTTACCACGATACCTTAGGTGAGAAAGATAGAGTTATCCCTATCAATAAAATGCGCAATTTTATTGAAAAATTATTTGCACAACCACTTTATCAACATGATTACCAACATGAAGATACTTGGAGCCACAGTGCAGATGTTTATCGCTCATTACAAACCCCTCTTCCTACATATTGTCCAAAAAGACTCTATTACAAAATACTTAGCCGTTCTATGAGCACTTTAGGTAAAGCATCTGAAGGTGTTGCTCTGGGTTACGATAAAGGTTTTGATTCTGGATCAACTCTGGATTATGTCTATCGTAATCAACCGCAGGGAAAAGGCTTATTTGGTCGTATCGTTGATAGACAATATTTAAATAGTATTGGTTGGCAAGGTATTCGCCAACGAAAAATTAATATTGAAAATACAATTCGTTATGCCATTCGCCAATTAATACAAAATAAGATGCCTGTGCATATTATGGATATCGCCGCAGGACAAGGTCGCTATCTTTTTGATGCTGTTAATGATTATGGTAAGGTCGATTCGATTTTAATGCGCGATTATAGCGCTATTAACGTTGAACAAGGCAGAATGGTGATTAAAGAACGTCACTTAGAAGATAAAGTGCGTTTTGAAGAAGGTAACGCTTTTGATGCAGAAAGCTTGAGTACTGTTTCGCCTTCACCAACGTTAGGTATTGTCAGCGGGCTCTATGAATTATTCCCTGAAAATCATCTGTTAAAAGAGTCTTTAAAAGGGCTATCGCAAGCCATACCAAGTGGCGGTTTATTAATTTATACCTGTCAACCTTGGCACCCCCAACTTGAAATGATTGCACGTGTATTACCGAGTCACCAAAATGGACAACCTTGGATCATGCGTTGCCGTAGTCAAGGTGAAATGGATGCTTTAGTTGATGAAGCTGGTTTTGAGAAGTTAGATCAACAAATTGATCATTGGGGTATTTTCAGTGTATCAATAGCAAAACGTCGCTAACGGAATGCACCATCAATAACTAAATTATCGCTATATGGCAACATATAGCGATAATTTTAAGTCGTTGTAAAAATAGAAACATAAACAAAGAAAGGAATTTTAGTATGGGTGGAACCCAACACACTCAAATAACATCATCGAGAAAAAGTATCTGGCTTGCTGGTATTGTATGGCTGTTGTTTCTTGCCCCATTTTTCTATTTAACTTATATGCAAGTTAACACTTACACTTCCACTTTATCTGATGTTCCTTCTTTTGTTTATTCGTGGGAAAAAGCGATCCCCTTTTTACCTTGGACAATCATTCCTTATTGGAGTGTGAATATTGCCTATGGTATTTCACTGATTATTTGTACAACATTGAGAGAACAATTTATACATGGACTACGTTTAATTGTGGCCTCTCTTATTGCTTGTGCTGGTTTTTTATTATTTCCTTTAAAATTTAGTTTTATTCGCCCAACAACAGAAGGATTTTCTGGTTGGTTATTTACCCAATTAGAAGGTTTTGATTTACCTTATAATCAAGCCCCTTCTTTGCACATTATCTTATTGTGGATACTTTGGTTACGTTTTCGCGCACATACGCCTAAATCATGGCAATGGTTTTTAAATTTATGGTCATTGCTTATTGCTGTTTCTGTACTGACAACATGGCAGCATCACTTTATTGATATTATTACAGGCTTTGGTGTTGGCGTATTTATCTGTTATTTATTGCCAATAAATTCACGTTGGAAATGGCATTTTACTGGCAGCAAACGCAGTTTACGTATTGGTAAAAACTATGCGTTATCAGCAATGGTGTTCTACCTGCTATCTTTTGGTTTACAAGGTTTCTTTTGGGTTTTTCTCTGGCCTGCAATCACATTAACTTTTGTGACTTTAGGTTATTTAGGGGCTGGAGCTTCTATTTTTCAAAAAAATGCACAGGGTGAAATTCCCCTTTCTGCACAGATAATCCTATTACCTTATCGCTTTTTTGCTTGGTGTACTTATCGCTATTATTTAACTCGCTGCCAAACACCCAGTTTAGTAACTGAAGGTATTTTATTAGGTGGACGCCCACTTTATAAATTAAAAGCGAATGCAGTTTTTGATTTAACCTGTGAATGGCCAAGAAACAAATTTAGCCAAAATCAGCTTTATTTAGCCCAACCTCAAATCGATTTATTACCATTATCTCCTGATGATATCAGCAAAGCCATGTTGTCTATGGAACAACTTAGCCAAGTAGGTACTGTTTATATTCATTGCAAATTAGGCTATTCACGCAGTGCAACCATTGCGGTTGCATGGCTCGTTTACAATGGCACAGTAGATACTTTGGAAGACGCAATAAAACAGGTGTATCAAACACGCCCTCAAGTGATTTTAAATTCAGAAACACAAGAGGCATTACAAATTTGGTATTCACGTTTCCAACAAAATAGATAACGAGGCAACTATGCTGACAACAAAAACTAGCGGTAAAGTCATTGTGTCTTTAACTCAAAGTTGGCGCTATTTACTGCTGTTATCACTGTTACCTTATATAAGCACATTGCCTGTATTTAGCCTTCATTTTCACAATAAATTGGCTTTCTTTGTTGCTTCTCTTTTATTTTTATTTACGCAATATCATCTTTTTCGTTTATGGCTTGATAGCCATTTTTTTCAAGCTCTTTATCGTTATCAAGACGATGTTAGTTTTGATGAAAGTCTCTCTATATTATTTCCTAAGCGTCCCCAAAAACAGACTATGGAAGCCCGTTGGCTAGGGACTAAACGCCTATTTTCTTTTGCCGTGATTGGCGTTTCAATTCAATGGGTATGGTGTTTGGGTATGGTGTTTGGCTATGCTCTTTTTGACACTTTTTAGTTATTAACAAGCAAAAACTAATGTTTATTTGTTATATAAAACAATATGTTATAAAAATAGATTCTAAGGGTTTGTATCAAATTAATTGAACATTTCTATCACAGTAATTCTTTTCTCAAAAAAATGACTCATGTTACTATCATTTACCTTACAAATGATTTGTTACGAGTATTATGGAAAACACTGCACCACAAACATCGCTAAGCAAAGGTCTTATTTTACTTATGGCGGTTGCCACAGGTATGGTTGTTGCCAGTAACTACTATGCACAACCTCTACTTGATTCAATCGCAAACTATTTCCACATATCTGCTACTTTGGCTGGATTTATTGTCACCACCGCACAATTAAGTTATGCCGTAGGGTTAATGTTATTAGTGCCTCTTGGCGATATTTTTGAACGTCGCTCACTCATTATTACCATGACATTAATTTCAGCAAGTGGCCTATTAATTACCGCCATGGCATCTAATATTTGGGTGATGTTAATAGGAACTGCACTCTCAGGCATGTTCTCCGTTGTAGCTCAAATTCTTGTTCCTTTTGCTGCAACGCTTGCCGCGCCACATCAACGTGGAAAGGCTGTCGGAACGATTATGAGTGGCCTTTTACTCGGGATCTTACTGGCGAGAACCGCATCTGGGTTAATGGCGTCATTTACTAATTGGCAGGGTATTTTCTGGATAGCCAGTATTTTTCTGGCGATTTTAGCCATCACCTTATGGCGCTGTTTACCCACTTATAAAAGTAAAACCAACTTAAATTATTTCCAATTGCTAGGTTCTATTTTCAAATTATTTGCAACAACTCCCGTATTAAGAACTCGCTCATTAGTTGGTGCTCTTATTTTTGCTCACTTTGGTTTATTGTGGACCTCAATGGCCTTTTTATTAGCTTCTGATCCTTTTAATTACTCGGATGCCGTGATTGGTTTATTTGGTCTTGTAGGTGCCGCAGGTGCATTAATGGCGGGTAAAGCGGGTGTATTAGTAGATAAAGGAAAAGGCAAGAAAACCACCACAGTAGGATTAATCATCCTCTTTCTTTCTTGGGGTTTTATCATTGTTGCACCTTATTATCACTGGGTTGGGCTCATCAGCTTTATTATTGGCGTTGTCCTGCTAGACTTAGCTGTTCAGGGTGTTCATGTCACCAATCAGAGCACCATATACCGTATTTTACCTGATGCTAGAAACCGTCTGACTGCCGCTTATATGACAAGCTATTTTATCGGTGGTGCACTAGGCTCTTTACTATCAGGCTATGCTTATCATCAATATGGATGGACAGGTGTTTCTATCGCCGGATTAGTCATTGGCGTTATCGGTCTGATTGTTTGGTTTTTAGGTTATAAAAATGATCCAATAATCCACGCCGAATAATTTTTAGACCCAAGGATGGGTTATATTATTTCTTCAACCCCCGCTAATCAGAATAAAATGTGAATGTTTTAACAGCGTGATTACTATTAATGTATATCATCATCCCATTCTTTATTAAGAAAATTATATCAATCTACCCAATAAAGCACTGTATAAATAATTTCATTTCGATACTATCTACATAACAACCATTGATAGTGATAATAAATTTATTACGTGTTTTATCGTAAAAAATGATCCCTTTTTTCGCAAATAGACTACTATTCATTGTCAGATAAGTGATAAATTGATTTTATTAACTTATTGCAAAGAGATAAGTACCTATCTTTTTTTTGTGTTATCATTCAGAAAATTTATGAATCAGGTAACATAATCAAAAAAACATAGTGACTATAAATAATAAAAATTGCTAAATTGTGTGTTTAATATACCATTTAACATGTTGATAACAAAATTATCCTAATTTTCGAAACTAACAAGGTGTCTAAAAATGGAAAGCTCATTTACGCCAACAGAAGAATTACTAAACACTCGCGCTACACAACAGAAATCGCTTAACAAAGATATTCCTTATCAAGAAATTTTGTTAACTCGCCTTTCTATGCATGTTCAAAGCAAACTTCTTGAAAGTCGTAATAATATGTTGAAGTCTCAGGGTATTAACGAGACATTATTTATGGCACTAATGATTTTAGATACGACAGAAAATCGTAGTATTCAACCATCAGAATTAAGTGCAGCTTTGGGCTCTTCAAGAACAAATGCAACTCGTATTGCTGATGAACTTGAAAAGCAAGGTTGGATTGAACGTCGTGAAAGTCATAATGACCGCCGTTGTTTACATCTCCATTTAACTGATGCAGGTGAAGAGTTTTTAAATAGCTTATTACCACCGCAGCATCAGTGTTTAAAACAAATCTGGTCTGTATTAGATCAATCCGAACAAAGACAGCTTGAAACGCTAATGCGTAAGTTATTATTACAATTAGATACTTTGGCTGAAAAAGGTTGTGAATAAGTAGCATAATAAATAGTTTTATTGATCTAATCCTATTTACGCCATAAATCGGCAAACATACTTACCCATTAGCATTTATAATTTACCTTCACGCTAATAATTATTCTAAGATTGACTTTATAATTATGTTTCCAGTTTTAATACTGGAAACATATCTAATGATGTTTTTCTGGTTTTATGGAGATCTTCTAAATGAGTGTTAATGAGGAAAATACCCCACCTCAGGCTCCCATTCGCAATAAAAAACGAACTCGCCGAAATGTTCTACTGTTGCTAACTATCCTATTTATTGTTGCTGGCGCAGCTTACACAGCTTATTGGTTTTTGGTGCTAAGACATCATGAAACGACAGATAATGCTTATGTGACTGGCAATCAAATCATGGTGATGCCACAGATTTCTGGTTCTGTTACCACCGTTTATGTGGATAACACTGATTTTGTAAAAGCGGGTGAACCCTTAGTTTTATTAGATTCAAGTGATGAAAAACTGGCATTAGAAAAAGCAAAAACAGCATTAGCTAATAGTGTTCGCCAAATGCATCAGCAAATCATCAACGGCCGTCAATTAAAAGCAAACATCGTTTTACGTGAAACAGAGCTCACTAAATTACAGAATGATCTTCGTCGCCGTGAAGTTTTAGGCGAACGCAATGTTATTGGTAAAGAAGAACTTCAACACGCCAGAGAAGCTGTTTCTACTGCAAGAGCGGCTTTAGAAGTTGCAAGAGAGCAATATAATGCTAATCAGGCAATTATATTAAATACACCAATTGCAAAACAACCCTCTGTTTTACAAGCATCAACTGATGTTCGTAATGCATGGCTTGCCTTAGAACGTACTAAAATTTTAAGCCCAACAGATGGCTATGTTTCACGTCGTAGCGTTCAAGTTGGCGCACAAGTCTCACCAGGTAAACCGTTAATGGCCGTTGTTCCTGTAACGGGTATGTGGATTGATGCCAATTTTAAAGAAACCCAGCTCGCCAATATGCGTATTGGCCAACCAGCAAAAATCACAACTGATTTTTATGGCAAGAAAGTCATTTATCACGGTACGGTATTAGGTTTAGATATGGGAACAGGGAGTGCTTTCTCATTATTACCTGCGCAAAATGCCAGTGGTAACTGGATAAAAGTCGTTCAACGTTTACCGGTTCGTATTTCATTAGATGAAAAAGAATTAGCGGAAAAACCACTACGTATTGGTCTTTCTTCTGAAGTGACTGTCGATACGATTAACCTTGATGGAAAAGTATTATCACACAGCGAACGCCAAACACCTGCTTACCATACTGATGCTTTAACAATTGATATGTCAGAGATTAATAAACTGATCAATGAAATCATTGAACAAAATGCAGGACAATAAAGGCGAGGTGTAAAGGTGATCAAAGAGCCATTACAAGGAGGAAAACTTGCTTTAATGACCATCGCCCTTGCGTTGGCAACCTTTATGCAAGTTCTTGATTCTACAATCGCTAACGTGGCCATTCCAACTATTGCAGGAAACTTAGGTGCCTCTAACTCACAGGGAACTTGGGTTATTACCTCTTTTGGTGTGGCGAATGCTATTTCTATTCCAATTACAGGTTGGTTAGCAAAACGTATTGGTGAAGTTCGACTCTTTATGTGGTCAACGGCACTTTTTGCGTTAACCTCTTGGCTTTGTGGTATTTCGCAAAGTCTTGAAATGCTTATTTTCTTTCGTGTGCTTCAAGGTTTAGTAGCGGGACCACTTATTCCTTTGTCACAAAGTTTGTTATTGAATAACTATCCACCAGCAAAACGAAATATGGCGCTTGCACTATGGTCAGTGACTATTGTTGTTGCACCGATTTTAGGGCCCATTTTAGGTGGCTATATCAGCGATAACTATCATTGGGGATGGATATTCTTTATTAACGTTCCATTTGGTGTGTTGATTATTATGTGTATATCAAACACCTTATCTGGGCGCGAAACAAAAACTGAAATTAAACCAATAGATACCATTGGCCTTGTTTTACTCGTCGTGGGTATAGGTGCTTTGCAAATCATGCTCGATCAGGGTAAAGAGCTCGATTGGTTTAATTCAACAGAAATTATAGTCCTCACTATTGTAGCGGTGGTCGCACTTAGCTTCTTAATTGTTTGGGAGTTAACAGACGATCATCCAGTGATAGATCTTTCACTCTTTAAGAGTCGAAACTTTACCATTGGTTGCGTCACGCTCAGCCTCGCCTATATGATCTATTTTGGTACTATTGTTTTACTGCCACTACTTTTACAAGAAGTCTTTGGCTATACAGCAACATGGGCTGGATTAGCATCAGCATCAGTAGGTTTATTGCCTTTAATTATCACACCGATTATAGGTAAGTTTGGTGGTAAAGTGGATTTACGTTATATCATCAGCTTTAGCTTTATTATGTTTTCTGTGTGTTTTTATTGGCGAGCTTATACCTTCGAACCAGGAATGGACTTTGCCACTGTGGCATGGCCACAATTCTGGCAAGGTTTAGCCGTTGCGTGTTTCTTTATGCCATTAACGACAATGACATTATCTGGGTTACCACCAGAAAAAATGGCATCAGCGTCAAGTCTTTCGAACTTCTTAAGAACATTGGCAGGGGCAATTGGCGCATCGTTAACCACAACAATTTGGACACAAAGAGAATCACTTCACCATGAAACCTTTGTAGAAAAAATTAATCCACTCGATCCTGATTCGCAAATGGCGTACCAACAAATGAATGATCTGGGTCTTTCAAATGAACAAGCGTCAGCGTATTTAGCTAAGACTATTACAGAACAGGGATTGATTATTTCAGCCAATGAAATTTTTTGGTTAGCAGCAGGTATTTTTCTTATCATGATGATTGTGGTTTGGTTTGCTAAACCGCCATTCTCACCAGGAAAATAATGCTATTAGCGTAGATCTTATAAATAAAAATCCCGCTTAAAAATCATAATGATTAAGCGGGATTTTTTATATTATTCTTTAAAGCAATAAAGCGATTAGCCTTGGTGCTGACGCCACCATTCTGCTAATAACACACCAGAAGCCACTGAGACGTTTAAGCTTTCAACATGCCCAGTACCACCGATGTAAATGCTCATATCACCTTGATTTAAGGTGCTTTCACTTAAGCCATCTTTCTCTTGACCTAAGATCAGTACCATTTTCGCTGGTAATTGTGCTTTTGATAATGGCACACTGCCTTTATGGCTTGATGTTGCCACCAGCGTATAACCCGCTTTTTTAAATTTATCTAAAGTTTGAGCAAAGTTATCAGCATCAATACCTTGGATATATTCAGCACCACCTTCTGCGGTACGAACAGCAGCACCAGATTCTAATACAGCGGAATCAGGAGAGATAACCCCTTTCACACCAAAGTGCGCACAACTACGCATAATTGCACCAACGTTATGTGGATTTCCCACATCTTCAAGTGCTAAAACACAATCATGTTCAGGTGCATCTTTCAAATAGGTTTCTGCATCATGACCAACACGTTTTTTAATTAAGAAGCATACGCCACCATGGTGATCGGTACGAGCGGCTTTGACCATCTCTTCTTCTTCAACAACATGATAGGCTTTACGATTTGCAGCCATCCATTTTAGTGCATCACGAAAACGTGGTGTCACATCTTGTAAAAACCAAGCGCGAACAATGGCATCAGGACGATTTTTAAACATAGCCTGACACGCATTTTCACCATAAATGCGCGTTTCTTCTAAACGTTGGCGGCGTAACTGTTCAGGATCGATTTGGCTCTTACCAGTAATGCCATCGTGCTCTTTAATTGCCTCTTCGCCAGCGGGGCGAGAAACTGTTTTCCATGGAGAAAAACTTCCGCCTTCGCTATCGCGAGAAGGTTTTGATTCATTACGTGATGCGCCACGCCCTGAAGGCTTACCTGCACCGCGGTCATCACGACGAGAAAATTTGTTATCACCACGTCTGTTATCGCGATTTTTATCGTCGCGGTTATCACCACGTCTATTATCACGATTTTTGTCGTCACGGTTATCACCGCGTTTGTTATCACGGCTATCACCACGACCATTTTCAGGACGGCGGGATGGTTTTTTAGGTTTATTATCGGCATTGTCCTCACTACGGACATACATTACTTTTACTTTGCCGTTTTTACCTTCATAAGAATCGTTCATTTGTCTCTCCAACTGCAATAGGGGCGCAGATTACATGATAGTTTAGCAACTGTCACCGAGAGAATCACGCACAGGAATCGATAAACTAATCAGGATCAATTGATAATTAACTCCATCTCATACATAACCAATATATCAGTATGATTTTTATGATAAAAACATACTGAATAGTTTGTTTGTTTTGAACATGATAATATTCGATTCTTTTTTATGAGTATTGGTCAATCTGTTATGCGTGACAATGCAGTCTCTCGACTTCGTCAATATCGACTTTCGATTTCAACTCGCCCTTTTAAAGCACGAGGTTTTCGTACAAAACGTTGCTCTTTTTGCTTATTACCTGAAAAACAATGTCTTTGTGACACGATTGTCAATCAACCTGCAAAAAGCCAATTTTGTTTATTGATGTATGATACCGAAGTGATGAAGCCAAGTAATACGGGGAAATTAATTGCCGATGTATTGCCAAACACGCAGGCTTTTTTATGGTCCCGAACCGCTCCAGAACAGGCCTTGCTTGATCTAATCAATACACCAGATAGGCAAGCTTATGTTGTATTCCCTGAAAGCTATGCGTCAAATGAACGTGTTGTATACAACCAACTCCCTGCAAATAGCAAACCACCTTTGTTTATTCTCCTTGATGGCACTTGGAGTGAAGCACGCAAAATGTTTCGCAAAAGCCCTTATCTCAATTCATTACCCCTCTTTTCTTTAAATGAGGCAAGTAAATGTGAGTACATACTTCGCCAAGCAGCAAGGGAAGATCAACATTGTACAGCAGAAGTTGCAGCTTCTATTTTAGAGAATGTCGGCGACATTCAAGCCTCACAACAACTTTTTTCTCATTTTAGTTACTTTCGTCAACAATATTTACTTGGAAAACCAGACCGGAGTCAGGCAAAAGAAGATCAAATCAGCTACATTGAATAGCAGTTGATAATGAAACTCTGGAGTGGATATGAGCCAACGAGGTCTTGAAGCACTATTACGTCCTAAATCTATTGCAGTGATCGGTGCCTCCGAAAAATTAGGTCGAGCAGGAACCACCATGATGAAAAATTTACTCAGTGGTGGATTTAATGGCCCAGTGTTTCCGATTAATCCCTCTCGTGGCTCTGTCTCTGGTGTTTTCACTTATCCTTCTATTGATAAATTGCCTCAAGTTCCTGATCTCGCGATTATTTGTACACATCATCGCCGCAACCTTGAGTTACTAAAACAATTAGGTGGATCTGGTTGCAAAGCCGTGATTGTGCTTTCTGCACAACCTGAACAATTTCAACCAATAAAATTACTTTGTCAGCAATATCATATCCGTTTACTTGGCCCAAATAGTTTGGGGCTTTTAGCGCCGTGGCAAGGTTTAAATGCCAGCTTTTCACCTCTTCCAGTTAAAAAAGGAAAGTTAGCTTTTATTTCACAATCAGCGGCTGTCGCCAACACGATTTTAGATTGGGCTTATTATCGTAATATCGGCTTTTCCTATTTTATTGCGTTAGGTGATAATCAAGATATCCAAGTCGATGATTTATTAGATTTTCTGGCAAGAGATAGTAAAACCAGTGCTATTTTATTGCATCTCGAACATATAAAAGATGCACGACGATTTATGTCAGCATCTCGTAGTGCTTCGCGTAATAAACCCATTCTGGTGATAAAAAGTGGTCGTACTCAAAAAGCTCAACTGTTATTGGGTGATACACCTAGTTATGACGTGGCTTATGATGCCGCTTTTCAACGTGCGGGTTTATTACGAGTACAAGATACCCATGAGATGTTTTCTGCCGTTGAAACACTTAGCTATATGACGCCTTTAAAAGGCGAAAGATTAATGATTATGAGTAATGGCTCTGCACCTGCTGCAATGGCAGTTGATGAGCTATTTTTGCATTCAGGAAAACTCGCACAACTTACAGATGAAACAAAACAAAAACTACAAGGTGTTATTCAAGAAGAAAATGCCATTCGCAACCCACTAAACTTAGGTGATGATACAACGGTTGATCGTTATATTTTGGCATTGAATTGTTTGTTAGATAGCCATGATCATGATGCTTTACTCCTGATTCACACACCGAGTGCCATTGCTCCTAGCATTGAAACTGCGCAACGAGTCATAGAAGCCATCAATAAACACCCTCGACGTAAATGGCTTACCGTTTTCACTAACTGGGGCGGAGAGTATTCCTCTCAGCAATCACGCAAATTATTTAGTGAAGCAGGAATTCCAACCTATCGAACACCTGAAGGTGCCGTCACCGCATTTATGCATATGGTGGAGTATCGCCGTAACCAGAAGCAGTTAAAAGAGACACCAGCATTACCTTTAGATATCAAAATGAATACGCAACAAGCACATCGTTGCATTGAAGAGGCATTAAAAAATAAGCAATACCGATTAGATACACACCAAGTTCAGCCAATTATGGAAGCTTACGGCTTTAATACTCTTCCTACTTGGATTGCCCATAATGCACAAGAAGCTGTCAATATTGCTGAAAAGATTGGTTATCCTGTTGCGCTGAAATTGCGTTCTCCTGATATCCCTCATAAGTCCGAAGTACAAGGTGTTATGCTTTATCTTCGAGACAGCACAGAAGTATCATCAGCAGCTCATGCTATTATAGAGCGTGTTACAGAACTCTACCCTCAAGCACAAATTCAGGGTTTATTGGTGCAAAGTATGGCGAATAGAGCTGGCTCTCAAGAACTACGAGTCGCAATAGAGCAAGATCCTATTTTTGGTCCATTAATTGTATTAGGTGAAGGGGGAGTTGAGTGGCATATAGAAACTAAAGCTGCAGTTGCTTTACCACCTCTTAATATGGCGCTTGCCCGTTATCTAGTTATTAATGCGATAAAAAGCGGAAAAATACAGCCTAGAAGCGCTTTACAGCCTCTAAATATATTAAGTCTAAGCCATTTTTTGGTGCAGGTTTCTCACTTACTTTTAGATTGTCCACAAATTGTCAGATTAGATATTCATCCTCTACTGGCTTCAGGTAATGATTTTACACTACTCGATGTCGCGATGGAGTTAGCGCCTCTACAAGGCGATCCTCATCAAAGGCTCTCTATTCGCCCTTATCCTAATGAATTAGAAGAAACCTTCTTTCTAAGAGATAACAATCCTTGCTTTATCCGCCCTATTTTGCCGGAAGATGAACCGTTACTTAAAACCTTTATAAACCAAGTAACAAAAGAAGATCTTTATTATCGCTATTTTAGTGAGATCAGTGAGTTTACGCATGACGATCTCGCGAATATGACCCAAATTGACTACGATCGAGAAATGGCTTTTGTTGCAATCCGAAATCCAGAAGATCGGCCTGAAATCATTGGTGTTGCCCGTGCAATGGCAGATCCGGATAATCAGCATGCAGAATTTGCTATTCTTGTGCGTTCTGATTTAAAAGGAAATACTTTAGGTCATCAACTTATGACTAAACTTATCAACTATACTAGAGAACATGGCATTAAACGTTTAACCGCGATAACCATGCCTGAGAATCGCAACATGATAAGTTTAGCGAAAAAACTGGGATTTTCTGTTGAAGTACAATTTGATGAAGGAATAGTCAATCTTGATTTACAGCTTGGAACATCAAAAGATAGCCCAACGCTATAATCATAAGAGAAAGTTTCTTTATGTGATTGTTCACGCATCCTTTGATAAATTAGCTATATATGATGATTTTATGCGTACATCCCATATAACTAATGTTATGATCAGAAGATCGGTTAAAGAAAATCTACATGGACGATGGCTCCATCTGCCATCATAAACAAGAGAATTAAGCACTGTGATGTTGTCTAAACTAAAACTTGCTAAGCATCAACAACACCTTGCACAACTGCCTAAATTAGCTCAGTCAGTTGCTGATGTTGAAACGCTTTATCAGACGTCCGCGTTTCGCAGCACCTTATTGAAATATATTGCTCAAGCAAAGAAAGAGATCTTTATTACGGCTCTTTACCTAGAGCACGATGAGGCTGGCGAAGAGATCCTTGATGCGCTTTACAGCGCAAAACAACAACGTCCTGAATTATCCATTACCGTTATTGTTGACTGGCACCGTGCTCAACGTGGGCGTATTGGTGTCTCTGCTGATGCAACGAATGCAGATTGGTACTACCACGTTGCACAGCAACACCCTGATGTCGAGATCCCCATTTACGGTATTCCTGTAAACACTCGTGAAGCATTAGGTGTATTACACCTTAAAGGCTTTATCTTTGATGATACGGTTATCTATAGTGGCGCAAGTATTAATAATGTTTATTTGCACAAACTGGATAAATATCGTTATGACAGATATCACATCATCCAAAATAGCGAATTAGCCTCCACAATGAAGCAGTTTATTGTGACTGATCTTTTGCAATCAGAAGCGATTCAACGATTGGATATCAAAGATAGAGTTCGTTGTGCTGAAATTAAAAACTGTATTCGTCAATTTCGTTTCAATTTACGCACTCGTGATGGCTATGATATTAAAGCCAATGCTTCTAACAACGAGCTGGCAGTAACACCTTTAATGGGTTTAGGTAAGAAAAATATCTTAAATAAGACAATTTCTCACCTTATGGCTTCTACTGAAGAAAAGCTTGTTATTTGTACACCTTATTTTAATTTACCTGCGATCCTTGTACGTCAAATCAGTCATTTATTAAGAAATGGCAAGCAAGTTGAAATTATTATTGGTGATAAAACCGCAAATGACTTCTATATTCCACCAGAAGAGCCATTTAAAATTATTGGTGCTCTACCTTATCTCTATGAGATCAATCTGCGTAAATTTACCCAACGTTTCCAACGCTTTATTGATAATGACCAATTAACAGTAAGACTTTGGAAAGATAACGATAATACCTATCACCTAAAAGGCATGTGGGTTGATGATAGCTGGCAATTAATTACTGGTAATAATCTTAATCCGCGTGCATGGGGATTAGATTTAGAAAATGCCATATTAATTCATGATCCTAAACATGAATTACATGAGCAACGACACAATGAGTTAGCCTGTATTCGCCAACATACTATTGTCGTAAAACATTACCAAGATCTAGAAAATATTAAACTTTATCCTCTAAAAGTGAAGAAATTAATCAAACGATTACGACGTATTCGTGTTGATAGATTAATTAGCCGTATACTTTAAACGCTAACACTTCCCGTCTTAAAGCCTTACTTAAATATCAGTAAGGCTTTTTTGTTTTCTAAAATTATCTTCTATACTTAATAAGCACTTATATTAAAATATTTTTATCAGTGAAAAGGCTTTTATTTTTTATGAAACTAAGGCTTAAATGTGGTTCTCTGATCATTTTATTATCAATAGTGACTTTAACGGGTTGCCAGTCATTTCATTTTGCCAATGATAATTGGCAAGGCAAAGATAAAGCTCAACATTTTTTATTTTCTATGGCTGCTTCAGCGGGCGCAAATGCGTATGCAGATCATCAAAATTATGGTCATAGAGAGGGATTATTAATTGGGCTCTCGTTTTCGATTAGTTTAGGTGCAGCAAAAGAGCTTTATGATAGTCGTCCAGAAGGTACTGGCTGGAGCTGGCATGATTTTGCTTACGATGTTGCGGGAGCTGCGGCGGGTTCATTGCTTTATCAGCAATTAAAATAGTGTTTTATTCCTCAAAAATAAAATAGAGACAGAGAAACCCCAAACGCAAAAAAGCCAACCCATTGGGTTGGCTTTTTCGTCTTATTTAATGCCTGGCAGTTCCCTACTCTCACATGGGGAGACCCCACACTACCATCGGCGCTACAACGTTTCAC